>Ga0209347_1000680_pt1 | contig 75422 bp, 55 predicted proteins | sample AutmiccommuBRH23_FD_187382 | JGI IMG/M metagenome (GOLD analysis project Ga0209347, IMG submission 187382) | Deep subsurface microbial communities from Mt. Terri, Switzerland - Autotrophic microbial communities BRH/23 (SPAdes) (version 2) | ecosystem: Environmental > Aquatic > Deep subsurface >... | reverse complement strand
ACAAGGAAACTTTCCAAAAGTTCATCGATCCGTTGCATGCCTATGTTACCGAAACGCCTGACCGGGTGCCCATGTCTGACTGGTACGAAACACCGAGTGCCGAGCAGGTTGGTTTTCAAGCTCGCTCGGTTGTTGGTGGTTACTTTATTAAATTGTTGGAGAAATAGCCGTATTGAAAATATTAGTTAATAGAGAGTAGTAGTAGTGATAGTGTCTGTGGCAATTCTTACGCTGAAAAGCGAGAGAATGCTGCGGGCACTTCTTTTAGTTTTATAAAGGGACTTATCAGCCCGACTTTGGAAGAAAAAAACCTCCCAATCCTTTAACTGAGGTGTTATTTGGACTTTTTATTTCGTACTTTGGACCAGGATTTAAAAAAGACAGGAGATTGACAAGTGCCTAAGCAAACTGGAAATATCGATCGTGGGCTGGTTATGAAGATGAAGAGGGGAGATATGAAAGCCTTTCAGGAGCTCTTCGTAAAGTATGGCGAAAGACTGTATGAGTTTTCTTTTTCTTACCTGAAAGAATCATTTGTCGCTGAAGAAATTGTGCAGGATGTTTTTCTGCGGATTTGGGAGATGAAAGATGATCTTGATGAGGATCGATCATTCAAAAGTTTCATCTATCAAATGACGGTGAATAAAGTGTTCAACCATATGAAGCACCAGGTTGTCCGGCAGAAATATGAGAAATATATCCTGAATTTTAACCATTCTTTTGGCGATAGCCCCGAAGCGCAACTTCAATTGAGTGAGTTGGATGCGCGTATCCGTTCCCTTCTTGAAAAAATTCCAGAGCAACAGCGAAATGTATTCAAATTAAGCCGAGTAGAGGGCTTGTCAAATCCAGAGATTGCCGAGCAGCTGGGCTTATCCATCCGAACGGTAGAAAACCAAATCTACCGGACCACAAAATATTTGAAAGAGCATTTGAAAGGAGAATACCTGTTTATCCTTTTTTGCCTTTGTCAAGGCATCCTGCCTTTTTGCTAGGCTTCTTTCCACCGCCATCTTCCCGGGATTGAGATGAATAACGCTTTAATCCAGATTGGTCTACTCCTGCACGTTAAAGATTCTCAAAAAAAATCAGTTTTTTTTTTTGAGTGTTCAGTTTGGCCTTCTTGTATTACCTGTGACATGGAAAAGAATTCAACAATAGAACCCCGATTTTTTCAGCTGCTTGAAAAACTCCATACAGGCGAATGTAGCTTGCAGGAGTTGTATGAGCTGGAAGCTTTCTTTGAGGAGGAGCAATCGGTTGTGGCACTGAAAAAAAGGATGATTCAGAGCCTGGAAGAAACGAGCTATCAGGTAAGCGGTCGTTTTATAAGCGATGATGCATTCCGGAAAGTGAAGTTACAGATCAAGCAAAAACAATACGATAAAGATTCCCGCTCCGTCCCGTTATATCTTCAAATCACAAAAATTGCAGCCGTCATTGTGTTGTCATTTGTTATGGGCGGATTGTTGGTCAATTTTCTGAATGCTCCGGGAGAACCGGAACCAGCAGCCTTCTGCGAAATTGAAGCACCACTGGGAGCAAAATCCAGGGTGGTTTTGCCCGACAGTTCGGTTGTTTGGCTAAACGCGGGAAGTACCCTCAGGTACTCAACCGACTTTAGCAAGGAAGAGCGAAATGTTGCTTTGGTTGGCGAAGGCTATTTTGAGGTGACCAAAAACGACAAACTGCCATTTCAGGTCAATGCCCATGGTTTTCTGGTTGAAGTTGTTGGAACCGAATTCAATATACAGGCTTATGAAGAGGAACCGGTCATAGAAACTATACTGGTTAAAGGCAGGGTCAAGTTGGATCATGAGCGGAAGATCATTGATGACCATGTTTTTATGGAGCCAAACTCAAAAGCCACGTTCTATAAAAAGAACGAAGATGCCCTGGCAAGTGGCAAACCACGTATGGAAATCCTGACTAATATTGATCCGCGACCACTGATTGCCTGGAGAAATGATCAGTTGATCTTTGAAAGTGAGATGCTGAAAGACTTGGTGGTAAAGTTGGGGCGTAAATACGATTATACCTTCGAATTTGAATCTGAGGAAATCGAAAACTATCGGTTTACTGGCACTCTCGAAGATGAAACCCTGCAACAAGTGATGGATGTCATTGCCATTACTTCGCCCATCGCCTACGAAATTAAAGGAAAAGTAGTAACCATAAATAAAGATTTGAAACGAACCAGAAATTTTAAAAAGTACTTAAGATGAACAAGAAAGGGAACAGATTGACCCATCCGTTCCCCTTGAAAAATGATTGAGTTAAATTTTAATCGATGCTGCATAAGTTGGTAGCTGCTGCAAGCATCTATTGTTAACCATTTAACAAACCAAATGTATGAAAAAAAATCGGATTGGATTTGTTTTCCCTGCGAGGGGTAAACTAAAAAAAACATTGCTTGTGATGAAACTAACAGCCATTTTTATCCTGGCTTTCCTGGTGCAGGTAAACGCCTCGGTGTATTCGCAGAATACCAAGTTTGACGGCGACTACCGTGGTAAAACCATTCGGGAAGTCTTTACTGAAATTGAAAATCAAAGTCGCTTCCGCTTTTTCTTTAACGATGATTTCACCAACATCGATCAGGTGGTGAACTTCACCGTTAAGGATGCCAATGTTGAAGGGATTTTGAACCGGCTTTTTGAAGGTTCGGATATCAGTTACAAAATCCTGGAAAACGATTTGATCGTCTTAACCACAACGCAAAGTGCGCAGGCGAGGATGATCACCGGGAAAGTGCTGGATTCGGGCGGAGAGCCTTTGCCTGGAGTAACGGTTGTCGCCAAGGGTACCACCCGGGGAACCATTACCGACTTTGATGGTAATTACTCCATCAGCCTGGAGTCGGGCGTAACCACGCTGGTGTTCTCGTTTGTGGGCATGGAGACCCTCGAAGTGGAAGTGGGTAGCCAAAGTGTGATTAACATTACCATGAATGAATCGTCCATTGGCCTGGAAGAAGTGGTCGCCATTGGTTACGGTGTTCAAAAGAAAGAGTCGATCACCGGAGCCATTTCCGGCGTGACCGCCGAAGATTTAGACCGGGTGCATGCCACAACTGTTTCGGGAGCATTGGCGGGTAAAATTGCCGGTGTAACCTTCCGGATGCCGGACGGACGCCCGGGAGCCAGCGCCACCATACAGATTCGTAATATGGGAAACCCCCTGTATGTTATTGATGGAATTCAAAAAGACGCCGGACAGTTTAACAACCTTTCTCCAAACGACATTGAAAGCATTACCGTATTGAAAGATGCTTCGGCAGCGATTTACGGGGTGCGGGCTGCAAACGGGGTGGTGGTTGTTACCACCAAACGTGGAAAACTCGGCACAAAAAATACCATCAATGTAGATGCTTATACCGGCTGGCAAAACTGGACCCGTTTCCCCGAAACAGTTGGTGCCTATGAGTGGATGCTTGGTAAGGCCTATGCGGATATGAATTTGGACGGCGCAACCAACATTACACAAGACGAGTTGGACAAGTGGCGTGCCGGCACTGAGCCTGGTTACCAGAGTTTCGACTGGTATGATTTTATTATCAAGCCCAATTCACCCCAAACATCAATTAACGTAAGTACTTCCGGTGGATCGGATAAAATCAACTATTATTTGTCAGTGACCCGCTTGGATCAAAACTCCATGCTGGGCCGCGAATTTACTTTTGGACGAACCAACTTCCAATCGAATGTGGATGCCAAGATTACCGATCGGATTAAAGTGGGTGTTTCGATCAACGGACGTGTTGAAACGCGCGACAACCCAGGTGTTCCCGGTGGTGATGATTATTGGGCTCCTCGTTTTGCCTTGTTCCGTAACCGGCCAACAGAACGTCCTTATGCCAACGATAATCCGGAGTACATTAACAACATCGGGCACATGGCCGAAAACTGGGGTTTGCTGACCAAGGAAAAGTCGGGTTACTGGACCGAAGACTGGCGCGTGCTGCAATTGAACTTCACCGGAGAGTACGATGTGCCTATTGATGGTTTAAGTGTGAAGGGAACCTATTCGCATTACATTGCCGACCGATTAATGAACGGTCATGAATATACTTACGAAGCCTATTCCTATTTCCCGGAAACAGACGAGTACCGGGTGACTTTCACCATGAACAATCCTTGGAGGGAACGTGGAACGCATAAAGTGCTGGAAACCGTTTTGCAGGGCCAGATCAACTACGCCAAAGAATTTGGCAAGCATGGTATTGCGGCAACTTTCGTGAATGAGCGCATTGAACGGCGCGATTTGGATGTTTGGGTACATGCCGTACCAAAAACAAACGCGTTGCCCTTGCTCCAATTTCCGGATATCGATACTTATAATGATTCGGATGATGAAAGTGCCCGGATTGGATACATCGGTCGTTTCAACTACAATTACGACAATAAATACTATTTGGAGTTGGCTGGACGTCAGGACGCTTCCTGAAAATTCGTTTCGGATGAGCGCTGGGGATTTTTTCCATCAGCCTCGGTGGGTTGGCGAATTACGGAAGAAAATTTTGCGAAAGCACTATTGGGAGAGAGCAGTCTGGATTTAAAACTGCGTGCCTCTTATGGGGAGCTGGGTGATGATAACATTAATATGGGAATTGGTTCTGGTGATGACAGATTTATTGGAAATTTTGCCTATCTGACAGGCTATGATTACGCGTCGCAAGCGGTGATTATGGATGGTGAAATTATTACCGGAGCCCGTGACAGGGGGGTGCCAATTAGAACAATTTCATGGTTTACCAGTACCATTACCGACATCGGTGCCGATTATTCGTTTATGAATGGTAAATTGAGTGGTACGGTTGATTATTTCTACCGGAAACGCGAAGGTTTGCGGGGGCGTAAATATGATATTCTGATTCCGAACGAAGTGGGCTACTCGTTACCCGATGAAAACGTCAACAGTGATGCGATCATGGGAGCGGAAACCTCCATCGCCTACAATGGGAAAGCTGGTGATTTGAACTATACTGTGGGTGGAAACATTTCATTTGCCCGCGAAAAATTCCTGGAATCCTACAAACCACGCTTTGGAAACTCCTGGCATGAGTACCGGAATTCATCAGAAGATCGCTGGACCGGTATTTTCTGGGGATATGAAGTGATTGGCCAGTTTGAATCGTTTGAGCAGATCAACAGTTGGCCGGTCAATAACGATGGACAAGGTAACCGGGATATGTTGCCCGGCGACTTGATTTACAAGGACGTGAACGGCGATGGGCGTATTAATGGTCTGGATGAACGTCCTATTGGTTTTCCAAGAGATCGGAACCCGATTGTTAACTTTGGTTTGCATATCAGCGCCGACTACAAAGGTTTTGACCTGAAAGCGGATTTCTCCGGAGGTTCAGCCTACTCTTACAACCAGAACTGGGAAATGCGTTGGCCCTACCAGAATACCGGTAACCTACTGAAGCAGTTCTACGATGACCGCTGGCACCGTGAAGATCCGTACGACCTGAACAGCCAATGGATTGCTGGACGGTATCCGGCCTTACGCTTTAATGCAGGTGGACACAACAACTACAATAAACAATCAACTTTTTGGTTGACCAATGCACGTTATCTGCGTTTGAGAACCTTGGAAGTGGGTTATACCATTCCGCAGTACCTGGTGCAGAAAGTGGGCATGCAAAAAGCCCGTCTGTATGTGAACTCTTATAACCTGTTCTCCATTGATAATCTCAGAAAACTGGGCGTTGAGCCGGAAGTGATGGATGAAAATGGTTTGCAATACCCACAAAACAGCATGGTCAATGTTGGTGTTAACCTTTCTTTCTAACCTAAAAATGAGAATGAATATGAAAAAATTTAGTTATATACTAATCGTTTTGCTGGCCGTTAGCTGGAGCTGCAATGATGATGATTTTCTGGACAGGGAGCCGACCAATATTCTGCTGGATCACCAGGTGTGGAATGATGAAAGCTTAATTCTGTCGGTTATATCAGATTTATATTTTCGAATTCCGGAATACCAAACCGTTGATAACTGGGCTAGTTATGCCGATTTCGACGAAGCCTTCGCATCCAACTTTGGCGATTACTGGCGACATAAGAATAACGAATGGGGTTATGGCGACTGGAGCCTTTGGAATTACGATTACATCCGTGAATTGAATCTTTACATTCAAAAAGCCAGTTCGGAGCTGACTGATGAGTTGGATCCCGCGGTGAAAGCTCGTTTTGTGGCTGAAGGTCGATTCTTGCGTGCCGTCAATTACTTTGAACTCGTCAAGCGCATGGGCGGCGTGCCACTGATTTTGGAACCTTTATCCTATGATTTTAGTGGTGATGCTTCTTACCTGGAATACCCACGTGCGAAAGAATCGGAAGTTTACGATTTTATCCTGAGCGAGTTGGATGAAATTAAAAATGATTTGCCTAATGATACGGAAGTAAAAAGCCGTGCCACGCAAGGGGTGGTGCTGGCCATGAAATCACGCGTGGCGCTTTATGCGGCGTCTATTGCGAAATATGGAGTGAATACGCCCAGCGTATCGCTGCCTGGTGGCGAGGTCGGTATTCCGGCCAGCATGGCCGACGGCTATTACACCATTGCCTTGGATGCAGCCGAAGAGTTGATTAACAACGGGCCGTATTCCTTGTACGAAAAGAAGGAAGACTTATCTGAAAACTTCTCCAGCCTGTTTATCGACAAAGCCAATAATCCGGAGGTGATTTTTGTCCGCGACTTTGTTCAAAGTGAACGTTGGGACGGACGTGCCAACCTGTGGACCTTGTGGAACCAGCCTTGGTCGGGAGCCGAAGACCTGGAAGGTGGCCGCACCAATCCTTCGCTGAACCTGGTTCAGTCGTTTGAAATGCTGGACAATACCTTCCAGCCATTTGAAACCATGAGTGGTGGGGATTACATCTATTTCGACAGTCCAATCGATATGTTTGCCGGACGCGATGCCCGTTTGGCAGGAACAGTCATGTTGCCGGGATCAAAATTCAAAGGAAAAGACCTGGATATCTGGGCAGGCTATATTCTGGCTGATGGAACGGTTGTTACCGGCGATGAATTTGGACAACGAAAAGGTTTTCCGGAATTAGAAGATCCCCAACGACAAGTGATCGGTTTTGACGGCCCCATCGATGGACGTGAGTTCAGCGCCCAGACTGGATTCTATGTCCGTAAATTTATGGATACGGCAACAGGATCTGGACAACGCGGTTTGAAAAGTGACCGCTGGTGGGTACGTTACCGTTTGGGCGAAGTATATTTGAATGCAGCCGAAGCCGCCTTTGAACTGGGCGACGAAGATGCCGCCGCTGAATTCCTGAATGTGTTGCGTCGCCGAGCTGGTTTTACCATTGACCTGACTGCTGCTGATCTATCGTTTGATCGCATTGCGCACGAGCGCAAAGTGGAGCTGGCCTTTGAAGGACACCAGTTGTGGGATATGAAACGCTGGCGTTTGGCCCATGTGGTATGGAATGGTGAACAAGAACCACTGACTGACCAGCCTTGGAAAGCCGACGAAGTGAGTACCCGTGTGTTTGGCTTGTGGCCCTACAAATACTATGAGCCGGGAAGTCCGAACAACGAAAAATACGTCTTCAAGCAGGTCGTACCCGGCCAGGTAACCGGAGCTGATCGTTTCCGTCTGGGTAATTACTATTCATTTATCAATGATGATATCAGAAATAACAATCCACAAATTGTTAAGAATCCGAACCAATAAAAACGTAGCAAAATGACGAAGATAAAATTAATCATATTATTGGGAGTAGTAGTCGGTTTTCTTACTTCTTGCGAGTGGGATAACTACGATGCCCCGGGATCCATGCTTCAGGGAAATATTGTTTACAACGGCGAAGCGATCAATGTCAGTTATAACGATGTGATTTTCGAATTATGGGAGCCAGGATGGCAGTTGGATATCCCCATCGATGTGACCGTTGATCAGGATGGTTCCTACTCCGCGCTGTTATTCAATGGTACCTATAAACTGATTATTCCTTCGGCTCAAGGGCCTTGGCGGAATAATGTAAACTCCACAACCGGTTCAGATACCGTTTTGGTGAACCTGAATGGCGATATGAATCTCGATATTGAAGTGGAGCCGTATTACATGATTCGCAATGCCCAGTTTTCGGCAAGCGGACGCGATGTAACCGCCACTTTCCAAGCTGAGAAAATCATCACCGATGCGGGTGCCCGCGATATCGAACGTGTGAACCTGTATATTGGGAAAACACAATTCGTGGATTTTCGAGGACCGGTAGCCAGTGCTGAAATCGGTGGTGGAGACATTGCAAGCCCCAGCGCAATCAGCATGACGGCAACCGTACCGTCGCTGACACCCACCCAAAACTATGTGTATGCCAGGGTAGGCTTGAAGATTGCAGGCATCGAAGATATGGTATTCTCTTCGGTGCAGAAAATTGATTTATAATCATTTTTGTTGAAATTGGGGGCCATCCGGAATTGAATGATGATTCACGGATGGCCCTTTTTACTTGCAAAAAACTGAATCATGGTAAAAACGATTGGTTTACTGGTGGTATTATCCGCCTTTTTCTGTCTGAAGGGGAGCGCTCAAAGCTCCGGGGAAATGCTGTTTGGCGATACCTCGCGCCGGGGAGTTCCTTTTTCCAAAGACCCGCACGTAGTGAGGCTCAACGGCCATTACCTGATGTATTTCTCCATTCCCCCGTTTGATGGAAATCCAGACCCGATTAATGGCTGGGCCATTGGAATTGCTAAAAGCTCTGACCTGGTCAATTGGGAAAAAGTAGGAGAAATTCTGCCGGTGGGCGAGTACGAACAGAAAGGTTTGTGTGCTCCCGGAGCACTGGTCATTGACGGGCAGGTCCACTTGTTCTATCAAACCTATGGCAACTGGCGGACCGATGCGATTTGTCATGCGGTTTCCAGTGACGGAATTAATTTTGAAAGAAACCCCACCAATCCGATTTTTCGGCCTACCGGAGACTGGAATTGTGGACGGGCCATTGACGCTGAAGTTATTCGCTTCAAGGATCGTTATTTGCTTTACTTCGCTACCCGCGACTCCAGTATGAATATTCAAATGCAGGGCGTAGCAGCAGCACCGAGCAATACCAATTTTAATCGCGAAGATTGGACCCAGTTGACCGACGAACCCATTCTGGCCCCCAAATACCCTTGGGAGGGGCGGTGCGTCGAGGGGGCTTCCATTATTCAGCGTGGCGACAGCTTGTATATGTTTTATGCCGGAGCTTATAACAATGCTCCCCAGCAGGTTGGGGTGGCTAAAAGTGCCGATGGCATCCTTTGGGAGCGGCTGAGCAATAAACCTTTCCTGCCAAATGGCGACCCCGGAGCATGGAATTCCTGCGAATCCGGACATCCCCACATTTTCGAAGATGAAGATGGTCGAACCTATTTGTTTTTTCAAGGGAATGATGATTTTGGAAAAACATGGATGATTTCGAAGCGTGAAGTATTATGGACAGTGAAAGGGCCGAAACTGGCTGACTAAGGGTGTAAACTGAAGTTTCGATGAGTAGTTAAACGGCTGTTGTTGTACTGAGAATAGAACATCTGGAAAAGAAATCGAACCAATAAAATAAATCGTATAAACATGAAACGAATCTTTTATTCTCTAGCTCTTTGTTTTTCAGTACTGGTAAGCTTTTCGTCCTGCCAGCAGCCCGCTGATGATTCGCAGGCCACAGTCGTTGCTCATCCGGAGCTCCATCAGCAAAATGATTTTTATTTAAGCAACCAGGCTCCGTTGCAGCCTGCCCATTTTGTTAAATTGCCTTTGGGCAGTATTCAACCCAAAGGATGGATCCTTAAATTGTTGGAACTGCAGAAGAATGGTTTGTGCGGTCACCTGGGCGAGATCAGTGCCTGGCTCGACAAGGAAAACAATGCCTGGCTTTCCGATGGTGGCGATCATGGTTGGGAAGAGGTGCCCTATTGGCTGCGCGGATATGCCGATATGGCTTTCATTTTTGATGATGAGGAGATGAAGCAAGAAGCCATGGTGTGGATTGAGGCCATCTTAAACAGCCAAAATGAAAATGGCTGGTTTGGACCCGAAGTGCGCTCAGGGAATGGTAATCTTGATTACTGGTCGAATATGATTGTGTTGTTTACCTTGCAAAACTACTACGAATATAGTGGCGATGAGCGGGTGATTGACTTTATGACCAAGTATTTTCAGTTTGAAATGACTGTTCCTGATGAAGAATTCTTGTCGAGTTACTGGGAAAACAGCCGTGGAGGAGATAACCTGTACAGTGTTTACTGGCTGTACAACCATACCGGCGATGATTTTTTGTTGAAACTGGCTGAAAAAATTCACCACAACACCGCCGACTGGACACAGAAATCGAGCTTGCCCAACTGGCACAATGTGAATATTGCCCAATGTTTTCGCGAACCGGCAACCTGGTTTATGCAGTCGGGAGATTCGGCTCACTACCATGCCTCGTACAATGTTCACGATCTGATTCGCCGCACCTTTGGACAAGTGCCCGGCGGCATGTTTGGTTCCGACGAGAATTCACGCCTGGGTTATATCGATCCCCGCCAGGGAACCGAAACCTGTGGCTTTGCCGAACAAATGACGTCCGATGGAATCATGATGCGCATTACCGGAGATCCGCTTTGGGCCGATAACTGCGAAGATGTGCTGTTCAATAGCTTTACCGCAGCATTTACCTCCGACATGAAGTCGCTCCGGTACATTACTTGCCCCAACGGCGTAACGGCCGATGCCGAAAACCACCACCCAGGCATTGATAACCGCGGACCATTTCTCACCATGAATCCGTTTAGTAGCCGATGCTGCCAGCATAATCACGGGCACGCTTTGCCTTACTACCTGCAAAACCTGGTGATGGCCAGCAACGACAACGGCTTGGCCGCTATCTTGTACAACTCCAGCGTAACCACCGCGAAAGTGGGCGATGGAACGGAAGTCACCTTGAATCAGGAAACCAATTATCCCTACGAAGAAGAGATTCGCTTCAGTTTGGGCATGGCGCAAAATGTGGCTTTCCCCTTGTACTTGCGTATTCCGGGCTGGTGCGAAAATGCTTCGCTGAAGCTGAACGGACAGCCAGTCCAGGTAAGCGCTCAAGCAGGTGCGTACGTCAAAATAGACCGCGAATGGGCCGATGGCGACCAACTGACTTTGAACTTGCCGATGAGCTTGTCTTCACGGACCTGGGCAGTAAACCAGAACAGTGTTTCGGTGGACTATGGCCCGCTGACCTTTTCGCTGAAAATTGATGAAGATTACCAAAAAATCAGCAGCATCGAATCTGCCATTGGCGATTCAAAATGGCAAAAAGATGCCGATCCGGAAAAATGGCCGGCCTATACCATCGATCCGAAAAGTCCGTGGAACTACGGCCTGATATTGGATCAGGAAAACCTGGAGGCCTCTTTAAAGATTGTTCGCAACGACTGGCCTGCCGATGATTATCCATTCTCGCTGGAAAACACGCCGATTGAAATGCAGGCAAAAGGACGTCAGATTCCTTCATGGACGATCGATCAGTACGGATTGGTTGATGTTCAGCCCAGATATCCGGTGCATACCAGCGAACCTGTTGAAGACATTACCTTGGTTCCGATGGGAGCGGCCCGCTTGCGGATTGCGGCTTTCCCATTCTTAAACGAATAAAAAATGAAGCATTTGCTGCGGATATTGACTTGCAGTTGTTTTGTGCTCTGCCTGGCTTTTGCCGAAGGCTGGGCACAAAACATGCAGCAGGCACCGGCACCCCTGTTTCGCGACCCGGTTTATGACGGTGCTGCCGATCCGGTGGTGTTCTGGAACCGGCACGAAAAGCAGTGGTGGATGCTCTACACCCAACGTCGGGCCAACGAAAACACAGCCGATGTGGCTTATTGCTACGGAAACAGCATCGCCATCGCTTCATCGGATAATCATGGAAAAAACTGGGTGTACCGCGGAACGCTTGATCTGGAGTTTGAACGCGGGAAAAATACCTTTTGGGCCCCCGATGTCGTCTATGCCAATGGCCAATATCATATGTTTTTGGCTTACATTCAAGGGGTGCGCAACCACTGGGGCGGACAGGCGCGAATGGCCCACTATACAAGCACAAACGCCTGGGATTGGAACTTTGAAGGCTTGCTTTCCTTGTCGTCGGACAATGTGATTGACGGAACGCTTTTTCAGGATAAAACCGGAACATGGAAAATGTGGTATAAGGAGAACAGCCAGTCGTGGCTGGCCGAAAGTGATGACCTGTTTAACTGGACCTGGCGCGATGAGCCGGTGATTGCTGATCAGGCGCACGAAGGGCCCAAGGTTTTTGAATTCAATGGTTGGTATTGGATGGTAACGGATCAATGGGCAGGCATGGGCGTTTATCGTTCTGCTGATTTGGAACATTGGACCAAACAAACTGAGCCGATCTTGGCTGAGGCTTCAAGCCGCCCCGACGACACGCCCAGCGGAGCGCATGGCGATGTGGTGGTGGTTGGCGATCAGGCTTATATTTTCTATTTTACGCATCCCGGCCGAAAAACACATGGCGCTGCTACTTTGGATGCCGACGGAAAATATCCTTATTCGGAAAAGCGTTCTTCCATCCAGGTCGCTGAGTTGCTTGTCAACAACGGCAAACTGGAAGTCAAAGACCGAAATCAACCGTTTCATTTTTATTTGCCGGAGATGGAATAGATAATTTTTCAAAATCAAAATGATGGAGTATCTTGTCGTTCCGCCACTCGTCCCGTTGATGGCTTCGCCTGTTCTCCAGATGAATCAACAACCAAAGCTTTTAATCGTACATCGAACATTGAAAAGGGCAAACGGGACCTGGAAAAGTGCACAAGAAACATTGAAATCAATGCATGACAGATTGAAGATGGTGCATGAAAGATTGAAGAGGGTGCATGGAGGTTGATGACAATACATGACAGATTGATAACAATGCAGGGGCGATTGAAGAGGGTGCATGGCAGATTAATAACATTGCATGACAGATTGAAGCTTCTGCATGAGACCTTGATAAGAGTGCACGAGCGCTTGAAACGAAAACATGACCTTTCGAAATGAAGAATGGAGAGAGAGCAGCCTGAGTTCGAAGCGTAGCAAAGATTTTATGGCGGGAGGTAGCGCACCGACGAAAGCACAGCCGCCGATAGGGCACAGCCCGTCAAGCTGGACAGAAAGCAAAATGAAGAAATTGTATTTATAAATTGGCTTATAATAGGATTTAAAATGAAAGCGAGAATTTTTGCACTTACCATGATCATCACCGTATCGGCCTTTGCCAATTGCGGTAAGACCGAAGTGGTTTCCGAAGATAAAGTAAAAACCACCTTTGCCAATCCGGTTTGGGATGGAGCGGATCCGTGGATGACCCAACAGGGCGATGACTATGTCTATTGTTATTCGGCCAACAATTCAATCATGCTTTCACGCTCCAAACTCCTGACCCGTAAAGGAGAGCTCAAACGGATTTGGCAGGCGCCGGCCAGCGGCTGGAACAGCCACAGTGTGTGGGCACCCGAAATCCACTTTGTAGATGGGCATTGGTATGTTTATTACGCTGCCGGCAGCACGCCGGGCTCTCCGTTTATTAATCAGCGAACCGGCGTTCTTCGTTCAAAAACAGCCGACGCATTCAGCGATTACGAAGACATGGGCATGCTTTACACGGGCGACAATCCCGATGATCCGGAAAGCAATGTTTGGGCCATCGACATGACCGTTCTGGAGCACAATGGAAAACTGTTTGCCATTTGGTCGGGCTGGAAGGAGCAACGCGACACGGATGCTACGCCACAACATTTGTACATTCAGAAAATGGAGAATCCCTATACCTTGAAGGGGACGCGCGTATTGTTGTCGTCGCCCGAAGAAAGCTGGGAAACCGGTGGCCCCCTCAACTTGAACGAGGGCGCACAAATCCTGAAAAATGGCGACCAGCTGTTTGTGGTATATTCCTGCCGCGAGTCGTGGTTGAAAGAATACCGCCAGGGTATGTTGCAGTTGAATGATCCGGATGGTGATTTACTCGATCCGGCCAACTGGACCAAGAAAGGCCCGGTTTTCGAAGGAACGGCGCAGGTGCATGGGGTGGGGCATGTCTCTTTTGTCAAGTCGCCCGATGGTACCGAGGACTGGATTGTTTATCACTCCAAAAAAACAACTGAGCCGGGCTGGGACCGCAATGTACGGATGCAGCCCTTTAGCTGGAATGCTGATGGAACGCCCAACTTCGGAACCCCTGTTCCGGTAGGAAAAGAAATTGATCGTCCATCGGGAGAAGCGGAAATTGAAGCCGCAGAAGCCCAATAAAACATTGTTGAAACCTACAAACGAAACCAATACATGAAACGACGCAACTTTATCCAAACAGTTTCAGGAGGTGCCGCCGCCGCTTATCTGGCCGCAAATCCCCTGCTTGGTTTTTCTGCCGCCCATTCGGCGCAGGCCAGTGAGCTGAGTGAACATACCATCGATCAAGTGTTAACCAAAAGAGTCAGGATTCAATATCCACGCTTTGTCAGTAAAAACGCCATTCGTGGAAACCATGGTTGGGGCTACGACGAAACCATCTGTGAAGTCGTCACCAACCAGGGAGCCAAAGGCTGGGGAGTTACCCTTTGGGGACGATCGGCCGAGGAAGCCTCGGCCCACTTGGTCGGCAAAAAAGTGTCAGAAGTGTTTGCGCCCGAACTTGGATTGATAGAGCCGAAAGGCGCTTATGCCGACATTGCCTTGCATGATTTGGCTGGTAAAATTCTGAATAAGCCGGTTTATGAGCTGATGGGCGCAAAACAGCCCGAAACAACGGTGTGCTATAGTGGGATGATTTATTTTGACGATCTGACGCCGTTTTACAATCAGCCGATGGGCGTGGATATCATTCTGAAAGAGTGCCAGTTCGATTACGATCTGGGCTATCGGCAGTTTAAATTGAAGATTGGCCGGGGTAACAAATGGATGCCCAAAGCAGCCGGAATCAAACGCGATATCGAAGTGACCAAATTGGTGGCCGAAGCTTTCCCTGATTGCGATATCTTGGTGGATGGCAACGATGGTTATCCACTCGAAGATTTTGAACAGTACCTGAAAGGAATCGAAGGGGTGAAGCTTTTTTGGATTGAAGAACCTTTTCGCGAAACCATTGAAGATTATACCAAACTAAGGGCTTTATTGAAAGAAATGGGAATTGAAACCCTCCTGGCCGACGGCGAAGCATCGCCCGATCAGGATTTTCTGCAGCAGTTAATGGAGGCCAAACTGATGGATGTACACCTGACCGACATTCAGGATATTGGTTATACCGGCTGGCGCAAACTCATGCCCGAACTCAAACGCCTGAAGGTGTTTGCTTCGCCGCATGCCTGGGGTTCGCAAATCAAAACCAACGCTGTGGCTCATTTAACCGGAGCCTATGGAAATACGGTGACCATTGAGGGGGTCACCTGCATTTCGGATGACGTGGACCTGGGGAACTATCGATTGGAAAACGGAAAATTAATTCCATCTTCAGCTCCTGGATTTGGGATGCAACTAAATAAATAACCATTGAAATGAATTTAAAAACTACTATTCTACTTTTCACAATCGTCGGTTTTCTGCTCGGAGCGTGCCAGGAAAAAAAGGCGGAAAAATTAAAAGTGCAAAATCCTCTACCAGTTGAGTTTGGCGATCCGTACATTCTGAAAGCCTCCGATGGCCTATACTACATGATAGGAACCGGAGGTGTCAATGACGGTTTCAAAATGTATTCTTCAGCCGATCTTAAAGACTGGAAAGATGAGGGACGAATCTACCAGGGAAATACGGATGAATCATGGGGAATTGCCAACTTTTGGGCTCCCGAACTGTATGAGCTGGATGGAAAGTTCTACCTGCTGTTCAGTGCCGACTGGCGGGTCAATCCGACCAATGAGCTGGAGAATTTCCGCATTGGTGTGGCTGTTTCCGATACGCCAACCGGCCCCTACACTGATTTGTACGACCGCCCAATCTTTGATCCGGGCTATCCGGTCATCGACGGTAACCTCTGGTTTGAAGACGGCAAAGTGTATTTGTACTATTCGCGCTGTTGCTACAAAAATCCGGTGGAAAGTGAAGTGGCCGACTGGGCCCGCGAGCAAGGCCTGTTCGACGAGATTGAGGAAAGCTGGGTGTACGGTGTTGAAATGAAGCCCGATTTTTCTGGCATTGTGGGTGAGCCCGAACTGCTGCTGCGTCCGCCATTAAGCATGGACGATCAGCAGGCCGAGTGGGAGAGCCGCTCTGTTACCTCAGGCGAAGTTAACCGCCGCTGGACGGAAGGTTCTTACATCTTCAAGGTAAAAGATACTTACTACATGATGTATTCGGCCAACTTTTTTGGCGGAAAAAATTATGCCGTGGGTTATGCCACAGCGAACTCGCCCATGGGGCCATTTCAAAAAGCCGACAACAACCCGGTTCTGGAGAAGAATGTGGAGCAGGGCGGGATTGTCACCGGCACCGGCCACAATATGATTACGTTGGCTCCTGACGGAAAAACCAAGCTTTGTGTTTATCATGGGCGAACTTCCGAAACCGGCGAAAACCGGGTGGTCTTCATCGATCCGATGGAAGTGACCGAAGATGGCAGGTTAATCGTACATGGCCCGACAACAGGCAAGAAATAAATCATTCAAATATTGATAAAAGCAAAAAAATGAATCGGACAAAACTAATTTTTATTCTTTTGGCGGCTGCCGTCATCCAGGTGGCATGCAGCCCCAAACCTGCGGAAACAGAAAAAACTTGCGGTAACCTCAATGCTGAAGACTTTCAGACGACAGTCAACGGCAAGGAGACCAATTTGTATTTCCTGCAAAATGGCGATATTTCTGCCGCCATTACCAACTATGGCGGCCGCATCGTCAGTCTATGCGTGCCGGGAAATGATGGTGAATTGGCTGATGTGGTTCTGGGTTTCAGCAGCATTGACGGCTATCTGAATGCGACCGAAGTTTTTCATGGTGCCTTAATCGGACGCGTGGGCAACCGAATTGCGAAAGGTCAATTTAGCTTGAATGACGAAAGCTACACCTTGCCCATTAATAATGATCCCAATCACCTGCATGGCGGGCCCGAAGGCTTTCACAATGTGGTTTGGGATGTGAAGTCGGTTACTGAAAACAGCATCGTGCTGACTTATCTTTCGAAAGATGGTGAAATGGGCTATCCTGGAAATCTGACTGTGGAAGTGATCTACACCTTAACGCCCAACAACGAGGTGAAGATGGATTACAAAGCCTCAACCGACAAAGCCACGCCAGTGAATTTAACCAATCACGCATTTTTCAACCTGGCAGGCGAAGCGAACGGAACTATCAACAACCACTTGCTGACCATCAATGCCGATTATTATACACCGGTTGATTCAACGCTGATTCCACTGGGAGAGAATGAGTCGGTTGCAGGAACGCCTTTCGATTTTAGAACCGCAAAGTCCATTGGACAGGACCTGCCTATGCAAGCCGAGAACGTACAGTTGCAAAATGGCTTGGGCTACGATCATAATTTTGCCTTGAATAAAACTGCAGTTGGCGAAATGACTTTGGCAGCCACCGTGGTGGAGCCGGAAAGCGGACGTAAAATGGAAGTGCTGACCGAAGAACCCGCCCTTCAGTTTTATGGCGGCAACTTCATGGATGGATCGGACACCGGAAAGTATGGAAAGACGTTTGACTTCAGGGAATCTTTCGCTTTGGAAACCCAGCATTTCCCGGATTCACCGAACCAGGAAGCCTTCCCGTCAATTATTCTGAACCCGGGCGAAGTGTACGAAACCAGCTCAATTTACCGGTTTAGCACAGTTCAATAACGGGTATTGAAACGAGCAACGGAGAGCCTCATTTTAATGTTGAATAAATGATGGCAGGAAAACAGGCTTTCGCAAAAACGGGAGCCTGTTTTTTTATGAAGGATACAGGACAGGCACAGGATAGTACCGGATGCGTTTGAACAGAAAAAGCGCTTTCTTTTGTATCTTGTTGAACGATTTTAAAAATCGATAGATCAGAATCAGATTATAAACGACAATAACCTAATTATTAACCATGAGTAAAAAAGGAATTCTTTTAGTTTTGGCTATTCAATTCATTGGATTAATGGCCTTTGCACAAGTTCAGGTAACCAATCTGCTCGTTGAAAACCGGATGGAGCCTGCGGGTATCGATAAGCAGGCGCCACGCCTGAGTTGGCAACTGCTTTCTTCCAAGCGGAATGTCATGCAAACTGCTTATGAAATTCGGGTGGCGACCGACCTGAAATCGCTTGAAAAAGGAAATAACCTGAGCTGGAATTCAGGGAAAATCAATTCTGAACAATCGGTTTATGTACCCTATTCAGGAGACGAGCTGTTGCCCGGAACGACTTACTACTGGCAGGTTCGGGCTTGGGACAACCAGGGAAAACGCTCAAAATGGAGCGAGCCTTCACATTGGCTCACAGGAATCAAGGATGTTGACAACTGGAAGGCCCAATGGATTCAGGTGGGCTTTGAGGAAGAGGAAGGACGCCCTTCACCTTTATTTCGAAAAGATTTCAGCAGTGCCAAAAAAGTGAAGCAAGCGGTAGCCTTCATTACTGCAAAAGGGGTTTATGAAGCCGAGATTAACGGTCAAAAGGTGGGCGATGCTTGTCTGGCCCCATTCTGGACGAGCTACAACGAAAGATTGCAGTACCAAACCTACGATGTGACTGAGCTGGTGAAACAAGGAACCAATGCCGTGGGTGTGACCCTGGGGAGCGGTTGGTATCGTGGAAACATCGGTTTTAGCGGACAGGTCAATGTTTATGGCAGCGAGCTGGCCTTGCTTTTTCAGTTGGAGCTCACTTATGAGGATGACAGCAAGGAGCGGATTGTGTCCGACGATTCTTGGAAATCATCGACTGGCCCCATTGTGTATGCTGAGCTTTATCATGGCGAAACCTACGATGCCCGCCTGGAAAAAGCCGGTTGGTCAACGCCTGGATACGACGACAGCGCCTGGAGTGGGGTTGAAGTGAAGGATGATTCCAAAGATATTTTGATCACCACCGAAAATGAGCCCATTCGCAAGAAGGAAGTGTTTCATCCAGTTGAGATTCTGACCACGCCTGAAGGTGACCAGGTCATCGACTTTGGACAGAACCTGGTGGGCTGGGTGCAAATGAAAGTCTCTGGAAATGCGGGCGATCAAGTTTCCATTACACACACCGAAGTCTTGGACAAAGATGGAAACGTTTACCTGGAAAGCTTGCGGTCGGCCAAACAAAAAAATACCTTTATTCTGAAAGGCGAAAGCGTGGAGGAGTTCGAGCCGCATTTTACCTGGCAAGGGTTTCGCTTCATCAAAGTGGAAGGCTACCCGGGCGAGCTGAAACCGGAAAATTTTACCGCCACCGCGCTCTATTCCGATATGGAGCAAACAGGCTCTTTTGTTTGTTCCGATGAGCTGGTGAACCAATTGCAGCACAACATCCAGTGGGGACAGCGTGGCAACTTTCTGGATGTGCCAACCGATTGTCCGCAGCGCGATGAGCGCCTGGGATGGACTGGCGACGCACAGGCTTTTGCCCGTACAGCAACCTTCAATTTTCGGGTGCATAGCTTTTTCGATAAGTGGCTCAAGGACGTAGCTGCCGACCAATACGATAATGGGGGCGTTCCCTTTGTGGTGCCCGATGTGTTGAGAAACGGGCAGGTCAGCCCGGGGTGGGCCGATGTAGCTACGGTAGGCCCATGGACCATGTATTTGGCCTACGGTGATAAGGATTTGCTGGCGCAGCAGTACGAAAGCATGAAGGGGTGGGTGAATTACATCAGTTCCGTCAGTTCTGATGACTTGTGGAAGCCTGACTTTTCCTTTGGCGACTGGCTATTCTACCGGCCTTTTGACGACAACTCAGGCATGTCGGCTGTAACCGATAAAAGCTTGATTGCGCAAGCCTTTTATGCTCACTCGACGCAGTTGCTCATCCATGCTGCCCAGGTGCTAAACAAGCAGGATGATGTGACGAAATATGAGCAGTTGTTGAAGAACATTAAGCATTCTTTTGTGCAGGAATATATGACGCCAAACGGCAAGCTGGTTTCGGGAACACAGACGGCCTATGTTTTGGCACTGAACTTTGACTTGCTTCCTGAAGACTTGCGTGAGCAGGCGGCCAAACGACTGGTCGACAATATCCGGACCTACAATACGCACCTGACGACAGGTTTCCTGGGCACGCCTTACCTGTGTCATGTGTTGTCGCGCTTTGGGTACAACGATGTGGCTTACGAACTGTTGATGCAGAAAAACTACCCTTCGTGGTTGTATCCGGTGACCATGGGTGCCACCACCATTTGGGAACGCTGGGACGGCATCAAGCCCGACGGAACCTTCCAAACGCCCGGAATGAACTCGTTTAACCATTACGCCTACGGTGCCATTGGCGATTGGATGTACCGGGTAGTAGCTGGAATTGATACCGAAGCGGAGAATCCGGGATACAAGGGAATTCAAATCAAACCACATATTGGCGATCAACTCAGCCATGCCAAAGCAGAATTGAAAACCTACTACGGAACTGTAGTTTCCGGATGGGAAAAAGTGGGTGACAAGCTGAAACTCAATGTTAGCATTCCGGTGAATACCAACGCGATTGTTTATGTGCCCGCGTCAGCTACGTCGGCCGTGACCGAAAGCGGGAAGCAACTAGCTGACGTATCGCGTCTTGAAGTTGTTGGCCACGAGGACGGCTACGTCGTGGTGAAACTTGGCTCGGGAGCTTACCAGTTTGAAAGTAATTAGCGAGCGATATGAAACTTTTTGTCAGTGTTTTGTTTGTTTTGCTTCTGTCGATCGTGGTTTACGCCCAGGCCGATGAGGATTCCACGGATGGGGTTTCAGTGACCATGTCGGAGTTTTCGAGGAGTTCCAGCCACTGGTACGGAATCCGTGATGAAGGAAATATGATCAACCCGCTGCCGGATCAGCAGCGCTACGATGAGTCGGAAATAACCAAAATAGCTGATAATATGCTGCTTTTTCAACGCAGCAATGGCGGCTGGGCTAAAAATTACGATATGCGTGCGATCTTAACTCCGGAACAAATTGAGCGTTTGCGTGCGACAAAGGATGAATTTGAAACGACCTTCGACAACGCGACGACTTATACGCAGGTTCAATACCTGGCAAAAGTTTATTCGCAGACCCAAATTAAAAAGTACAAGGAAGGATGTCTGAAAGGGCTGGCGTTTATCCTTGATGCACAATATGAAAATGGTGGCTGGCCACAATATTATCCGCTGAAGGACAACTACAGCCGCCACATCACCTTTAATGACGGGGCCTATATGGGCATCATGAAAACACTGAGGATGATTCTTGAGAACGATCCTTCGTTTTCGTTTTTAGATGAAGCCCTACGGCTTCGGATTGAAACAGCCTATGAAAAGGGACTAGAGTGTATTCTGAATTGTCAGATTGTGGATCAGGGGCGGTTGACGGCCTGGTGCCAGCAGCACGATGCTGAAACGCTTCAGCCGGCATGGGCCAGGGCGTATGAGCCACCATCCATCTGCAACGGCGAAAGCGCTTCGATTGTGCAGTTTCTGATGGACATGGACGAACCGGATCAGCGCATCATTCAGGCCATTCAAAGTGCTGTAAAGTGGTTTGCCGATTCTCGGATTTACAATACCCGCGTGGAGACCTTTGAGGCAGAGCCTCTTGAAACGCAGTACAAGACCATCACCAAAGACCGCCGCGTGGTTCACGATCCCGAGGCGCCACCCATCTGGACCCGCTATTACGAGCTGGAAACTGGCAAGCCTTTGTTTTCTGATCGAAACAGCGAACTCTTGTATTCCATGGCCGAAGTAAGCCGCGAGCGACGCGTGGGCTACGCCTGGTACATCAACAGTCCTCAAAAGGTGCTGGATGCCTACCCGGCTTGGCTTCAGAAACATGAACTCCAAGAGAATGTTTTGAAGCCATAAACTCACGATCTCTGTTAAAACACCAAAACGATGCCGGTTCACCACGAACTGTCATCGTTTTTTTATTCAAAACCCAATAGCAACTGATGCGTTCCGATCTCCTGCCTAAATCGTTTTGTTACGGTTTTACCGATCCTGTTAAGTCTCAACCAGCCCTGTTAACTTGTTAGGTGCCCTGTTACAGCACCGGCATTCCCTGTTACTATTTTTGCCGCCCTGTTAAAGTTTGGCTCCGCCCTGTTGAACAGGGCGACCGGTTTTTTAACAGGGAAGCGACAAAACCAAACGGGGCGAACCCATAATCAAACAGGGACGAATTTTTTCGAACAGGGCGCATCGCAAACCAACAGGGCCAGTTCCAGCGCTAACAGGGCAATTTTTTTTCGAACAGGCCGCCTCGCAAGCCGACAGGGCTGGCTATTTCATAACAGATTGATCTGAAAACGAACAGCGCTGAGGATTTGTTAACAGGGCTGATGGTTTGGGCTAAAGCCCAGCTTGCTTTGTTGCAATGGCCCGGCCCTGAAGGCCCGGGTTACTGACTGGTGCAGCCCCAACAGTAAGCGGAAGAAAGATGATGAGCACCATCACTAACCCCCGGATTCATTCGATGAGAAGCCAACGACACCACCACGCTCCGGATCATCCGATGAGACGTCAGCGACGGCATCATTAACCCCCGGATTCATCCGGGGGAGACGAGACAGCCTACAGCAACCGGGCTTTAGCCCAAAACCTATTTGGGCACTCAGCGGGTGACTTCGAGTCACCCGCTGAGTAAAGCAACATCGGCTTTGCCACCCGGCCTAACGCTCGCGAGTGAGGGCTTCACTCGAAGTGAAACCTTCACTATTTCAACTTCCTGCTTATCTGATCAACTGAATTTGAACTGAAGCTTCTTTTAAGCCTTCGGATGTGGCTTTCAGTGTCGCCAGTCCGGTGCTCTCTTTCGCTTGAATGATGGCCAGACATTTTCCGTAGGACGCTTTGATGCCAGATCCTTTAAAGGGTTCGTGACTGGTTGGATCACCATTGTCGACACCAACCAGTGAAGCGTTGCCAAGTACTTCAAACTGAATCTGGTTTGTCGCATCGGGAACCAGGTTGCCGGCTTCATCCAACACTTCTACCGTAACAAACGACAAGTCATAAGCATTGGCATGAATTTCCGACCGGTCAGCTGACAGCCGGATTTGCGCGGCATGCCCGGCGGTTTTAATCTCTTTTTCCAAAACAACCTGCCCATTGGTGCGCGACACCGCCTGGATTGTTCCCGGCTCAAAAGGTACCCGCCACATCAGGTGCAAGTCGGCAGCCGCTTTTGTTTTGGCGCCCAGCGATTTCCCGTTCAGAAAAAGCTCCACTTCTTCGGCATTGGTGTAAGCCCAAATGTCCACGTCCTGTCCTTCTTCCCAGTTCCAGTGCGGGAAAACATGCAGCACATCCTGGTCTTTGGCCCACTCGCTTTGATACATATAGTACACATCTTTGGGGAATCCGGCCAGATCGACAATGCCGAAGTACGAACTGCGGGAAGGCCACCAGTAGGGGGTCGGTTCGCCCAGGTAGTCGAAGCCGGTCCACACAAACAAGCCAGAAACGTGGTCGAACTTTTTCACCATGCTCCAGCTTTTTTCGTGCGTCGATCCCCAGGGAACATGGCAATTGTCGTAGGAAGAGCAGGCGTGTGACGGATCGTGGAAAGGCTTGTCCCAGCGCTCGGGCCAAACAAACATGCTGTCGCTGGGCATGCGGTAGTAGCCGCGGGTCATCAGTCCCGAAGTGCTTTCGGTGACAATAAACGGCATGCCCGGAAAATTGTCGGGTACACCTTCAAACCATTCGTGGTGGTAGTTAAATCCGATCATGTCCAGCGCCTTGGCTTTGTAGATATGGTTGTTGGGGTTGGGCTCGTTGTTACCGGTGGTGATGGGACGCGTTGGGTCGAGCTGTCGAACTATGTTGGCCAACTTTTGGGTGAGCAGCGAGTTGACGCTAAGTGCTTCGCCCTCGTGTGCCAAAGCGCTGTCGTCGCGTTTAAAATTCAGCAAGAGGTTGGCTGCTTTGGCATCCAGGGTGTCAGCATCGGCGTGGGTCCATTGTTCCAATACTTCATTGCCGATACTCCACATAAACACCGATGGGTGGTTCCGGTCGCGTTTGATGTGGTCGGTTAAATCTTTCTCATGCCACTCCGGAAAATAGCGGGAATAATCGTAGGGCGATTTCTTTTTGCGCCACATGTCGAAGGTTTCATTTTGAACAATGAAACCCATTTGGTCGCACAGCTCAAGCAACTCGGGTGCCGGTGGATTGTGCGCGGTGCGAATGGCGTTGCAGCCCATTGCCTTCAGAATCTCCAGCTGACGCTCCAGTGCCCGCGTGTTGATGGCAGCACCCAAAGCACCCAAATCGTGGTGGTTACATACGCCCAAAATTTTGGTAGGTTTGCCATTCAGGAAAAAACCTTTTTCGGCATCAAATTCAAAAGATCGAATCCCAAAATTTGTTTCATATTGATCGATGATTTGCCCGTTTTCGCTCAGTTCGCTGATGGCTTTGTATCGGACCGGATTGTCGATGGACCACAAGTCCGGATGATTCACAGACAGCACTTGTGTTATTTGATGCTGGCCGCCTCCCGGGATGGTTAGCGCTTGCTTTTCCGAACGCACTTCTTTTTCGTTTGCATCCAATAGCTGGGTGGTGAGCAGGATTTCCTTTTCGGTGGCCGTTTTGTTTTCGATGGTGGTTTCAATTTTTACGCTTGCTTTTTCATCACTGACGTCGGGCGTGGTAACGTAGGTCCCCCATTGTGCTATATGTACCGGATTGGTTTTCACCAGCCACACGTTGCGGTAAATTCCGGAGCCGGAGTACCAGCGCGAGTTGGGCTGCTCTGAATTATCGACCCGCACTGCCAGTACGTTTTCCCCTTCAAACGTCAGGTGAGGTGTTAAATCATACCGAAACGAAATGTAGCCGTTTGGCCGTTTGCCTAGCAATTCTCCGTTCAGGTACACCTCGCTGTTCATATACACCCCGTCAAAATCAATGAAGAATTGTTTGTCGGCATCAGCCTGATCCAGCGTGAAGTTTTTTCGGTACCAGCCAATTCCGCCGGGCAGGGCACCACCACCGGGTGTGGCCGGATGGTCGGGACTGAACTGGCCTTCGATGCTCCAGTCGTGCGGAACATTTAGCGTTCGCCAGTCTTGATCATCGAAGCCTGGCGCTTTAAAAGCAGGATCATCGCCAAGGGTAAATTGCCAATCTTTGGTGAATTGAGTCACTTCCCTTGGATGTTCAGTTTTTGATTGACAGGCCAACAGTGAAACCGTTAGGATGAGCAGGAGTAGATCGTTTATTTTTTTCATCTGATTTTTGCTTTGGTTGAAGTTTTATCCAACACAAAGTAAGTGATATCGAATGAAAATGAGGCCGGAAGCCATGAAAAAAAGGGGCCGTTTTGTTTCCAGTTGGGTAGCTATTTGTAAAGCGGCCGGGCTTTTAATGGAATCGTCAGTTTCTAAAAATGTTGGTGATGTGCTGATTTGAATAAAAAGAAAAGGAGATTGGCTGTATCAATCTCCTTTTATGCTGATCTGCAACTACTGGAAGTCTTAATTCTTGATGAACTTATAGGAATGGGTGACTGACTGGTCTTTGACACGAATAAAATACAGGCCAGGCTTCAGGTTGGCCACGTTAACCTGATCAAGTGTACCACTTCGTTTTTTTACTGTTTGTCCATAGGAGTTAATGACAGCGGCTTCAACTGCTTGAGGAAAAGCCTGTGCAAAACGAACGATATCATCGGCCGGAGATGGGTAGAGCCAGTTGGCATCTTCCAGGTCTTCCATCATGCCGGAACTTCCTGTTGGAATTTCCGGGGCCGGCTCGTCCGGGCTGAGCAGCGAAATTCCGGCATCGATATATTGTCCGCCGGCTGTTTGGCTGCAATGGATGGCGATGGTATTCATACTGTTTGAGCGGATCGCATTTTTTGCAGCCGTGCTGATGGGGAGGTGGACATAGCTGGTGGTCCACCCCGTGATGCTTGCGGCCAGCACGCCATTGATGTACACCTGGCAATCTTCGTCATGGTGAATGGTTAAAACCAGCTTGTCTCGGTCAATGCCAGACAGATCGCCAACCGGCATCTTGCGGCGAATCCAGATGTCGGGTGAGTTCCAATGCGTACGTACCACAGCACCCGGTGTGCCTTCGGTCCCAAAGCCTGCTTTGCCGGAATTCCAGCCCGAATCATCAAACGATTCTTCGGTCCAGCTTCCGGGAGGTTGGGTGATTGTGTATTGCCAGATATGCCCTTCGTGCTGCGAAGAAGGGACAACCTCGGAAAGAAAAATATCTCGCTCAATGACTTGGGTATTGGCGGTATGGATTCGTTGTCGGTCTACTTTTTCCAAACGGTCATAAGTGAGTAGCCCGTTCACCTCAATTTCAACATCCGTAATTTCGGTGTATACCGACGCCGAAAGGCCGTTGTTGGTTTTGAAAATGGTGACCTGCTCCATGTAGTCTTCATAGTAGTCAAAAAATTCCTCTTCGTTGTTGGCCATCACGTAGCCAAAACCATCATTCCACAGGTGGCCGGGAATTTTATAGCCCACTCCGCCAAATTCGCCACATGCCAGTGCTTGTGTTGAACTAACGGGTACCGCTGGAGGCGGATAGCTATGGATATCCAGCACATGGCCCACGTCGAAAAACGAGCCGCCACTGGCTTGGTTAACCACCCGCGAGGGATCCATGCCCATGACTTTCTCTACCAATTCGGGGGTACGGTGCTGTCCCTGCGATTCGTTAAAAATGACCCACATCACAATACTTGGGCTGTTTTGCAGTGATTCGACCATGCGGGTGAGTTCTCTTTCGTAGGCTACCTGGTCAACCGGAGGATGCGTATTGGTGTACGAATTGGCCGAAGGCATGTCTTGCCATACGAGTACGCCCAATTTGTCGGCCCAGTAGTACCAGCGGTAAGGTTCCACCTTAATGTGCTTTCGAATCATGTTGAAACCGAAGGCTTTGGTCATTTCAATATCATACTTCAACGCTTCATCGGTTGGGGCAGTATAAATTCCATCGGGCCAAAAGCCTTGATCCAGTGGTCCATGGTGAAACAGAAATTCGTTGTTTAGGTACAGTTTTTTGTAGCCGTCATCGTCTTGCACCGAAATCTTTCGCATGCCAAAGTAACTTTTAACAGAATCGATGGCTTCGCCGTCGTCGTGCAAAATAATTTCCAAATCATATAGAAAAGGGGAGTCGGGCGACCACAATTTTTGGTTGGGAATGGGAATTTGAACTTCCTGATTGGTATTTCCCCCGGTTGTTTGAATCACACTGCCTTCATCTTTTACTTTCGCCTGAAAGGTCAAGTTGGGACTGTCAACCGAAGTTTTTACGGTTAGTGTCAACTGTTGCTGGTCGATATCCGGAACCATCAGAATGGTTTCGATCGCTGTTTCGGGCACCGGTTCCAGCCAAACGGTTTGCCAAATTCCGGTTACGGAGGTGTACATGATTCCGCCGGGATACAAGGTTTGCTTCCCTCGGGGGAAACCTCCGGCATCGGTTGGGTCGAACACGCGAACGATGATTTCCTGTTCTCCGGAGGTTTTCAGATAGTCGGTAATGTCGAAGGAGAATGGATCATAGCCACCCCAATGGGTTCCTACGCTGGTGCCGTTGATGAAAACTTCCGCTTCGTAGTCCACCGCTCCAAAGTTTAATCGGATGCGTTGGCCATTCCAGCTCTCAGGTACAATAAAATGGCGGCGATACCAGATGCGCGGATGGTGTTCCATCACGCCTGAAATAGCGGATTCAATGGCAAACGGAACCAAGATCCTGCGTGTTAAGTCTCCTTCGGGTAGGGGTTCCTGAGCACCGATTCCAGGCTGAAACTGCCAAATACCATTGAGATTCATCCAGCTGCCGCGTTCGAGTTGAGGCCGGGGATATTCCGGTAACACGTTTTCCGGATCAATGTCTTGTGAAAAGTTGGTCATGAGCGGAGCCTGTCTCATTTGCCAATCTTGAGCTATAGAAAAAAGGGGCAAGACGAGCAACAGGACTTTAAGCGTAAATTTCATGTTCGGGTGATTTTGTTTTTATTTAGGTTTCGCATGTGGTAGAAGAGTTTACTTCCACCAGGTTTCAAAAGAACGAAGTCGTTTTTTCTTTTACTTCGTCGCTGTTTGTAACTGATACACCTAAATGTGAACAATCACTCACGGAAATAGCAATATCCGGCAGATTTCAGCTTTCTTTTTGAGCTGCGAAGATCACGTATTGCGTGGGAATTCGCTTCACTCCTTTTGAGTAAAAACAAGTTGCTCGTCTCCGTCTGTTAAGACCAGGTTTGAGCCCTCAATCTTGTAACTCCACGTCCGGTTGTTGAGTAATTTCAGAAACTGACTTTCGGTCTCAAGGTCAGGACAGGCCATCTTGGTGGTCATAATCATCCCGAATTTCAGCGTGTTGCCTGATTGTTGGACGGGGCCATTCATTCGGTTGCAACCTCCAAATCCACTAACCCGGCCTTCGTTGAGTTGAAACTCCAGGTAAGGGAGTTTATCTTCAACCGTTACCGGAAGATCGTTTATCAGTTGTAATTCCCAAGTCGTGTTCAGTTGGCTTTCGACTTGAGCAGACGGTTTATCTTTGGTTAAAATATACCAATTGGCATAACTCGACTCAATGGGATTTCCTTCCAGATCGAGAATAAACAGTTGATTGTTCTTGGCAACAAATTGCCTCAAACCCGAGTGCTCGGGCTTGCTGGTGAGTTTGACAATGGTGTCGTTAATAAGCTCATATTTCCCGGAATCCCGAAAGTCGCTGGCTTCGCGTCCCTGGTAGCGAGTGGTTTCGCTGTAGGTGAAATTTTTGTTCAAACTGAGTGTGTAGCTTATACCCGGGCAGTCGGCACAGGGCAGTTCGCCAAAATACTGACCCGTAGGCACAGCCTGCTTTTTTAAAGCACAAGCCTGCATTAAAAGAGCAAGCATCAACAACCAATTTAAATTCTTCATTTCAGTCTTTTTTGCCTTTGATTTACCAAGAACTGCTTTTTCCTTGGCTTTGCATGTAATTAAAACTGCCGATAGACAACAAATGTTTATAAGAATCTTCAAGATCGACAAATTACAACTACGGTTGCGTTAATGGAGGTTTTGAGTTCAATTATTAACTAAAATTAACATTGTTTAGGTTGAGGTATTGTTTAAGCAATGCACAGGATTTTAGTATATTTGGCCAACTTTTTATATACTTTATTCGCTATTTATTTATGAACAACTTTAGAAATTTCCTGCTGTTGACGTGGATTGCAGCCTTTTCTGTGGGGATGGTCAGTGCGCAGGACAATGAAAAGCCTGAAGGCTATCAATTCTCTCTAATCAATGAAATTCCAAACACATCGGTGAAAGATCAATATCGTTCGGGGACCTGTTGGTCGTTTTCCGGATTAAGCTTTCTTGAGGCCGAAATCCTTCGCAAAGGTGGACCGGAAGTTGATCTCTCCGAAATGTTTATCGTGTGGCACACTTACGATGAAAAAGCACAGAAATATGTACGTCTGCACGGCAATTTGAACTTTTCGGCTGGCGGTGCTTTTCACGATGTGACGCAGGTCATTAAACGATATGGAATCGTTCCCGAAGAAGTTTATACGGGCCTAAATTATGGTGAATCCAAGCACGTTCACGGCGAAATGGATAAGGTGCTTTTGAAACAGGTGGAAGGGATCATTGAGAATCCGAATAAAAAATTAAGCTCGGCTTGGCGCGAATCGCTTCGCGGAACGCTGGATTCCTATTTAGGCGAAATTCCGGCCAGCTTCGAATACAAGGGAACAACCTACACGCCCATGAGTTTTGCGCTTGATTACGTGGGGCTCAACATGGACGACTATGTTGAAGTGAGTTCATACACACACCATCCGTTTTATTCCAAGTTTATTATTGAAGTTCCGGACAACTGGATGTGGGATGAGGTGTACAATGTTCCTTTGAATGAGTTTGAAGAAATTATCGATCACTCGCTGGCCAATGGTTATACGGTAGCCTGGGCTGCTGATGTGAGTGAAAAAGGTTTCAGCACATCTAAAAAGGGCGTGGCTGTTATTCCAGCCGTTGACAAGGAAGAAATGAGCGATGCGGAAATTGCCCGTTGGGAAAGCTTATCGGAAAGTGAAAAGAACACCGAACTATACAGGCTGGAGAAACCCGGTCCGGAGAAAAAAATTACGCAGGAAATGCGTCAGGAAGCTTTTGACAACTACCAAACCACCGACGATCACGGCATGTTGCTTGTTGGCACAGCCCAAGATCAGGACGGAACGGTCTATTACAAAGTGAAGAATTCGTGGGGTGATTACAATAATTACGATGGATTTTTTTATGCGTCGAAACCCTACGTTCAATACAAAACCATGAGCATCATGGTTCACAAAGACGCCATTCCGAAAGCGATTCGAAAAAAATTGAATCTATAGCATACGAAACTCCCACAGCCATGGGAGTTTTTTTTATGCCATTGATCGGGTGATTCCTATCTTTGGCCTGGCTTTTACGATGGAAATAGCTTGTCGTCTATTTCAGAAATGGATAGGAGCGCCATGTTTGTCTATCTCCAACGGTGAGGTCGCCAGAACTAATTCTCTACAAAATCAGCTTGATGAAGCGACTAATATTTTTTACACTTGCCTGTTTCTCGATCGTTTGTGCGCAGGCGCAGGAGGATTGGTCGTGGTGGAATGAAACACACGGCTGGGAGTCTGGCATGCCCGGCTGGCGCAGTTTTCTTACCATAAGCCCCGGTTATTTAGGCCCCAACGCACTGCCAGTTCCTGATGTGGCTAACGGCTTGCTTGAAAAAACAAAAAGTGTGAAGCTGAGTTCCGACTTTCATTTTCGAAAAGGAGATCACACCCAAAACCTGGCTGGTCGTTTTTATTTTCCGTTTTCGGATAAAATTGCAATTGAGGTGTACGGCGTTTGGCTTGAACATTATGCCATGTCAGATGCCATTCGGGATGAGCGGGCTGCCCGCGACCGCGATGGAAATGGGCTGGCTATCGGCGATCTGTATTTTGGAACTTCGATTCAGTTGGTGAAGGACCGCAAGTTTCCGAACACCTTGGTGCGTATGGTCGGTAAAACGGCTTCGGGCAGGCCATTTGATGCTGCCCGGTACAGCGACAGCCCCGGATATTTTTTTGATTTCAGTTTTTCAAAGGAGGTTCCCCATTTGATGGGGAGAATGAACGGCTTGCCATTTGCATCGTTTGGTTTTTACTCGTGGCAAACCAACGATATGAACAACCTCCAAAACGATGCGTTGATGTACAGCGCCGGATTCGAATTCAGCAATGAAAAATGGACGGTGACCAACTCCGTAAGCGGATATTCAGGATATAAAAATGAACGGGATCAGCCTGCGGTTTATACTTTTTCAGCAAAAAAAGCGCTGAAAAAAAATGCCCTTCAATTTCAATATATTTGTGGGCTGCATGATTGGAAATATCAAACTATAAAACTGGCGTATTTATGGCAATGGAAATAAATCAGACATTGGAACAGCTCCGACAGAATAAAGGATTTAAAGGATTTTTATACAGTTTCGCGGGCTTTCTGATCGTGGGAATCGTTGTAATTCTGACAACCAATCACGGTGACGTGGTCTTGTTTTTCAATCGTTATTCCGGTGAAAAATGGGATGGCCTGATGCAATTTTTAACTGATTTGGGCTTGGGGACGGTGGTGGCTGGCGTGATGGCGGCTTTGTTGTTTTGGAAAGTCCGTTTTGGCTTCACCGGCCTGCTGAGTCTTGGGTTTGTAGCAATTTTCACGAATTTGGGTAAAAAAGTCTTGTTTGATGACCGTGCCCGGCCGTTCAATTATTTTTATTACGACGATTTTCACCGGTTTATCTACACAGCCGAGTTGAATTACCATTACAGCTTCCCGTCGGGGCATTCCATGACGATTTTTGCGGCGATGAGTCTTTTCGCCGTGCTGGCCGGCAAACAATGGGCTGGTGTTGTTTTTTTTATTGCCGCTCTGGTCATCGGTTTTACCCGGATTTACTTGCTCCAGCACTTCTTTTTGGACGTTTACGTCGGTTCCGTTCTGGGTGTCCTCTCAACCATTTTGGCCTTAATTTTTGTCCACGGCATTTTCCGCCTGGACCGATTTTCGTGGTTCGAAAAGCCGGTTTATCGCATTCGTTTCAACCGATAACGGCTTGGGATTAAGTCTCCGAAATATTGACCGATGAGTTGATCGTTTGGGTCAACTGCTCGATGACGCGGTTTCCGAGTGCCGTTTTTCGGTCAATGTGGTTGAGAATTTCCCGGACGAAATCATTGCTTTCAAATTTTCCACGTACATTTTCAAAATCCAGCTGTTTGGTTTTTTGGCTACCATCGATACCGAAACCAGTCATTGATTCGAGCCGGAATTCTTTTTTTGCATCCAAATAGAGCATCTTGTCAATCTCGACAACACTTTGCTGCCATTCTCTGATGATTTGAATAATGTCTTCGACTGACATTTCTTCCAGCGATTTGTCGAAATATTTCGCGATAAAATCAACGGTCCAGTTCCACTCGTAGTTGTAGTAGTTGTCGTGAAGGGAGTAAAAAATACTTTCAATTTGATTTAGTTGGCTGATGCTGCCATCTTCAACGCCGTCAAGCAATTCTGATATGGCATGTTTAGGCGCAATCAGTCCGGCCAAATCAATCCAGTTTCCCTTTCCAACGGTTGAGTCTGATCTTAAGCAGCACTGCACGTCGCGCCGGGTTTCGAGGGTACAGGTATTGAGCCTGGTGATGATGGAGTTGCCAATAAATTTCATGATGGCCATGTGGTACAAGTCAATGCCGCGCAGCAGCGAATTTCGCTTGATTTTGGTATTGTTGTAGGAGAAAACCTCGGTTGTTTCGCCCGAGATCCGCTGAATTTCTTTCAGCTTCCGGATGCCTTTAGCCATTTTTTGAATGGTAAACGGGCTGAGCAGGTTGAAATTGACGCAATCCATCTTTTTCGGATCCGTTCGCTTGTCACGTCGGGGCCACTTCAAAACATCACGAATGGTGCCAACACTTTTCAGGTTGATGGCCGGAGCCAACCAACTTTCGTCCTTGTTTTCAATTAAATAGGAAAATGGCATGTCCGAAGTGTCTGAATTTTTGTAATGACGGCCCATGACCATGGTGAAGGCGCCAATTTTTGCCGGCCACAGCAAGTACGAGTCGCTGGTGGTTTTTGAGCCGCGTTCAACAATACCGTGGTGAATTGGACCGAGTTTGTACATGTGGTTGCTTTGGTTCGAGCCACTTCCGGCATTACAAAACGAAAACATGCCGGCAATTAACAGGGTCGATTTGTGGTGCGTGACGGTGTAAGGGCCCGCAAACAAAGCGCAGGCTTCACCGTGAAATCCCTGGCAGTTGGCAAAGAACAGTGAGTTCTCCGCCGAATATTGTGATCCGAGCTTGCAGCCCTGACCGATAAAACATTTGGCAACAATCGCTCCATCGGTGACTTCAGAACCCGAGGAAATGATAAAATCTTTCATGATGATTTCATGTCCCAGTTTTACCGGAGCTGAAGCGTTACTATTGATGGAGCCATTTTCGAGTTTGCTACACCCATCAATCAAGGTGTAGGGGCCGATTTTGACGTTTTTAATTTCGCGGCAGTTGATAATTTGGGAATATTGCCCGACAAGTCCGCGCTCCGATTTTACTTCTTCGGTGTATTGATCGATTAGTTGCTCCAGCCTTTCATTAAAGACCTTTCGATGCTTATAAAACGCAAGCATATAAGCTAAATGCGCGGACAATTGGTTGTAAATGGGCACTTTGCGTCCGCCGGTTTCGTCAAGAACCGAAACCTGGATGCCGTTTCCAAAGTTTGACAAGCCTTCAACGGCCAGCAAATCAGTGTTGTCTATAATTACATGGTCTTCGATATCGTAATTGGCAATGTAGTTTTTCACATGATTGACAAACACGTTGTCGCCGATGGTGCAGTTGTGAAAATGAGCATTAAACAGTCCACATGGCTTTTCAACCTTCCCAAAAAAAGTCATGGTTTCGTTGAGCTGTCCAATCCGGTTTTCGCCAGTAAAGCGACAATTCTCCACACGGGAGGCATCAAATCCTTCGAGCACAAAGATGTTATTCCAATTTTGGGCGTTGTTTTTATTCTGTTCCAGCGTTTGAATTTCGGCTGTTGTTAAGTGGCGGTAACTATCGTTTGACATGGTTGATTCGTTTATAGGGTGATTTGGGCAAGGTAATCAAAATGATCACCTTTGAAAATTTTTTTTAATTGCAGTTTGTTCTTTTCAGCATGTTCTTTTAAAAGATCGGGATCAACGTAGAGCCACGGGAATTTGTTGCCTTTTTTATTCTTATACTCGGTATGAAAAGTCAGTTCACCGTAATACTTTTCAGCTGCCAAATCAATAACGGCCGATCCGTCTTCATCCGTAAATAAAAAAATCAGGTCTGACGAATCAATCAGAATTTGGCCTTTGGGCTCTAGCAGGTTGGCCAGCTTTTGCAGCAACAGATCCAGCCGGCTTAAACTTCCGGCAATTCCGGTTCCGTTCATCAACAGGAGAATAGTATCGTACTTTTCATTTTCAAACTGAAAGAAATCAGCTTGATGCACATCGGCAACTCCCCGGTCCTTCATCACCTGGCAGCATAAGGCAGATCGTTCGAGCGCGGTGACTTCCAGTCCTTTTTGTTGAAGATAAAGGGCATGGCTTCCGGCGCAGGCTCCCACATCCAACGTTCGGCCGTGGGCCAAGTCAAGCGCTTTTTGTTCCAGTGCCGGCATTTGCTTGTAGCCACGAAAAAAGTAGGAGGGAAGCACTTCGTCGGTGTCGAAATCCGTTGAATGGATCAGAATTGGCGAATTGTCACGATGGTAGTGGTAGTTAAATACGCCTTGGGCGATGGGATCTTCTTCCGAAAAAATCATGTGAGTGATGGCTTATTTTAAAAGAGATAATTCGGCTTCAAATTTAAAACAAGTTTCGTGTCTTTCCGAATAAATATAAAAGCCTTCCGATTCGCCACCACCGATAATAAAGATTTTTAAATCGGGATAGTTTTTTGAAATATCCTTGATCTCATCGAGGTTGATGTTTTCTTTTTGCAACCAAATGGAAGTACTAAACTCACCAAGTCGCAATCTTTTCCCCGCCAGATCAGCGTGCTTGAAAAGCTCAATGGATTTATGGTAGTTTATTTGTTTAAAATTGACCATCATTTTGATTGGGTTGTGGAAAACAATTTACGACATTTTCCTTTTTTTAAGGTCATGAGCTGCTGAGTTTTTATAAACAATTTTGTGCCTTTGCTTGTAAACTGTTGGCTGTTAAAGCAAAACGCCGGCTTTGACCGGCGTTTTGCTTTCATTTATATTTTTCTAAAATCGAAAGCCCAAGGTCATGATTAACTGGTCTTTGGTAATTTCAAAGTTGGCCAAATCCGAACCGTTGTAAACTTCGGCATAGTTCTTATCAATCGCGTGCTTGTAGGCTACATCAAAGAAAAAGCCCCCCTGGCGAAAACCCAGGCCACCGGAAACTGCCGATGAAACGGCATCGCTGGTATCCATCGTGTTCGATTGGAAATTTTCATTCATCGGGCTGGGGTAGTGCTCGTATCCTGCCCTCAAACTTAGCTCATTCGACAAACGGTATTCAGCCCCAACATGCAGATTGCCCACCGACTTGTAAGCATTTTTGATTTCCTGATTCTCATCAAAGAAATCATAACCATCGCCGCCATCGTCTAATTTGATGGTGGAATAATCAACGTATTCATAGTCTAAACTGATGATGGCCGATTTGCCAATGACATAGGCGGCGCTGAAAACCGCTTTCAATGGCGTGGTTAAGTCGTAGTCGTAATCACCAAGCGGCGAAAGCGCCTCAAAATTTTCTGAGCCGTCATCAAAAGTAATGTACGAATACATCGTATTGTCGAAAGAGTCGTGTAATCGATAGAAAGTCGGCGTATGAACGGCTACGCCAAAGCGCAAAGCGTCCGTAGGTTTATAGATTGCTCCCAACTTCACATTAAAACCAGTCCCTGTTGTGTTCAGATACGTGTTGAAGGTATAATCATTGAAATAGGGAATGTTGTTGTTGACATCATTTTCGAACAGGCTAGTTGACTCCTTAAAATCTACATTGTGAATGCCAACGGTTGCTCCCAGATAAAAACGGTGATTGAAATTGGCCGCCATCGAAATCAGAAACTCGTCGATGTTTCCTTTTTGCGAATAGGATTTCCGCTGCGATTGGCCGTATCCTGCATCCGCAATATCATTAAAATACTCGCCATTGTCTTCATCAAAAATCAGCAAATCGGTTTTCCAGGCCAGTTCTTCGTAATAGTTGCTCCAAATATCATTGTTGGCATTGGCCACAAAATCGTCCAGTAAAGTGGAGTTGGCATCTCGGGCTTCCATCATGCGTTTCATGTTGAAATTATTCAGACGGTTGTAGCCCACTCCAAAGCTTAGGCCAACCATCGAACCATTTTGGGTGCCATTATCATTGAAGTTGGTCACGTAGCCCACATTGGGCAAACCGATGGTGTATTTCGATTCGTTGGTGGTTTGTCCCAGGTAGTTAATATCAACCGACGTTTTTCCGAACGAGGGGGTGATTACAAATTCGCTACTGCGGTATATTCCCAGGCCTGCCGGGTTAATGCTGGCCGAGGTAAAATCGCCGCCCAAAGCGCCAAAGGCATTTCCCATGGCGGCTGAGCGGGCTGTTCCCTGTATTCGATAGTCGGAGTAGCGTAAGCCGTCAACTAAGTTTTGTCCAATGGCAGTTGTGCTCATCAAGAGCATAGCAACCAGTATGTGTTGAATTTTTTTCATGGCTGAATCAAATTTAATGAACAATGCTATTCGATTTTTAAGTCCTTTAATCTATTAACGTCGGCCGCTGCCACTTGAACCACTGCTCCGGCTGCTGCCGCTACTGCTTGAGCCACTTGAACCGCTTGAACGACTTGGGCTGCTGAAGCTTCCACTACTGCGTGTCGGGCTGCTGGTTGAGCGGTAGCTGCTGTTATTCGAATTGGTGCTTCTGCTCGGTGCAGCCTGGTAGGTTGACCGGGTCGACGTGCTTGATCCTTTGCTGTAAGACGAGTTTGACCGATAGGTTTTTTGATAACTGCTTGAACTACTCCTTGGTGTAACTGCTCTTGAACTGCTACTGGTGCTTGGTTTGCTGTACGTAGAAGTTCGCGGTGTCACGTAGTTCTTGCTGTTATAGCTTGACCGGGTTACGGTTCTGGGCTTACTATAGCTTGGCGTATATTCTCTTCGCTGCGTTGTGGTCGTTGTTTGCGGCTGGTAAGTGCGCTGGTTTGTTGTTGCGCTTTTTACCGTGTTGCTTGAAGATCCGTCGGTCGAAATACTTCTCCGGCCTGAAGAGCTAACTTCTCCGGAAGTGCCTACTCTTCGCTTTTCAACAATCGTTGCACTTTTTGTCGTTCCACCTTCGGTGGTGCGTCTTCCGCTATTGCTAACTGTTGTCGATGTTGTTCTGCGTGAACTACCTAGGTCTTGGCTTGATGTACTTTTTAGCCTGGAACTACCGCTTGTTGAAAGGCGGCCAACAGATCCCGAGCCTCCGCTACTTGCATAATTGCTATACGATGAGCGACGATGTCCGTACTCATACCGGTCAGAATCATAGTAGTGATGATGGTGTCCCCAATAGTTGTTATACCCATAGTAGTATGGATATCCCCAGGAATAGTAGGGGCTATACCAACTGTACCCGAAAGAGTAATATGGGCTGTACCAGCCTGCACCCCACGGGCTGTAATAGCTGTAGTAGCTTCCGTAATACCATGGATCGTAGTAAAACGGATCGTAGTAAAACGGATCCCACATAAACCTGCTGGAGTAATAAGAACCATAGAAATACGGACGGTGGAAACGATTGATACGGTAGGTATAATCGATTTCATCGGCATCGTAGTAGTTATTGATCACATAATCAATATCACCGTCATTTTCATAAATGGTAGTATCCGATCCCATCAGCTCCATATTTCCCATATCGTATATGAGTTCATCAGCGTAAGGATCGTCACTTTCGAACACGTGATTTTTCAAGGTTTGTGAACCATCTGCATTCTCTTCCAACTCCGTAATCACTTGTTGTCTTGAAACGATCTGTGACCTGCTTTCGTTGGTTGCGGGTTCTTCAACAATGGCGGGAGGAGGAATATCTCCGGGCGTAAAATAGATGTCATCGTACCTGTCGGTTACGTAAGTCCCGGTGGTACAAGCACCAAGTAACAGTGCTAATGCCGAGATAAGTGTAACTTTTGCTTTCATAACTAGACCTCCTGTATCTTTAAAAATAAATCATTTACTTTGTAGCTTCAAAAATCAATACAAAAGAAGCAAATACCATACCAAAACAAAAGATATGGCTAAAGAATTAACTTCAAGAAGTGAAAATTATTCTCAGTGGTACAACGACTTGGTTGTAAAAGCAGATTTGGCTGAAAATTCGGCGGTTCGCGGCTGCATGGTCATCAAGCCATACGGCTACGCTATTTGGGAAAAAATGCAGGCTGAACTGGACCGGATGTTTAAGGAAACCGGCCACGTCAATGCGTACTTCCCTTTGTTCATACCCAAATCTTTTTTTAGTAAAGAAGCTGCTCATGTTGAAGGCTTCGCCAAAGAGTGTGCCGTAGTTACGCATTATCGGTTAAAAAATGATCCGAATGGCAAAGGCATCGTCGTTGATCCGGATGCCAAGCTGGAGGAAGAGCTGATTGTTCGGCCAACTTCGGAGACCATCATTTGGAACACCTACAAAAACTGGATCCAGTCGTACCGCGATTTACCCATACTTTGTAACCAGTGGGCCAACGTGGTTCGTTGGGAAATGCGCACCCGCTTGTTTTTGCGCACCGCCGAATTTTTGTGGCAGGAAGGCCATACGGCTCATGCCACCAAACAGGAAGCATTGGAGGAGACCGAGCGCATGGTAAATGTTTATGCCGAATTTGCTGAAAGTTTCATGGCACTTCCGGTGATTAAGGGAGCCAAATCAGAAAATGAACGCTTTGCAGGCGCCTTGGAAACCTATACCATCGAAGCACTGATGCAGGACGGTAAAGCGCTCCAGTCGGGCACTTCGCACTTTTTGGGGCAAAACTTTGCCAAGGCATTTGATGTGAAGTTTGCCAACCGCGACGGGAAGGATGAGTATGTTTGGGCAACCAGCTGGGGTGTCTCAACCCGGTTGATGGGGGCGCTGGTTATGGCTCATTCCGATGACAATGGCTTGGTGTTGCCGCCAAAACTGGCTCCGTTCCAGGTGGTCATTGTTCCTATTTACCGAAAAGAAGAACAACTGGCTGAAATCAGTTCTAAGGTGGATGAAGTGGTGGCCAAGCTGAAAGCCAAAGGAATCACCGTCAAATACGATAATCTGGATACGAAAAAGCCAGGTTGGAAATTTGCCGAGTACGAATTGAAAGGTGTTCCCGTCCGTTTGGCAATCGGGCCGCGCGATTTAGAAAACGGAACGGTTGAAGTGGCGCGTCGCGATACCCTGACCAAAGAAGTGGTTGAGCTGGAGAGTATAGACCAGTACGTCGCTGATTTGCTAGAAGATATTCAGCAAAATATCTATAAAAAAGCACTCGATTACCGTACCGAACACACCACGCCGGTTGACACTTACGAGGAGTTGAAAGAGGTGCTGAATACCAAAGGAGGCTTTGCCCTGGCTCATTGGGATGGTACCGCAGAGACGGAACAGAAAATCAAGGAAGAAACGAAAGCGACCATTCGCTGCATACCGTTTGACGGGATGAAAGAGGAAGGAAAGTGCATTTACTCAGGAAAACCTTCGTCGCAACGTGTATTATTTGCCCTGGCTTATTAGCTTTTTAACAAATCATGATAAAAGAAAGCAGTCATTCTTGGCTGCTTTTCTTATTTTTAGGGAAAATCTTAGCGAATGACAAAAGTGACGGATACCAATCACAACTACGAGCTGATCGTAGCCAAGTCGAATGTGAAGCAACAAGCCCACGCTAACACGCTGGCATCGTTTAATCTGCTGAAAGAAGTGCTGAAAGAGCTGGTTGAAGAGTTTCGTGGCGCCCTCGACGGCAAAGTTTCTGTGGAAGTGATGCCGGTTTATATTGAAAAAGGGCCTTTTGAAGCCGAGTTTAAACTGGCGGGCGACCTGCTGGTATTCAGCATGCACTCCAACGTCTTTGTTTTCAATCGCGAACACCCGATTTGGAAGATCGATTACGTGAAGGAGCAGCCGCTGAATTCCTATTGCGGCATCATTCACATCTATAATTTTTTGTCCGACTCGTTTAAGTACAACCGGCTGCAAGACTTGGGCTACCTGATTGCACGGGTTTTTATCAACCAGGAAAATCATTTTTTTGTTGAAGGGAAACGGCAGTCGGGCGAGTTGGTGAAAGATTTTGGCAGCGATGTGGTGACCAAAGATATTTTCAGGCAAATTCTGAAAACAGCCATTAAGTACGCGGTTGATTTCGACCTTTTGGTGCCGCCGTACGACCAGGTGAAAATAGCCTCGGTGGAGCAGATGAAAGATGAAATCAGCCATTCAAAAATAATAACCGGCAAACGTGTTGGTTTTAAGTTTAACTCTGATGATATTTAACCATATGGAAAAAGTTTTTGACCGATTTATTCGATATGCCAAAGTGCATACAACATCCGATCCCAATAGTACGAGCTTTCCGAGTACCGACCGCCAGCTTGATTTTGCTGACCAGTTGGTTGCAGAGCTCAAGGAAATAGGCATGCAGGAGGTGGAGAAAGATGACAAGGGTTACGTCATGGCAACCCTTCCTTCCAATATTGACAAGGATTGCCCGGTGGTTGGCTTTGTCGCTCACATGGATACCAGTCCCGATTTTTCTGGCGAAAATGTTAATCCGCAGGTTGTGAAGTATCAGGGAGGCGATATTCAGCTGAGTGAGAAAGTTGTCTTGTCGCCGGAACAGTTTCCCGAGCTGGAAAAATATGTTGGACAAGAGTTGATTACGACCGACGGAACCACGCTGCTTGGAGCCGACGATAAAGCTGGTTTGGCCGAGATTATGACTGCCATGGATTACCTGCTAGAAAACCCGGAAGTGAAACATGGAAAAGTGCGTGTTTGCTTTACGCCCGATGAGGAAATTGGCAAGGGGGCCGATCATTTTGATGTGGAAAAATTCGGTGCCAAATTCGCTTACACGCTCGATGGCGGGGAGATTGGAGAACTGGAATATGAAAATTTCAATGCTGCTATGGCAACGGTAACCATCAAGGGGCGCAGTGTGCATCCCGGTACGGCCAAAAACAAAATGATCAATGCCATTGAGGTGGGCACGCGTTTTATGGCCATGTTGCCGGTTAATGAACGACCGGAGTTTACCGAAAAGCGCGAGGGCTTTTTCCATTGCGTGTCGTTTCAGGGCGGTGTCGATAAAACCACGCTGGTGCTCATCATTCGTGACCACGATATGAATCTGTTTGAAAAAAGAAAATCATTGGTTACACAAGCCTGCACCTTTCTGAATGAAACCTACGGACAAGGGACTGTTGAATTGGAAATGGTTGACCAGTACTACAACATGCGCGAAAAAGTGGAGCCTGTCAAGTATGTGGTCGATTTGGCCGAAGAGGCCATGCATGAGCTGGGAATCAGTCCAAAAATCAAACCCATTCGCGGGGGAACGGATGGCTCGCGTTTGTCGTATATGGGTTTGCCATGCCCGAATATTTTTGCTGGCGGACATAATTTCCACGGACCTTTCGAGTACGTGCCAACCAAATCGATGAACAAAGCGGTTGAAGTGGTGATTCGCATCTGCGAAAAGGTCGTTAAGTTGGGCGATGCTTCCTGAACTGAAAAACTATATTGCCAGCGAGTCGTTGTTTTCGACCGACGACCGCTTGGTATTGGCCGTCAGTGGTGGCTGCGACTCGATGGTCATGCTCGAGCTGTTCCGGCAGCTGGAGTATGACTTTGTGGTTGCGCACTGCAACTTTAAACTGCGTGGAGCCGAATCGGATGGCGATGAGGTTTTTATGCGCGACTACTGCGGCGAGCACGGCATTGAGCTGCATGTAAAAATTTTCGAGACACGCGAGTTTGCCTTACAGGAAGGTATTTCCATTGAAATGGCTGCCCGCGAGTTGCGCTACCAGTGGTTTTATAATTTGCTCGATTCACTAGCCTACAATTACCTGTTAACAGCTCACCACCAGGACGATTTGGTCGAAACCATGCTCATTAACCTGAGCCGCGGAACCGGAATCCGGGGTTTGAGCGGCATCCATCCCAAGCGCGAACGTTTGGTCAGGCCCCTGTTGTTTGCATCACAAGAACAGCTTTGGTCACATGCAAATGCCGAAAAGGTTCCATTTCGAAATGATTCATCCAACCACGAAATTGTCCATCAACGCAATCTGATTCGCCATAAAATTCTGCCATTATTCGAAGAAATTAACCCGGCTTTTAAAGCGAATGCTGCTAAAACCGCGGCCATATTGAAAGAAACAGAACAGCTGTATCAGGCAAAAGTGGAGGAGGAGCACGCGCGGTTTGTTAGTCGTGATGGCAATAGTCTGAAGCTGGATTTGGCGTATTTGCAGCAGTCTCCTTTTGCCGAAACCCTGCTGTTTGAAGTGCTTCATCCCTTTGGGTTCAATGCCGGTCAGGTGAAGGAAATTGGACTGGCCCTGTCGTCTGAGGCGGGAAAGGCGTTTTATTCGGAAACGCACCGACTCGTAAAAGATCGGGATGTTTTTATTCTGACACCGAAATCAACCGGACAGCTCAATCGATTTTATATTGAAGCCGATTGCCTGGAGATGACCGAACCTTTCGGTCTTCAACTTGAAAGATTACCCTGTAACAAGCAATTTCGCTTTTCAAAAAGCACAACAATAGCCGATTTGGATGTTGATTTACTCGAATTTCCGCTCGTGCTCAAAAAGTGGGAGCAGGGCGAATATTTTCAACCGCTGGGCATGAGTGGTTTTAAGAAGTTGAGCGACTTCTTTGTGGATGAGAAATTCTCGATTCCCGAAAAGGAAAACTGCTGGATTTTATACAGTGCCGGAAAAGTCGTCTGGATCGTTGGCCATCGGATTGACAACCGTTTCAAAATAACCGACAATACCCAAAACGTTTTGCGGATCACCATTGCCGAATAATTGTCCTTTGCAACGGAAGTAGAGGTGGTAGCTTGCTTGTTTACGATCTCAAAAAGAAGCAAAATCTGAAAACAAGTTAATTTAACCAACCCCATTCCGATAGATCGGAAATACCTTTTGTGAAAAAGAAGGAGTGGACAGGGCTTGGTGATGCTCAACCTGAAGGCCCTCGGCAGGAGCTGCGCCTACCCCAAATTCTCCACCATTTTTTATGAGCCTGTCCTGCTTTCTCCAGGATGGAGTGGCTGATTGTTTTATTCGATTTCTTCCTAAAAATCCCAATAAATGGGGATTGTGGCATCCGCTGGCGCCAACTACTTTCGCAAGCATAAAATTTACCTCACAGTTAATGATATTCGACATGAAAAAAAGTTTATTACTTGTTTCGATGCTGATTGGGATTTCAGCATACTTTGTGAATGGACAAAATACGGCCGAAAAATTATTGGATGCTGAAGACAAATTGAGCATTGGCGGTTATGCGCAAATCGATTATAATCAACCCTTATCGTCTGATGTTCATCAGAATGGAAAGATGGACATCCATCGTTTGGTCATGATGTTTGCCTATCGCTTTAACGAGCGGACGCAGTTTGTGACCGAAATAGAATATGAGCATGTTTCAGAAGTTTACGTCGAGCAGGCTTTCTTGAATTACCGGATCAACAACTGGTTGAATTTTCGTGGTGGTTTATTGCTGATTCCGATGGGTATTGTGAACGAGTACCATGAACCGGCTACTTACAACGGGGTTGAGCGTCCGAACCTGGATAGCAGGATTGTACCAACCACCTGGCGCGAAATTGGAGCCGGATTCACGGGAACTTTTCAGCAACTGGATTTGAAATACCAGCTTTATCTGGTGAATGGCTTCAAAAGTTACGATGGTGGCGGAAAACTTAGCGGTGGCAATGCCTTGAGAGGCGGACGCCAGAAAGGTGCGGAATCGATTTTGACGCATCCGAACCTGTCAACCAAATTCGACTACTATGGTATTCCCGGACTGAGACTCGGGCTAAGTGCTTATACCGGCAAAACCCAAACCAGCCTGTACAACGGAATTCCGAAAGATGATCAGGCGTTGGAGGCCATGGCGGATTCGTCGGTTATTGGCTTGAACATGTTGGGCCTCGACGCCCGCTATTCGACCAATGGATGGGTATTTCGCGGACAGCTGAACTATGCGTCACTGAATAATACCGACGAGTACAATGCCTTTGCCGGCAAAGACTTGGGAAGCCAGCTGTTCGGTTATTACGTGGAGGCCGGTTACGATTTGCTGAACAAGCAAAGTACGGAGCAGAAACTGGTTCCTTTTGTACGCTACGAAAAACACAATACGCACCAAAAAGTGGATGGCATAGCCCAGAATTTGGCTTACGACCGCACAGATATTACTGCCGGTATTGGTTGGTGGATGGCTGCGGGTGCTGTGTTGAAAGCCGACTTGCAGTGGTTTGGCAATGAAGCGACCGATGATTATACGAAACAATTGAACCTGGGAATTGGAATATGGTTTTGAGAAAAATTTTCATAGCTGTAGCTTGCCTGCTGTTGATTTCAACGGGGCAAGCTCAACTTTTTGGAGCCGGTGCTGAAGATGCCGCCTCCAAAAGGTTGATTAAGTTATTGTCGAAGGAGTTGGATGCCGACCGCTCGGAATTTGCGCTTGAGAAGTTGGACGAGCATTGCCTGCAGAGTGAATTGATCGAAGATGTTTCGCGCGTTTACCGCGATCAGAAAGCCAGCGGCTTTGTAGTTTCAGCCAAAGGAAAAGGGCGGAACGATCATTTCAACTACCTGATTTATTTTAATGAAGACCGCGAAGTGGAGCTGGTGAAAGTGATCAGCTATTATTCTGACCACGGCGGCGAAATTGCCTCCAAACGCTGGTTGCAGCAGTTTGTGGGCTACGATGGCGGAGAGCTCGACTATGGCGACGAAGTGCAGGCTATTTCCGGCGCCACCCTGTCGGCCGGATCGATTGTTGTCGGCATTCGCGAGATCACCATCTTGCTGCAGGATTGTAATTTATAGGCCAAGTTTCTTCCCCAATGCACGATTTTTAGTAGTGCCCCGTCAGGCATCACTTTTCCCCCGGCTCTTTTACGCGTCCATTGGCATCCCTCGCCTGTCCGTCGCCAAAATTTCTGTCGCAATTGGCCCTGAAGATCCTTCCCTAAGCCAAATTTTTGCATCAACTGGCCAAATATACCTGCCCATTGGCCAAATTTTTGAAATCATCGGGCGTCATGACCCGTCCATCGGCAAAATCTCTGAAGTAATTCGGTAAGCTGCCCCTCCCATTGGCTGAATTTCTTGTTCAACTACTCCAATTGTCCTTTTCGCAGCCAGTTTCTTTAGTCTGGGAGCACGTCGAAAGTTTCCATCAGATCCGCCGGTTTGGTGTGGATTTCCAAACCTGTGAAGCAGGAGTCTCGACTGCTGGGCCATTTGCTGACATAAAAAAGGGGATGATAACGGTCAATTTTGTAGAGGCCGAATGATCCGCCAACTGTGCTTTAGCGTTTTGGCTAGAATCAGATTGAATTGGTTGGAATGGTTGTGGTGAGCAAATGTTGATAAAATTGATTCTGTATGGTCTAAATTTGAAGTAATATTGTTAATTTAGCTGTGCTTTGAGGAGTCGGTTGATCCTGCAGGTCTAAATCCAAGCAGACAACTTGAAATACCCAGTGTCGTATTTTCCTTTAGCTCACAAATCAAACAAGAAGCCAGAAAAATTACACAGACTTTTTAACCTTTAATTTCAACCTAATGAAGACAAGCATTTTAACCGCAACTTTTCTATTTCTATTTGTTTTTCTCTTGAATGCACAAAATTCGTCTGATAAGAATCCTTTCGAAGGTATCTGGCAAATGTATATTCCGGCAGATGGAAATCCGATAACAGAAAATCAGCAAACCGGTGAACTAAGCCTTGATTCAAGTAAAATCCAACCCGGCTATTCCTATAAGTTTTTTAGTAAGGATGGGTCTTTTACAACCTTGTTTGCTACACCTGTTGTTTCTAGAATAACGATTATGGGAACCTATGAAGTTTTGTCGCCCGGCGTGTATGTTGAGCATGTAAAAGAACATACCAATCCGGCTTATGCAAATAGGGACACCGAGTTAGCTTTTCAGTTTTTAAGCGACGATGTTTTTGTAATGTCGTACGAAAACGAGTTCGGAAACAGGGTTTTCGAAGTTTGGAAGCAGGTGGTATTTGGCAGTCCCAGGGAGGAGCTAATGAAGCACAATAATCAGAGAAGATAAATCAATTGAGTTTAGGCTTTCCTGATGGTATCTCAAAAGTGCCGTTGGTTTAGTCTGATTTTGAGCCTTCGACGGTGTTATAAGAATTTAACTGATGCAACAATATCATTTACAGAATCGTCCCAATCGGGAGTTAACGCAGGAATCGGAGATGGCCGACATCCTAAAAAATGGAAAGTTTGCCGTTATTGCGATGTGTCGCGAAAACGAGCCCTATGTTGTTACGCTTAGCTACGGCTACGATGTTGAGAAAAAATCACTTTACTTTCATTGTGCACCGCAAGGGTTGAAGCTCGAATTTTTGAGCTGCAATCAAAACGTGTGCGCAACTGTGATCGACGATGGCGGCTATATTCCCGGAGCCTGCGAACATGAATATCAGTCGGTCGTGTTTTGGGGCAACATGCAAATCGTAAGCGATTTGGAAGAGAAGAAGCATGGCATGAGCATCATACTGCATCATTTGGAAGACAACGACTTCGTTGTCAGTGAGAAGATGGTGAAATCCGAAAAATATTATTCGAAAATGGAGCTTCTGAGGCTGGATATTAAACAGATTCACGGAAAAGCTGGGCGATAAAACACTTGTTGGCAACATGACACTCGAAGATTTAGGATATTCTGTTGATCTGGAAAGCTACCGAAAAGAACAAGGGCTCGCGTCGCTTGGAATAGGGCGGGTTATTTCGGAACATAAGGAGCGATACGTGGTAAAAACTGCGGATCACGAATACGACGCAGAGATCATTGGCAGTTTGAGGTTTTTGGCACACCAAAGGTCCGATTTTCCGGCTGTTGGCGACTGGGTTGCCATGGCTGAATTTGATGACAACAAGGCACTAATTCATGCCGTTCTCCCCAGGAAAACCATGATTGAGCGACAAGCCGTGGGCAAGCAAGGGGAAAAACAGATTATCGCAACAAATATTGACTTCGCTTTTATTGTGCAAGCCGTTGACCGGGATCTTAATATCAACCGGATGGAACGGTATCTGACGATTTGCAACACATCCGGGGTCAACCCGTTAATCATTCTTAACAAAACGGACCTGATAGCTGACCATGAATTAACGGCACTAATTGCAAATGTTCAAAGCAGAATTAGGCAGGTCCCTGTTTTGGCGATCAGCAACGAAACCCTTTCCGGAATTGACGTGTTGAAAGCGCAGATGCTGAAAGGCAAGACCTACTGCTTGTTGGGTTCTTCCGGGGTGGGGAAGTCAACGCTTCTGAACAATCTCTCAGGCCGACAAATCATGAAGACGATTGCAATCAGTGCAAGTACTCACAAGGGAAGGCACGCGACGAGCCACCGCGAATTGTTTGTGCTGGACAGTGGTGGGATTTTAATTGATACGCCCGGAATGCGAGAAGTTGGGCTCACCGATGCAGCCACCGGATTGGAAATGACCTTTGAAAACATCGTCCAACTGGCCCGCGATTGCAGATTTAAGGATTGTACTCATACCACAGAAACCGGCTGTGCGATTGTTGCAGCCGTTGAAAACGGTGAAATTGATCAGACCTCGTACGAAAACTATTTGAAAATGGCACGGGAAAGAGAACATTTTGAATCAACGACCGCTGAAAGACGCATGAAGGACAAGGAATTTGGAAAAATGATTAAAAACTTCAAAAAGAATAGAAAATCAAATAAATACTAAGCAGAACCGAACAGGCTGCTCGCCAATAAACATGATTTCAGTTGAAGAAATCGTGTGGCAGCGAGCTTGACAGTTGCTCTTTTTAGGAACAATTCAGGTCTGTTTGGCTGGCCTTTATTTTTTTATGATGCGAGAAATAATTTTAAATGACAATCAAAAGGTTCCGATCATCGGCTTTGGTACTTACAAGGCGAATGAGCAGGAAGGTATTCAGGCGATTATCGATGCTTTGGCCTGTGGTTATCGCTTAATTGACACTGCAGCGGCCTATGATAATGAAAAAGCGGTGGGGAAAGGAATCAAGGCGAGCGGTATTCCGAGGGAGCAAATTGTGGTGACCACCAAAGTGTGGCGTGAAGGCTTAGGCTACAAGCAAACCAAAGCAGCTTTTGAGAAATCGCTGGCCAGGCTGGGACTGGGTTATATCGATCTGTACCTGATTCACTGGCCTGCCAATGCGCGGAATTATAAAAACTGGCAGCAGACCAATGCCGATACCTGGCGGGCCATGGAGGAATTGCAAGCCGAAGGCAAGATCAGGTCGATTGGCGTGAGCAACTTCTGGCAAGAACACCTGGAAGCGCTGTCGCTCACTGCAAATGTCGTTCCGGCAGTGAACCAAATTGAATTCCATCCGGGCTATTGGCAGCCTGAACTGATCGGGTTTTGCCGGCAGCAGGGGATTGCGGTTGAGTCCTGGTCGCCCTTGGCCAGGGGTGGTGTTTTCGGAATTGAATCTTTGGAAAGCATAGCCAATCGGCATGGCCAATCGGTGGCGCAGGTCTGCCTGCGCTGGGTGATTCAGCACGATGTGATTGTGATTCCGAAATCGACTTCGCCGAAAAGAATGGAAGAAAACATCAGCCTGTTCGATTTCGAATTGTCAGACGAAGAGATGAAACAAATCGATGAGCTTCCCGAAATGGGTTTTAGCGGAGAATTGCCAAATATATGGCCGGATCGGGTTTGAAACCCGACAGAAGCACAAGCCTTCCCCATTTGATTTTATGTCGTTCAAATCGGTGGTAAATACCTCGTTTTGTGATTAGCCGGCGGCTTAGTTTTTCTCGCTCAATTCGAGCCAGCGCATCTCCTTTTCGTCCAGCTCGTCAGTCAGCTCGCCAAAGCGATTCGACATTTCGGTGAGTTCTTCGGCGGAGTGTTCGCCTGAGTTTAAAGCAGTTTCCAATGCTGCCTTTTCAGCTTCGAGCTTTTCAATTTCCTTTTCCAACACTTCGAACTCCCGCTTTTCGTTGAAGCTCATTTTATTGGACACCTTGGGCTTGGATTTTTCCTGAACAGCTTTCGGCTTGCTCGTTGTCTCGGCTTTCTTTCGTGCTTCCTCTTCTTCCTCCAACTGGTTGCGATAGATGGTGTAATTCCCCGGGAAATCTCTGATCTCGCCATTTCCGTCAAACACAAACAGGTGGTCAACAATTCTATCCATGAAGTAACGGTCGTGCGACACAATCACCACGCAGCCACCAAAAGCTGCCAGGTAGTCCTCCAGCACATTTAGCGTCATGATGTCGAGATCGTTGGTGGGCTCATCCAGAATCAGGAAGTTGGGATTTCCCATTAGAATGGTACACAAATACAATCGCCGGCGTTCGCCACCACTCAACTTTTCCACCAGGTTGTATTGCGTTTCCGGCGGAAACAGAAAACGGGTGAGCAGTTGACTGGCAGTCATTTTTTGTCCGTCTTCAAACTCAATTACTTCAGCAATATTCTTGATGATATCGATGACTTTTTCGTTTGGTTGAAAGTCGATGCCTTCCTGGCGATAGTAGCCGATGCGGATGGTTTGTCCCCAGTCAATCTGTCCCGAATCGGGTGGTATGGCTCCCGTAATTACATTCAGAAAGGTTGATTTACCGGTTCCGTTTTTGCCTACGATGCCGACTTTCTCGAAACGCGAAAATTGGTAGCTGAAATCGGTGATCAAAAGCAAATTGTCGTAGCCTTTGAAAATGTGTTTCAGCTCCAGTATTTTTTTGCCCATGCGCGACGAGGCCATGTTCAGTTCCAGCTTGTCGTCCTGACGGCTTTGGCTGGCCCTTTCCTTCAAATCGTAAAACTGATCAACCCGGTATTTGGCTTTATGGCTCCGGGCTTTGGGCATGCGGCGCATCCATTCCTGCTCGGTGCGCAGCAGGTTTTTGGCCTTTTCGGTCGAGGCTTGCAGCTGTTCAATCCGTTCCTGCCGCTTTTGCAGGTAATAGCTGTAATTCCCTTGGTAGTCGTAAATCTGATTTTGGTCGATCTCAATAATCTCGTTACACACGCGATCCAGAAAATAGCGGTCGTGGGTCACCATAAACAGCGTGCAGTTGGTTTTTTCGAGATAGGCCTCGAGCCATTCAATCATGTCCAAATCCAGGTGGTTGGTGGGCTCATCAAGCAGCAGCAGGTCAGGCTCATTCACCAAAACGTTAGCCAGGGCCAGCCGCTTTTTTTGTCCACCCGACAGTTCGCCAACCCGTTGATCGAAATCCGTAATTTTCAGCTGACTTAAAATTTGTTTCACCCGCACGTCAAAATCCCAGGCATTCAGCTCCTCCATTTTTACGGTCAGCCTTTCAATGGCAGATTCGTCGTGGTGCTTGATCGCGGCTTCAAATTCAGCAATCACATCCAGTGCCGGATTGTCCGAGCGAAGGGCTTCTTCCAAGACGGTCAGGTTTTCGTTCAAATCCGGGTTTTGCCTGAGGTAGCCAACCTTCACATCGTTGGTCAGCGTGATTTGCCCCTCATCCGGGCTGTCGAATCCGGCAATCAGCTCCATCAAGGTGGTTTTTCCTGCACCATTTTTTGCGATCAGCGCCACCTTTTGGTCCTTGAAAATGGTAAAGGAAATGCCTTCAAACAACATCTGTTCGCCATATCTTTTCGAAATCGACTCGGCCTGTAAATAAGGGATCATATTTTATGTGTCTTTGGACGCAAAAATAGAAATTATTATTGGCAAAGGAGAGATGCGCACGAACTACTTCCCAAGGAATACAAGATGATCGGGCTTCGCTGAATTTATTTAAAAGGTCAATCAATTGTCATTCCTGGTCATTTTATTGGCATTGATCAATTCAAGACCACTGAAAGACCGTATTTCAGAACAAAAGGGTACGTAAGCGAACAATTCTATTGCTTTATCGCACCGGATGGCTATTTTTGTTTTTCCAATCTACAAATTGATGAACATGCAGAAGAAGGAGCGTTATCAGCGGGTGATTGACTATTTTCAGAAAGCCATGCCCATTGCCGAAACCGAGTTGGAATACGGCAATCCGTATGAGCTTTTGGTTGCCGTTATTTTATCGGCTCAGTGCACCGATAAGCGGGTGAATCAGATTACGCCCGATTTGTTTAAGCGTTTTCCAAAGCCTGAATTGATGGCTGAGGTGGAACCGGCCGAGGTGTTCGAATACATCCGTTCGTGTTCGTACCCCAACAATAAAGCCAAACACCTGGTGGGCATGGCCAACATGTTGGTTAACGAATTTAAAGGCGTGGTTCCTGATGATGTGAATGAATTGCAAAAAATGCCCGGTGTGGGCCGAAAAACTGCGAACGTCATCGCGTCGGTGGTGTACGAGAAACCGGCTTTCGCCGTTGATACCCATGTGTTCCGGGTGGCCAACCGCATTGGGCTGACCACCAATTCCAAATCGCCGCTGGCCACCGAGCGGGAGCTGATGAAGTATTTTCCCGAAGACATTGTCCCGTTGGCGCATCACTGGCTCATTCTGCACGGGCGTTACACCTGCCTGGCCCGTACGCCAAAGTGCAGGAGTTGCGGATTAAAAGAGCTGTGCAAGTACTATGAGAAACTTCAAAAATCAAAAGCGGTAAAATAGCCGGGCGTGGGATTCAGCGCTTCGTTTTTTTTCATCGAAAATCAGTGACTTATTTAGTTCAATTATAAATAGAGATTTCAGCTAGATTAATTTGAAATTAACTGTTAGTTTTGCAGCTGTAATTTTGTGTTGAATTACTTTGATTTGATAGCAAACTTTGTACTTTTGCTCGTATTCTTTAACTTAAAAAATGAAGTGTTATGGCTTATGTAATTTCAGATGAGTGCATTGCATGCGGAACTTGTATCGATGAATGTCCTGTTGACGCGATCGCAGAAGGCGATATCTATACAATTGATGCTGATCTTTGTACTGATTGTGGCTCTTGTGCCGAGGTTTGCCCGGTTGACGCAATTTCGATTGCCGAATAATACGGACAGCATAAAATTTTAGGCCCGTCATTTTCGAATGGCGGGCTTTTTTATGCCTTTCGGAATCGGCTGCCGGCTTGGTTTGCGAAGTTCGATGTCTTGAGGGGCTCTTGAGCGGTGGACTGGGATCATTTTGCCGGACAAAAAAAGAAAAGGCACACCGAAGTGCGCCTTTTCAAAATTGCTCAATAATTAATTGCTGCTATTTGGTGTACATCACCTTGCCATTGATCACTTCCGAGCCCAAAGTCAGACGGTAAATGTACAGGTTGCTCATGTTCGAATTCGGAACAAATTCAGCATTGTAATTCACACCGCCTTCAACAGGCTGATCAAAGACCACTTTCACCAGTCGTCCGGTGGCATCGTACACATCCAGTCGGGCATCGGTGGCAACCGGCGAGCTAAACTCAAACTTCAGCCGGTCGGTAAACGGATTCGGATAAGCCAGGAAGCTTGATGTTTCCACTTCGTTGGCAATCGCGATCTGAACATCTTTGTTCTTGGCATTGCTTTTCACTTCGTGGATCACGATCGAACCGCCGCCAAGGGCTGTGGAAACATCTGAGTTATCATCAGCACCCAAGCCATTGTCATACACGATTCCGTTGTCTCCCCAGATTTTGATACGGAACTGGTCCGGATCATTCGCTCCATTCCAATCACCGTCGATAGCGACCAGGGTGAACTTGAAATTTCCCGATCCGTTGATGGTTCCTTCGCCACGGTAGGTTGCTTTTCTACCAGAGATGACCAACGAGCCTGCTTCATGGAACTGGCTTTTGAAATTCAGGTTGCCGGCCTTAAATTGGAATTCGGTGTTTCCATCCACATCCGATTTGCCTTTTTTGTATTTGGCATTGAATCCAAAGTTAGCTTTGCCAGTCAGACTTTCGTCGGCTAAGTATGCACCAGCAGGTGACATGATCCAGCCTCCTCCGGTTACAAATCCGGCACTTGGGTCGTAAACAGGCATGTAGGCCACATCTTCAGCGCAACCACCACCAGCCTCAGCTGTTACCTTGTAAACATTGACCGAAAGGTCGGAAACGGCAACCTGTAAAGTCGCTGTTCCACTGGCATCAGTCCATGCATCAGCTTCAAAAACATCGTCCAGGTAGAAGTTCACCAGTACCCCTGAAACTGCCGGCGAAACCGTCGCAGTCAAGTTAGCATACGCGTCATTAATATTAACCGGATTTCCGGAGGCAGAGGCGTCGATGGTGACACCCATGATGGTGAGGGTGCCGTCTACAAATGTAATCGCATAATTTCCGGAAGTTAAACCGGATGGAGTTACAGCGTAACTTACTCCAGTGCTGTATTCGTCAGCATCTGTCGTGAAAGCCAAAGTTCCTCCCAATACCGATTCATCTTCATTGTTGACAAATCCAGTGTATGATACGGTGAATGCTGGATTGAGCTGTCCACAATATTTCGAAGCGTCATCAGCGGTCACGGTCAGCATTGCTTTAGTGATGGAGTAATCGGCCGGCACATAAGTCAGGGTGTAGTTGCTATTTAGTGCAACGGTCCCTTGCTGGATCTCATAATCTCCGACAGCTTCACCTGTTTCACGAACCAGTGCGCCCGTGAAATCATCACTGAATGCCAGGCTTCCTGTGGTGATCTGGTAGGTAAGTGCTTCGTCATCTTCACCATACACCTTTGTTTTGGCATCAGCCGTGATTGTAATCGGTCGTTTTTCTATCTCCAGCGTCACTTCCGTCCTTCTTTCACTCACACATCCAGTCGTTGTATTTCTCGCTTCGGCCCAGGCGGTGTAGGTTCCGGCATTGGTGCCGGCTGGGGCAGTGGTGGTTTCGGTACCGGTTTCGGTGGTGTACCAGTCTACCTCAAATCCTGACGGAACGGTGGCCGATGCAGTTTGTTCTGTGCCATCGTAAGTTACTATTTCATTATTGGCTGTTGGTGCAGCCGGTAATGCGTAAACATTAACCGTTTTGCTGGCTGATTTCTCGCAGCTAAACTCATTGCTTACGCTGTAGCTGATGGTCACGGTTCCTTCTGCGACTCCAGTTACCAGTCCGGTGGCATCAACAGTTGCAATGGCTTCATCACCACTGCTCCAAACACCACCCGCTGTTGTATTTGATAATTGGAGGGTAGCGTCAACACAAACTTCGGTTGTGCCTCCCGGAGATATTGAAGTCACCTCAGGCAATGGATTCACCACATATTCCAATACGTTGGAAGTGGCACTACAGGCTACTCCGTTTAGTGTTGAAGTTGCAACCCGTCTGTAATAGGTTGTTTCTGAAATTGTCGGAATGTTGAAACTTATTTCGGTAGCTCCGGATATTTCTGTCCAGATTGATTCATCAGTACTGTCTTCCCATTGGTAGATAATCGTCCCGGAGCCGCTTGCGTCAGTCGAACCACTTGCTGCCGTACCCGCTGCATTTGGATTTAGTGAGCCGCATCCGGGACCTGGATTGGTGGCTCCTTTGGCAATTTCTCCCGGATCGATTAGGTTTTCAGTCACAACAGCGTTACCATTCATATCGGTAGTGCATCCTCCGGCCACGCGGGTGGCAACCACGGTATAAGTTCCTGCGGGTTGAAGCCCAAAACTAATTGCAGCGTCGGTGCCAGCCACTGGTGAACCAATAGCGGTTGTTCCGTCAAGATAAAGTTGGTAATCTACGCCTGTTTCCGAGTTGTTCATTCCAACCAAACGGCCTTGATCTTCTGAGCAGAAGGCGCCGGTGCCGGTAACTGAGTAGACCAATGGGGGAACGCATCCGCTTACTACTAAGGTAATCTCTTCTGATTCATCTCCATTGGTTCCATTTATATTGAAAGAATAAGTGCCCTCAGTAACAGTATTTGTCACGGTTAGTGTAAGAGTCGAACTTTTTGAAATACCAGGTTCTTGCTTTGGAAAATCAAAAGAACTGGGCACAAAATCAGCGGTTACACCGGCTGGTAAATTAATTGCACTCAAAGTTGTGGAAAACGCATTTCCTGCTCCATCCCGAGTGACATCAACAGCATAGGTCACATCGCCACCAATTCCTGAATACACCGTTCCGTTTTGGGAGCCTACTGAAAATGTGACTGCATTTCCATCCGTAAACCATGTTTCCGCAAACCAGCCGGTGTTAAAGCCCAGGGCGGTGAGGTGGAAAGCAGTTCCGAGTTCCTGATCGAGGACGAACCATTCGTCGTAAATATCACCGTTTTCATCGGGGGCCACATACCAGGGATCGTGTGAGTGATCCGGGATGTTGGGGTCGATGTGGGTGAGGGTGATTAACACACTGTCATCGGCAGTCCATCCGGAGCCGGTGATAATGACCCATTCGCCGGGCCAGTAGTCATCTTTGTCTGTAAACACAGTAACTTCCTGCGCCAGGCTGATCAAGCTGGTCATCAGGAAAAAGATTGTAAACATCAAAAGGCCATAAAGCTTTTTGGATTGAGGTAAAGGTTTTTCTTTCATATTTATTCTGTTTTAGTAATTCATTCGGTTGTTAGTTTTGGCTGGCATTCTTTTTTCCCCCAGCCAATCCGTTTAGCGAAGAAAGATTCAAACGCTGTTATGGAAAATGTTCTTCAATTAAAATTAAGGTTCAAACTACTTTACATTTCATCGATCCAGCCAGGCTTGTGCACTGTTGAAAAGATGACAAAAAGACGCGTTTTCCCGGCTAAAGAACAGGGGCTAGTCCATGCTGAATGTTGATTGTCTATAACCCGGAAAGTAGGTACACCGCTATTGTCTGTTACAATTAACTGTCAGTTTATCAATCGATTTAATTTGTGATGATTGAAATTCAGAAAAAAAAGTTATCACTATTTTTATTTGTAGGCAACAGTTTGATCAAAAAATTTAGTGACAAATGTTTAAAAGTTGTTTGCTGGTTTTCAAATTCAATGGTTCAATGTACGAACGGCGGGTTCGAATGAGCACGGAAGTAGATCCAGAAGCCATTTTTCGGGGTCTGGGGCTGCGAAGAGGCCAATTCTTGTGTGTTTTCGAGGTTTTGTTGCGTAGTATTTTTGAGAATCAGGTGATTTCACGTTGGCAGCGACGGTCTCTTTTTAATAAGAAGTGTGGAGAACTTCAGTCGGAATACAATGGGCTGAGATGATTCCGATTTTTTTTGAGCACGGGTTTGTAATTTTTGATCTGCTTGGCTGATGGTTTTGAATTTGAAAATAAAAAAGGCCACCCAAAGGCAGCCTTTCAAAATCGTTTGTATAAACCAATTACTCCGAGTCGGGACAATATACATTGATGTTTTCCAGGTCTCCTTTCTTCGAGTCCATGACCAAGATATCTTCTCCCAAAACTTCGTCATACATCCATTTATTATTGACTTTGAAATCAGTCCAGGCATTTACTGAGCTTTGACCTTTTCCGTTGCAGTCGGCAGCTAAAGTGACAGTCCAGCTATACTCCTGGCAAGCCACCAAATCCATCCCCATTTGTTTGGTTACGCCATTCGAGGTCCAGTCGTCCAGGCCCACAACAACAATGCTTTGTGCAAAGGTAAATACCACGGTGGCATCATCCATGTCTTCTGCCGGAATGTAGGTAAACGTAACTTCAACTTCCGTGTTGTCTTCGTTGAATGTCGTAGTATAGGTGAAGCTCTCTTCGCAACCGCAATTGACTACTTGAACCTGGGCAGTAGACCAATTCGGACTGCTGGCTTTATATCTCAGTTCGTAAACTCCTGCTTCTTCAAAGGCATAATCAAAGCAGAAATTTGTATTACCATCGCCATGAGCAATTTGAATCCAATAGTCGTTTTCAACCACATCTTCTGTTCCCGGATCATCACCTGCAACAAGGAGTTGCACCTGTCCTGTTGTTTCCTTTGGATCTCCATTCCCCTTTGTGTCCTGCGGAAATGTCAAACAAAATTCATGTGCTTTTCCTGCACACACAGTTTCTTCCCAGCTTAATATATCTGCGACGTCAGCCTGCGAGCTTTTGACTTTTTTCAGCATCAAGTCATCTTCATACGAGCTTATGACGTCATCTTTTTGGCAACTCCACATGGATCCACCGGCAAGTAATAAAGTTAACGCAGGAATTAAGAGTAATTTTCTTTTCATGATTTTCTTGTTTTGGTTAATCAATTCTATAATTACATTTTTTGTTTTAATGTCAATGTGAATGAAAGATTAGCAGAACGATTCAGCCGTCTAATCTCTAAATTTTGCTAGAAGAAAAGGTAGAGAGATTTATAATGCAAAGCAATGGAGGAGACCCAAGCATCTGGACTTAAGTTCTTAAAACAGGGATTTATTTTTCAAACGATGCTTTTGACTGTGTGAACAGGTAGGAATAATGAGCAGATTTTTGGGACTTTTAGTGTTTATAGGCTATTTGCAAGCCATTAGCCCGCCATTCAGGAATAAACAAAGGCCGAAAAAATTCATTCGTCAAACCAGTTTACAGATTAGCACTTTAACGCTTCATATAAAATTTCGACCGGATGCAGGGCCCGGCGACCGGTTCCTTCTGCAATCTGATGGCGGCACGATGTTCCGGGTGCGGCGATTATTGTTTCCGGAGCGGCTTGGCGCACAGCAGGAAACAAAACCAGCTCGCCGATTTTTTGGCTCAGTTCGTAGTGTTCTCTTTCGTAGCCAAACGATCCGGCCATGCCACAGCAACCGCTTGGGATCTCGCTCACCGTGTAGTTTTCCGGAATTTCAAGCATGCGTTTTGTTGGATCGGTTGATGCGACTGCTTTTTGCTGACAATGCCCGTGCAGTTTGATGGTCCGTTTTTCACGGGTAAACAGGGAGGCGTCAATATTTCCTTTTTCAAATTCTGAAGCCAAAAATTCATCAAGCATCAGCGTGTTTTTTGATAGCGCCACGGCTTGATTTTTCAAGCTGGTATCAACCAGTTCGGGGTATTCGTCCCGGAAGGCAAGGATGGCTGATGGCTCAATGCCGAGCAGGGGAGAGGTTTCACCAATCAGCGGATATAATTTCTGAACATTCTTATTAGCCAGTTTTTTGACCTTTTTTACCAAACCTTTGGACAGATACGTGCGCCCACTTTCGACATGTTTGGGGATGCCCACTTCATAGCCCAGTTTGTTGAGCAGCAAAATGGCTTTGATGCCCAGGTCGCTTTCGTTTTCATTGGTAAATTCATCAGCAAAGAGGTACACTTTTCCTTTACCTTGTCCATTCAGCTGAATGGGTCTTTTATACCATTGCCGCAAGCTGAGTTTCGACAGCCGCGGCAGTTGGCGTTCCGGAGCAAAACCGATGGCTTTTTTGAAAGTGCTGGTTCCAGTGATGAAATTCGTGAGTGGCCGCATCATGCGTCCCCAATGGTTTAATAGCGGAAGATAGGCAATCAAACGGGTTCGGAATGGAATCCCATGAATCTCATAATAGTGTTGTAGAAATTCGGCTTTAAACTTGGCCATATCCACATTCGACGGACACTCCGCCTTGCAGGCCTTACACGAAATGCACAAGTCGAGCACCTCGTAAACTTCTTCGTGATCAAAAGGATTGGCTTTCTCTGACCGGCTTAAAAACTCGCGTAAAATATTGGCACGTCCCCGGGTGGTTTTGTCTTCGTCTTTGGTAGCCATAAAGGTGGGACACATGCTGCCGCCAATGGCCACACTTTTGCGGCAATCGCCCGAACCATTGCACTTTTCAATGGCTCGTAAAAAGCCTTTTTGGTCTGAAAAATCAAAGGTGGTCTCCAGTTCGCGTGTCTGGCCAAGCAGGTAGCGCAGGTTTTCTGTAATCGGCGGCGTTTCGACAATCTTTCCCGGGTTCATGATGTTTTGCGGGTCCCAGGTTTGTTTCAGCGTTTTGATCAGCTGGTAATTTCGCTCGCCCAGCATAAAGGGAATAAACTCGCCCCTGAGCCTGCCATCGCCATGTTCGCCACTGAGCGATCCTTTGTATTTTTTCACCAGCTGCGCAATCTCGCGGGCAATGGTATGATAAAGTGCCACATCGGCTTTGTCTTTTAAATTCAATAGAGGGCGCAGATGAATTTCGCCAGTGGCAATGTGGGCGTACTTCACACAGCTTAATCCATATTTTCCCAGAATTTGATCAAACTCATCCATGTAGTCCGGTAAATATTCCGGAGCAACGGCGGTATCTTCAATCACGGTAACGCTTCGTTTATCGCCCGGTATATTTGATAAAAGCCCCAGTCCCGCGGTGCGAAGAGCCCATACACGTTTGATATTTGCATCGCCTAGCACCAAAGGAAAATGGTAGCCCAGCCCTGCAGCACGAAAGTCGGCTTCCAACTGTGTGGCAATCGCTTGAATTTCTTCCGGCGTTTCGCGCGCAAATTCAATCATCAGCATGGCTTTCGGATCACCCTGAATGAAGAAGCGATTTTTGCGCTGCTCAATATTTTCCTTGGTGCAATTCATAATGATGTCATCCATCAGCTCAATGGCTCCGGGTTGGTGCTTTAGGGCGACCAGGTTTCCCAGGTAAGCTTCCTGCAAACTGTTGAAGTGAGCACACACCAAACCTTTGTATTTGGGAGGAAGTGGAATGAGGTTTAGCTTGAATTGGGTGGAAAAGGCCAGCGTGCCTTCGCTTCCGGCCAGCAGCTTGCACACATTGATTTTTTTGCCGTTGCCAGTAAACGGATCGGTTTCCAGCAAGATATCAAGGGCATAGCCGTTGTTGCGGCGCAGCACTTTGGGGTCGGGATATTCGTTTCGAATGCTTTTCTGGTTGGCCGGATCGGAGAGTGATTCCTGCAGGTTCTGGTAGATTTTGGTTTCCAGGCTGTTCGGGTCGCCGGAACACTTGGTCTGAAACGCTTCAGTCGTCAATTCACGAAAAACAACCGACGAGCCATCAGCCAAAAGACAGTCGGCTTCGAGCAGATGGTCGCGGGCACTGCCATAAATCAAGGAATGCAGTCCGCAGGAATTGTTGCCCACCATGCCGCCAATGCAGCAGCGGTTGGCTGTTGATGTTTCCGGGCCATACTGCAACCCATGTGGCGCCAAAAACTGGTTCAACTCAGCCAGGTTCACGCCCGGTTCAACCACAACCCATCGTTCTTCAGCATTAAAATCAAGAATGCTGTTCAGGTATTTCGAAACATCAACCACAATTCCCTTCCCCACAACCTGTCCGGCCAGCGATGTGCCACCAGCCCGGGGAATCACCGAAGTTTGGTGCTTGCGCGCAAAAGCAATAATCTTGTGGAGATCGTCCTTTGACTTGGGTTTGCATACGGCCTGTGGAATTTCGCGATACGAAGAAGCATCAGTCGCATAGATAATTCGCTGCACATTGCTGGTGTACACTTCGCCTTCTAGCGATTGCTTCAGAGCATAAAACGGGTCGGTTTCTTTCATAGTCAAATGAATTTCGGGCAAAACAAAAATATCAATTTATTTTGGTGACTAAAAAGCCTTGGCCATTTGCTGCTGCCGAATTGCACAATTGGGTGCCTTTTCAATCGAAAAAAAAACGGAGCGATTTTATGAATTTCTTAAAGTAGCAGCCAAAATAATGCAATCGATTGCAAGTACGGTGGTTTTGTTTGGCTAAGTGGAGCATTACAAAGCTAATATTTGTCAGGATTGACAAATAATTAACCGGTTCGGGGGATTTAAACACGTTATTTTAGCTACTTTTGCATTTTGAATCTTTTACCCAATAGTTAGAAATCTTAAACTTTCGGTTTAAACAGCCGTACCAGATAACAATGTCGCAGCTGGTAAGGGTTTGGGTGAAGGAAAAAGGTAGCAGAAAAGATCGTTGGTGTGCCATTTTTTCTTTGTGAAAGCAGAAAGAGTGAATCATCAGTACATATAAAATAAACCAGAAAAGTTTTTTTCGAATGAAATTACTTGAACGTGTTATCAAAAACTCGCAGAGCTATCAAAAACGGATTGTGCTCCCGGAAGGGACAGAACCACGGACTTTGAGAGCTACGGAAATTATCTTGAATGAAAATATTGCCCGGATTATTTTATTGGGAAATCCGGTAGAAATTATGCAGGCAGCCGAAGAATGTGGTGTGAACATTAAAGGAGCTGTCGTGATTGATCCCAAGACAGATGAACGTCGGTCGCGGTATGCTGACCTGATGGTAGAAATCAGAAAATCGAAAGGCCTAACCAAAGAAGCGGCGCTAGATTTATTGAACGATCCGCTGGTGTTTGCTCCGATGATGATTAAAAGTGGCGATGCCGATGGCGAAATTGCCGGTGCGGTCAATGCCACCGGCGATGTGTTGCGGCCCGCTTTTCAGTTTGTGAAAACCTTACCGGGCGTGAGTGTGGTTTCCGGCGCTTTTCTCATGTTTATGAACGATCCGCACTTTGGGCACGATGGCATTTTGGTATTTGCCGACTGTGCCGTGATGCCTGATCCGACAGAGCGCGAGTTGGCCGAAATAGCGGTGACAACAGCTAAAACCGCCAAAGCCATTGTGGGTATGGAACCCCGCGTAGCGATGCTCAGCTTTTCAACCAAGGGAAGCGCCCAGCACGAGCGGGTAGACAAAGTGGTGAACGCCACCCGGATTGCCAAAGAAATGGCGCCCGATTTGAAAATTGATGGCGAATTGCAGCTCGATGCAGCTTTAATTCCCGAGGTGGCCAAATTAAAAGCACCCGAAAGCGAAGTGGCTGGTCGCGCCAATATCCTGGTATTCCCGGGTTTGGAAGCTGCCAATATTGGTTATAAACTGGTGCAGCGACTGGCAAAAGCCGAAGCCATTGGCCCGGTTTTGCAGGGCATGGCCGCTCCAATCAATGATTTATCGCGTGGTTGCTCGGTGAGCGACATCGTTAATATGGTAGCAATTACCTCCAACCAGGCTGCTGCCTCGTTCGAATAAATAAAATTAAAATGGCTAGTGAAGTGATTTATGAACCAATTGAAGAATTTGGTTTAATTAAGAAAAAGGTTTCCAGGGCGTTGTTCTCAAAAATTGGGATCGTTGGCTGCGGGCTTGTTGGACAAAACATTGCCCGGGTCGCCAGCTTCTATGGAATTGAAGTGGTTTTTATTGAAGTCAGCGAAGAAAAAATCCGCGATGCCTATCGCAACATCGAAAAAATTCTTGATCATCGAATCGAACATTGGGGCTTAACCCAGAGCGAAAAGCGGGCTATCCTTTCCAGAATAAAAGGAAGCCTGGATTATAAGGATTTGGCTGGCTGCGATTTTGTGGTCGAATCCATTCGTGCGGTTAATCGAGGAGGCAAAATTAAGGAGCGTAAGAAAATCTTCCGAAAAATCGAAGAGGTAGTCGATCGCGATTGCATTATTGGCACCAACTCAACCACCATTATTATTACTGAGCTTTCTTCGGAAATGAAGTATAAGGATCGCTGTGTCAGTTTCCATTTTTCAGTTTCATCGCGCGAAGCCCGGATTATGGAAGTGGTTAAAGGATTATATACTTCCGATGAATCGTACGCAAAGGTTTGTCAGTTTGTGAAGTTGATCAACCGGAAAATCATTCCAGTAGAAGAATCGGCTGGATTGGTCAGCGTGCGCCTTTTTGTGGTTCTGCTGAATGAAGCCTGTGAAATTTTGATGGAAGGCGTAGCCACAATGGAAGACATTGATACCACCATGAAAATTGGCCAGGGAATGCGCCTGGGGCCTTTCGAAGTGGCTGATAAGATGGGGCTGGATAAAATTGTGCGTTGGATGGAAAACATTTATACCGAGTTTGGCGATGTCCATTTCAAACCGTCACCCATTATCAAACGGTTGGTACGGGCCAAGCAATTGGGCATATCAACCGGAAAAGGTTTCTATGAGTATGATGAAGAAGGCAATCGGATTGTAAACAGTGGGAACACTTCAGCCATTTGCTAAATAAAAAATAAAATCTCAACGAAAATATTGAAGGAATGAAGATTCTGGTACTCAACTGCGGAAGCAGTTCGATTAAATATCAACTTTTTAACATGGACGACCAGCTTGTGGTGGCCAAAGGAGGGGTTGAAAAACTGGGCATGAAAGGCTCATTTTTGAAACACAACCATGAGGATGGCAGGCAAATTGTTTTTGAAGGCGAAATTTTAGACCACAAAAGTGGGATTGAATATATTCTGGGTGTTTTAACCAGCCAAAAGTATGGTTGTCTTAAAAATCTCGAAGAAATTGATGCCGTTGGTCACCGCGTGGTTCACGGAGGTGAATATTTCCATGCCAGTGAGCTGATTAACGACGAAGTGATTGAAGCACTCGTGAAATGTACCGACCTGGCTCCACTGCACAATCCGCCTAACCTGAAAGGGATCAATGCCATGGAAGAGCTGATTCCGGGAATTCCACAGGTGGGCGTTTTCGACACTGCTTTTCATCAAACCATGGAACCTCAATCGTACATGTATGGAATTCCTTACGTGCTCTACGAAAAGTATAAAATTCGCCGCTACGGATTTCACGGCACCAGCCATCGTTATGTTACCAAACGGGCTTGCGAGCTGCTGGGCCGCGACTTCGAAAGCCAGAAAATTATTTCCTGCCACCTCGGAAACGGCGCCTCAGTTGCTGCCGTGAAAGATGGCAAATCGTTCGATACCAGCATGGGATTTACTCCGTTGGAAGGCCTGGTCATGGGAACCCGCTCCGGAGATCTGGATATTGGTGTGGCCACCTACATCATGGAGAAAGAAGAATTGGGCATCAAGTCAGCCAGCACTTTATTTAATAAGCACAGCGGAATGCTTGGCTTGTCCGGTATTTCGTCGGACATGCGCGAGATTGAGGACGCCAGCGCCAAGGGCAACGAACGGGCCAAAATGGCTTTGGATATTTATAATTATAAGGTGAAGAAATATATCGGTTCCTACATCGCAGCGATGGGCGGACTGGATATTTTGATTTTGACCGGTGGAATTGGCGAAAATGCCGACACGACCCGGTTCGGAGTAGCCAGCGGGCTCGAGTTTCTGGGCATTCACCTGGATGAAGAAAAGAATAAAGGTTTTCGTTCCGAAGGAATCATCAGTACCGACGATTCACCTGTAAAAATTATGGTTGTGCCAACAAATGAAGAATTAATGATTGCACTCGACACCGAAAAGAAAGTTCGTGAACTTACCAAATCGTAAGTATTTAAAGCGCTAAAATCGTAATCCGAAAGTTCAGGATTAAAAATATTTTCCGATTGACATCCGATGCAGTACTGTGTCGGATGTTTTGTTTTTCAGGGGTTTAAAAACATTTTTTTAGATTGATATTTGTTCCGTAAATTCAACTGTTCTTATTGTATTTTCACCACTGTAAAACGAAAGAATGAACGCGAAACACTTAGCCGATCTGATTTTGATCGCGAAAGATCGTCCCAAACAACGCATGGTGCTTGTAAACGGTGTGGACGGTCACAGCATTGAGGCTGCTGAGCAAGCCCGTCGCCTTGGCATTGTTGATGTGACTTTAACCGGCGATCAAAGCCAAATTGAGACCACCTGTAAGGGGCATGAGATTGATGCCAGTCATTTTGAGATTGTTCATGCCGAAACCCCGGAGGATGCTGCTTTGGCAGCTGTCAGGCTAATTCAGGAAGGAAAGGCCAGCTTGGTGATGAAAGGCTTAATCAATACAGATAAATACATGCGGGCCATTTTAAACAAGCAGTTTGGCTTGGTTGTGCCTGGTGGCCTACTGACGCATGTTTCGCTGATTGACAATCCGGCTTATCACAAGTTGTTGATTGTGACCGATGTGGCCATTATTCCCTTTCCAACGCTGGCTCAAAAGGAAATCATGATCCGGTATTTGATTGAGGTGGGGCAGAAGTTGGGAATTGCCCGGCCCAAAGTGGCCATGATTGCGCCCACCGAGCAAATCATCGAATCGATTCCGGCTTGCGCTGATGCGGGCCAACTGAAACAAATGGCCCTTGACGGACATTTTCCGGGCGGCTTGGTTGACGGGCCTATGGCGCTCGATGTGGCGCTTGATAAAGAATCAGCCCAAATTAAAAACATTCAGTCGGAAGTGGCCGGCGATGCCGACTGCCTGCTCTTTCCAAACATCGATTCGGGTAATGTTTTCTATAAAACCAATACCCGACTTTGCGGCTCAGAGCAAGCAGCGGTGGTTGTGGGAGCCAAGGTGCCGGCCGTTTTATCGTCGCGCGGCGACAGCGCCCAAACCAAATTGAACTCCATTGTTTTGGCCACCTTAATGAGTCGTTAGCATGAACAATGAATACCGAATATTAGCCATCAATCCCGGATCAACCTCCACCAAGTTTGCCGTGTATTATAACGAAGAATGCAAACTGAACCGGACCTTGCGTCATTCCATCGACGAATTGTCAAGCTACACAAGCATTTTGAAGCAATTCGACTACCGCAAAGGGATGATTATTGACGCCTTGATGGAAGAAGGTTTTGAGGTGGACAGCCTGAAGTATATCATTGGGCGGGGCGGGCTGACCTACCCGCTGGAATCGGGTGTTTACCTGGTCGACAACCTGATGCTCAAACATGCCAGTGAAGGCATTTACGGGCAGCACGCCAGTAACCTCGGTCCGCTCATTGCCGATTTTATAGCTAACCAAATTCCGGGGGCAAAAGCCTACATCGCCGATCCGGTGGTGACCGATGAGTTGGATGAAATCGCACGAATTACCGGACATCCTGCTTTTGAAAAGCGATCCATATTTCATGCGCTCAACCAAAAAGCAACAGCCCGATTACATGCCCGGAAAGTTGGTCAGGATTATGAATCGCTGAATTTGATTGTTGCGCATCTGGGCGGCGGCATTTCTGTGGGCGCGCATAAGAAAGGTCGGGTAGTGGATGTCAACAATGGACTGGATGGCGACGGGCCTTTTAGTCCAGAGCGTAGTGGCGGACTACCAACCGGACAAATGATCGACTGGTGTTTTGACAGCGGGATGACCAAGGACGATGTTCGTCGCATGGTGGTTGGCGAAGGAGGCTTTGTGGCTTATCTGAAAACAAACAATGCCAAGGAAGTGGAGGAAATGGCCCGGCACGGAAACCAAAAAGCCAGCTTGATTCAGGATGCCATGGGCTATCAGGTGAGCAAGTCGATCGGCGAAATGGCAGTCGTGCTGAATGGAAATGTGGATGGAATTCTGTTGACAGGCGGAGTCGCTTACAATCAATACCTGACTGATTTTATAGAAAATAAAGTTGGGTTTTTAGCACCTGTTTTTGTTTACCCCGGCGAAGATGAACTGGACGCCTTAGCTCGTAATGCCTTGCGTGTGGCCCGCAACGAAACACCGGCAAAAACCTACAATCCGAAAATGCCTTGATCAACACCTGTCGAGGGTAAATTGCTCAATTTTTCTTTTTTCTGCTCAAATCAATGGGGGCGATGTGAATCGGCATTGCTACCACCAATCAACCTTTTGAATAGAAGGATGCTGAATTCGCTGCAAGAATTTGAATTCATCCGAAATCTGCCGGCCAAACAAAAAGAGTTTTTCAAGATTCATCGTTGCCTGTCGGTCGTGAGGGGTAAGTATTCCGAAGAAATTGTATATTTAAGGAATTCTTGTCGTTTAGAAATAAGGAATTGTTTTCGGATTCTACTAAAAAACAGAAAGAAGAACTATGGCGAAGAAAGTACGATTGAATAAAGAGCTGGGCTTGTTTGATGTTTTTTCCATCAGTACGGGTGCCATGTTCAGCTCCGGATTTTTTCTCTTACCAGGTCTGGCATCGCAGTATACCGGACCTTCTGTTTTTGTGGCCTATCTGATCGCTGGCTTGTTGATTCTGCCTGCCATGTTTAGCATTGCCGAAATATCAACGGCTCTGCCCAGGTCAGGCGGAGCTTATTTTTTTCTCGATCGTAGTTTAGGGCCGCTTATGGGAACAATCGGCGGCTTGGGCACTTACCTTGCCTTGGTTTTTAAAACGGCGTTCGCCATTGTGGGTATCGGAGCTTATGCCGCTTTTTTCTGGGCGGTTCCGGTTAAAACCATTGCCATTGCGGCCACCTTCCTGTTTATGGGGGTCAATTTACTTAGTGCTAAAAATACATCACGACTGCAAAACTACTTTGTTGTTTTTTTATTGATTGTGCTGGGTACGTTTATCGTCGATGGACTCTACCGCGTATTTTTCACCATTGGAATCGATCAACCATCAGCGAATAACCACTTTCAGCCCTTTTTAACCCATGGTTTTGAAGGAATGATAGCCACCGTTGGCTTTGTGTTTGTATCGTACCTGGGATTAACAAAGATTGCCAGCGTGGCTGAGGAGATCAAAAATCCGGAGCGGAATATTCCTTTGGGAATGCTTTTGTCGCTTATTGCCACTAGCGTGATCTATGTACTGGGGGTGTTCATCATGGTATCTATTATTGAGCCAGCGGAGTTTGCAAAAGATTTGGCCCCGGCGGCTACAGCCGTTGAGCAGCTGTTTACATGGATGCCTGGAAATATGGGAGCCTACCTCATGATTGGTGCTGCTATGGCGGCATTTGCTTCTACCGGCAACGCTGGATTAATGTCGTCTTCGCGCTATCCATTTGCGATGGGGCGTGACAAACTTTTCCCGCCCGGATTCTCCAAGGTGGGAAAGAAAGGAACTCCCGTTACTTCTATCTTGTTTACAACCGGACTCATTATCTTTTTCATTCTGGTTCTTTCAGAAGAAGGAATAGCAAAACTAGCCAGTACTTTTAATCTGATCGTCCTGATGCTGATCAACTTTTCTGTGATTGTTTTTCGGAACAGCCACATCGATTCATACGATCCGGGGTTTAAATCGCCTTTGTACCCTGGCATGCAGATCGCTGGAATCATTATTTCTGTCGTATTGATCATCTACATGGGCTGGATGGCTATTCTGTTTAGTGCGTTCATCGTGTTGGTGGCTGTACTGTGGTTTAATTACTATGCCAAGGGAAAAGTGGAGCGTGAGGGAGCCATTTTTCATTGGTTTGCCTTGTTGGGGAAACATCAGCACGCTGATCTGGAGAATGAGTTTATGACCATTCTGAAAGAAAAAGGGCTTCGGCAGGGAGATCCGTTCGACAGCACCATCATGAACGCACGAATTATACGCGCGTCAGAAAATATGGATTTCAACGCATTGGTCGATCATGTCTCCGGCTTGTTTTCCAAGGAAATTCATATCAACAAAGATTCGCTTGTTTCTGAATTTCATACCATTTCAGCCATTGATCCGGCACTGGTGACGCCCGAAGTTTCGGTATTGTATGCCAAATATGCCGGCATTGGCGAGCCATCGCTTCATGTCGTTCTTTCAAATAAGGGGATTTTGAAACCGGTTGGGAAAGGCACAATTTTATCCGAGGACAATATCAAAGTGTTTTTCTTTTTAGTGAATCCGGCCAATGAGTCGCGCTTGCAGTTGCGCATGCTGTCGCGCCTGATGAACATTGTGGAGCGTGAAGATTTCGTCAAAAATATGCTGGAACAAACCAGCGATCGCGAAATAAAAGAATACCTGCTTCACAACGAACGATTTATTACCGTCAGGTTGATCCCGGAAGCTTCACAGGGTGAGATGATCGGCAAACAGTTGAAGGAGATTAAGCTGCCCGAAGACGTATTGGTAGCCTTGGTCGAACGCGATGCCCGGTCGTTTGCTCCGCACGGGTATACCGTTTTGCAGCAGAATGATGTGTTGACCATTATTGGCGAGCCACGCTCTATCAAGCAGCTGTTTGATCTTTATATGAGTACGAAATAGGCGAATTTTAAATGCCAATTCTCCAGTTTTTACAAAACGATCAAAAAGACATTTAATAGTCATTATCTGTCTTGAAATAATAAAAGACTTGTTTGTATCTTGTCAGCCTCAACGGGAGGGAGCAACCGACGTTTTGTTTGTCTCTTGCCTGCATAAAAAAAGAATGTATGATTCTATCAAAAATATTTGGCTTGAATTTGCCCCTGGAGGATCCGATCCTGATTTTCACCATGATCCTCTTTATCATTCTGTTTTCGCCAATTTTGCTGAATAAAATTCGAATTCCACATCTGATCGGACTCATCATTGCCGGCGTAATGATTGGTCCCTACGGCTTGAACCTGATGGCGCGCGACAGCAGTATTGTGTTGTTTGGAACCGTGGGCTTGTTATACATCATGTTTGTGGCCGGACTGGAAATTGACCTGGCTGATTTTCGAAAAACCTTGTGGAAGAGCATTGTTTTTGGAGCCTATACTTTTATCATTCCCATGGTGCTGGGGACTGTGTCGGGCCTATATTTACTGGATTTTGGCTGGAACACTTCCATTTTGCTGGCCAGCATGTTTGCTTCCAATACGCTGATTACCTATCCAATTGTCAGTAAATTGGGAATCACCAAAAATAAAGCCGTCACCATCAGTATTGGTGGTACGCTCATCACCACTGTGCTGGCGCTGCTGGTGTTGGCAGTGATTGTTCGAATGGAAACCGGCGAAATTTCGCAGACCTTTTGGTGGGGCCTTAGCGGGTCGATTTTGGCCTTCGTGTTATTTATCCTATTCGTGTTTCCAATTATTGGGCGGTGGTTTTTTAAGCGTTTCGACGACAATGTGTCGCAGTATATTTTTGTGTTGGGCATGGTGTTCCTGGGTGCTTTCCTGGCACAGGTGGTGGGGATCGAAGGCATTGTGGGGGCTTTCCTTGCCGGCTTGGCGCTCAACAGGCTGATCCCAAAAACTTCGCCCTTGATGAACCGGATTGAATTTGTGGGGAATGCCTTGTTCATTCCGTTTTTCCTGATTGGTGTCGGCATGCTGATCAATTACCGGGCCTTTGTCAGTGACTGGGAAACGATTAAAGTAGCCATTGTGATGAGTGTGGTGGCCACACTGTCTAAATTTTTGGCAGCTTGGCTCACCCAAAAATCGTTTCGCTATTCAGCCGACCAGCGACGGTTAATTTTTGGCTTGAGCAATGCGCAGGCAGCATCAACCCTGGCGGCTGTGCTGGTAGGGTACAATGTGATCATTGGGCAGGATGCTTCCGGCGAACCCATCCGCCTGTTGAACGATGCCGTGTTGAACGGAACCATTTTGATGATCCTGGTAACCTGCACCATCGCTTCGTTTGTCACCCAAAAAGGCGCACAGAATATTGCGCGCTCCGAAGAGGTGGAAGAAGATGAGAAGCCAAAGAATGAAATCGACGAGCGGATCCTGATTCCTTTAAGCAATGAACGCAATGTGGAAGAATTGATTAATCTGAGCACCACGGTAAAATCAAAAAGCAAGAGCAGCAAGTTAATCGCGCTGAATGTGATTACCAGTGGGCATGTGAATGAAACGGCCGAGAAAATCGCCAATAAGATCATTGATAAAGCCGTTGTTACTGCATCGGCCACCGACAATCAACTGACACCTTTGTTGCGTTACGACCTGAACATTGTGAATGGAATTTCCAATGTGGTGAAGGAGCAAAAAATTACAGACCTTATTATTGGACTACACGAAAAGAAAGGCATCTCGGATTCTTTTTTCGGAATGCTGACCGAAGGTATTCTGACCAAGTGTAATACCACCACCATGATTTACAAACCTTTTCAGCCGCTGGCAACAATCAAGCGGCATGTCGTGGTGATTCCGCCCAATGCCGAAAAGGAAATTGGTTTTTTCTCCTGGTTGGTGCGCGTGTGGAACATGGGATTGAATACCGGTGCCAAACTGGTGTTTTATGCGTCGGAAGAAACAACCGCTTTTCTCAAGCACATGCAGGAAGAACGGGCAGTTGAAGTGGAGTTCAATCACTTTACTGATTGGGACGACTTTTTGGTGTTTAGCCGTTATGTGCAGGACGATGATAACTTGCTGATTGTTATGAGCCGGCGAACACATCCTTCATATCATGATGCTATGGTGAAGATTCCTTCGTATCTAAATAAGTACTTTGAACAGAACAGTTACATCCTGGTTTTCCCGATGCAGTTGGGTGTGGCCGATTACCATCTGATCAATATGCGTAATCCGTCGATGATGGAGCCTTTTGTAGAGCATGTTCAACATTTAGACGATTTCAGAAAAATGATCGGTCAGTTTTTTAAGAAAAAATAAGCGTGCTGCCCAAGGTGCGGAAACCAATTCATCAATGATTGATTTCTGAAGAAAAATTCTATTTTTGGTGACCGGACGAGGATTTGAAGAAATTAGAATAGCATGAAACGAACATGTTGCTCGGCACACAAACACGAATGAAAATAATTTTCAGCAACATGTGAGTTCCATCAGACCATTAAAAAACAAATCATTTACTGATGAAATATTTGATAACAATGATAATTCTGCTGATCAGTGTTAACCTGATGGCGCAACAAACTGGCGTAAACTACGATGAGAAGGAAGTTCCGAACTACAAACTGCCCGAATTGCTGGTGTCAAAAAACGGACGAAAGATTAAGAATGCCAAGCGATGGGAGAAAATCAGAAGACCGGAACTCCTGAAACTATTTGAGCAGGAAGTTTATGGAAAAATTCCGGTTGATATTGAAATCGATGATGTAATTATTCATGAAGCGGCTGGTGAGGCTTTTAACGGAACGGCCATCCGCCGCCAGGTGGAGCTCGTTTTCAGAAAGGATGACCTGGCGTTGAGCGCCAACCTATTGATGTACCTGCCAAAAGATTCGGACAACGTGCCCGTTTTTGTGGGGTTAAATTTCAATGGCAACCACACCGTGTCCGACGATCCGGACATCCGCCTGGCCGACTCCTGGGTGCGCGATAATCCTTCGCTGGGCATTGTGCACAACCAGGTAACGGAGCAGTCACGTGGGGTCGCAAGCGACCGGTGGCCCATCGAGGAGATTCTTGAAGCAGGCTACGGCATAGCCACGATCTATTGTGGTGACATCGATCCGGATCGCGATAATTTTCAGGATGGCATTCATCCGTTTTCCTACCAACTTGGACAATTCAGGCCGGGTTATGACGAGTGGGGAACAATCAGTGCCTGGGCTTGGGGGCTGACAAAAGCGATGGACTACCTGTCGACCGATGCCGATGTAGATTCTTCGCGTGTAATTGTTTTCGGACATTCGCGGCTGGGAAAAGCAGCCTTGTGGGCCGCCGCCCTGGATCAACGGTTTGCCATGTGTATTTCCAACAATTCCGGTTGCATGGGCGCCGCCCTGTCGCGACGTCAGTTTGGCGAGACGGTTGGCTCGATTACCAAAGCGTTTCCGCACTGGTTTTGCGAAAACCTGAACAAATATGCTTCGCGCGAAGAAAATTTGCCGGTCGATCAGCACATGCTGCTGGCTTTGGTGGCGCCTCGTCCGCTTTATGTGACCAGCGCCACCGAAGATTTGTGGGCCGACCCCAAAGGCGAGTTCCTGTCGGCTATTGAAGCCGGGGCAGTTTATCAGCTTTACGGTACCGAAGGCTTACCGGTAAACGAAATGCCAGCACCCGACAGCCCGGTTGCCGGATCAGTCGGCTATCATATCCGCACTGGAAAGCACGATATTACAAGCTACGATTGGAAGCAGTTTATTGATTTTGCGAATCAACAGTTCACACCCGAACAATAAGCCGCCCGGTTCAATGCTCAGGATTGAGCAGGATAGCTGTTTTGATTATTTTCCGTTCATTTGATTCTGGTAAAATCAACTAAGGCAAAACATATGAGGAAAAATCACTTTCTGGCTTTCGACCTCGGCGCATCAAGCGGCCGGGCAATTTTAGGAACTTTGGCAAATGGCAAACTGGCACTTACCGAGGTTCATCGTTTTGAAAACCAAATGCAACAAATCAACGGTCATTTCTTTTGGAACATTTTCAGTTTATTTAGTGAGTTGAAAACAGGGCTGAAAAAGTGTATCCAGGAGTACGGCATCCAGCCCGATTCGATTGGCGTGGACACCTGGGGAGTCGATTTTGTGCATTTGAATAAGGAAGGGATGATTATTTCGCTGCCTTTTGCCTACCGCGATTCGCGCACCGACACCGCCATGGATGATCTTTTTCAATTGATTCCGAAAGAAGAGGTTTACCGGCAAACCGGCATCCAGTTTATGCAGTTCAACAGCTTGTTTCAGTTGTTCTCGATGGTGAAGGATCAATCGTCATTGCTCGAAATTACCGATCAAATTTTGTTTATGCCCGATGCGCTGAACTACCTGTTTTCGGGTGAAGCGGTGACCGAATATTCGATTGCCAGCACCAGCCAGATGCTTGTGCCGGGCAAAAATCAGTGGCAAGTGGACCTGATTGAAAAAGCAGGAATACCAACTTCCATTTTAACCGATTTGGTGGATCCGGGTACCATTATCGGAAGAATCAAGGGCGACGTGGCCCGTGAAACGGGAAGCGCACAGGTTCCGGTCATTGCGGTTGCAGGCCACGACACCGCCTCGGCCATTGCCTCGGTACCGGCCAGCGACAAGCACTACGCTTACATCAGCTCAGGAACCTGGTCGCTGATGGGCATTGAAAGCGATCAGCCTCTGGTTTCGGATCAAACCCTGGCCATGAATTACACCAACGAAGGTGGCGTGGAAGGAACCACCCGCTTCCTGAAGAATATCATGGGCATGTGGCTTATCCAGGAATGCCGCCGGGCCTGGCTCGATGAAAAAAACTACAGTTGGGACGAAATGGTGGCGTTGGCTAAAAGTGCTGAGCCGTTTCAATTTCTGGTGAATCCCGACGATGCTGTGTTCCTGAATCCTGCAAATATGCCGGATGCCATCGCTGCATTTTGCGAAAAAAGCGGGCAGGGAAGGCCGGAGTCGCACGCACAGGTGATCCGTTGCGTATATGATAGTCTGGCTTTGAAATACCGTTTTACTTTGGAGCAGATTCGCACAGTCAGTGCACTTCCCATCGAGAAAATACACATCATTGGTGGCGGGGCGAACAATCGTTTTCTGAATCAGCTCACGGCCGATGCCACCAAGTTGAAGGTGATTGCCGGCCCGACAGAAGCAACGGCTACCGGAAATATATTGGTACAGGCCAAAGCCATGGGCGCTTTGCAGTCGCTGGCCGATATGCGCGATGTTGTCCGCCATTCATTCGACGTAGAAACCTTTCTGCCCAACCCGGACCTGGATTGGGACGGCGCCTATGAAAAGTACCAGCGTCTGGTCGCCCGCTAAACCCACACACCGGTGGGTAATTGCGCGATGACGGCGGAAACCTTGTCTTTTCAAGTAGCAAGCTCCACTACGCAGGTAGACAGCTCCACTACGCAGGTAGACAGCTCCATTACGCAGGTAGATAGCTCCTCCACGAAGATAGACGGGTCCGCCGCGAAGACCGCAACCTCCACCACGCAAACCGCAAGGTCCGCCACGCACACCGCAAGCTCCACCACGAAGGTAGATGGTTCCGGCACGAAGGGAGATGGTTCCCCCACGAAGGTAGCAAGGTCCACCACGCAGGTAGATCGCTTCGGCACGCAGGCGGAAGACAAATCAGCCCTGGGTGCCGCAGATTCCGATCTACGATGCCCGGGGCTGATGTTGAAGCAAGGCCTGTCGAAGTGGTGGGCAAGCTGCTGCCCCTGCAATTAGTTAAACTTTTTCAGAATGTCGTTCACTGCATCTTTGTGGATGGTGAATCCCATCATCTTCAGTTTGATGTAATCTTCGTGAAAAAAGTAGTACCCAAACTTGGGATCGTCGGCCCCCACATTACGCGAGCCTGAGCTGGAGTCTTTAATCAGGTACCAGTCGTCGCCAGTTCCCTTGTAGTTTTCCAAAATGCCAACCAGGTGCATGCCATGGTCGTCGGTGGTGGTTTCGTTGGAAAAGCGGAACTGCCGGGCATCTTCGTTTATGTACTCCGAAGGAATATCGTAATCGGGAATCATGGCACAATTGGTTTCGCGGCTAAACCCAGTTTCCGACACATCGCCGCCAATGCTCATCGTGTAGCCTTTTTCTTGTTTTCATACTTGCAACACCCAAAAATTTCGCTTGATAATTTCATATAATTCTTGCTGCTGTTGATCCATGTTTAGCAGCTTGGTTTGGTTTTGTTTTGAATCTGGCAAATTGTAGGTGATTT
>Ga0209347_1000679_pt1 | contig 75600 bp, 70 predicted proteins | sample AutmiccommuBRH23_FD_187382 | JGI IMG/M metagenome (GOLD analysis project Ga0209347, IMG submission 187382) | Deep subsurface microbial communities from Mt. Terri, Switzerland - Autotrophic microbial communities BRH/23 (SPAdes) (version 2) | ecosystem: Environmental > Aquatic > Deep subsurface >... | reverse complement strand
CCTTGACCTGGAAGCCCCAATGCCGGGCGAAGGCATGCAGCTTCGGGTTCACCACGACCTCGCGGCTGGCGACGTCATGGCTCAGGATCAGCGCCCGGGCGTTGTCGAGCAGCACCTCCTCCGGCACCAGGCGACGATGGATGAAGAGATGACTGAGATGCTGAAGAACAACTCGGCAGATGTGGTCTACACGGCCTTTTCTCAGGCGTTCTTCCAAAGCGTTGTCCGAGGGTATCAACGCGACACGGAGATGCGCGACATCGTGCTGACCGACCCCGAAGCCCGGGATCAACTGATCCGGTTCTTCTTCAATCGTGCAATGCGGGAGGTGAGGAAATCTGCATGATCGCCCAGGGGCCGAAATCTCGGGTCAACAATAGGTCAACCGGCGTATCTACTTCGTTCTCCTTTGGGCGCCGGTCTGTGCGGTTGAATGTCGATCGATGCGGGAACATACCTTTGCGACTTCAAGGGCTTGGGAAATAACCGACTGAAATTCAACAAGGTTCGGTTTTCAGCAAGTGGCGGCTCATAACCTGAAGGTCGTAGGTTCAAATCCTACCCCCGCAACCAAAACTCTCAATGAATACAGCCGCTTAAGAGCCTCCCGAACGGGAGGCCTTTTGCGTTCCAAGCCCGTGTCAACACTGTGTCAACAAAACGCTGGCGGCGCGTGTCAACGAAGGGCGCCCGACTCGCTCTGCTTCGTCCCTCTGTGAAAAGGTTAACGGCGCTGATAGCCTGACCCTGTGGGGTGGTGGCTATGTCTGAATTGATCGATGGATTGCCGAAGCATGACGAGTTGTTCTGGCCCGTGGTCCGGGCGCTACGGCAGCTCGACGGGTCGGCGGATAACGAACAGCTTGTTGAGAAGGTGTCCGAGCTTCTCGAGATCGATGACGACCTCACCGCCATTCCGCACAAGGCCGGGCCGCAGACAGAGATCGCCTATCGAATAGCGTGGGTGAAGTCCTGGCTGAAGTGGGGCGGGATGGTCGACAATCCGCGCCGCGCCGTGTGGGTGCTGACCGAACGCGGGCGCGGTGCGACCGAAGAAGAGGTCAACGCAGTCAGGCAGCGTCGGCGTGCAGAGGCGGCACGCAAGCGCAAGGCCAAGCTTTCACGCATCGAGAACGGCGACGCGGAAGATCTCGAAGATGCTCCATCCAGCGAGGAACTGGACGAGTTTGCTGACGATGCATGGCAGAACGAACTCCTCGACATCATCCGGACGATGGAAGCCCCGGCTTTTGAGCGCCTCGCGAGGCAACTGCTTCTCAGCCTCGGCTTCTCCGATGTCGAGGTCGTCGGTAAGAGCGGCGATGGTGGTATTGATCTTCTCGGCGTCGTGAAGATCAACGATGTCCTGACCTTCCGGGTGTTGGCGCAGTGCAAGCGGTACAAGGGCACGGTTGCGCCGAAAGACAGGGGCGAACAATTCGGCCAGCCGGTCGGTGGAGCGCAGCGCAAGCGACGGGTCGGGCACAAAGGCGATCACCCGCGAAGGGCCGCGCGGCAACAGGGTGATCATCTGGCGCAGGTCGGTCGGTACTGTACCCTGAGGTCTGGAAATTCGCTTTGGGTTGGGGCGCTGTACCGCATGGCGCCGGCGCCATGAGGGCGGCGCCGGGCTCCGCCGCCGGTCGGGCGGTTTCCGGTCGAACCGTTCGGCCTGGCCGAGCCGGTGCGCGACACAGGGCAGCGACCGCCCCGGAAGGCCGGGCAAGCGCATTTGGCAAGGTTCTGCCAACAGCAACGTGAAGAAACAGGCACAGCGCCCCACCCGCGGGGTGGCGGCCTGTGCGATGTCGGGGTCAGGCTTGAGGCGGCTGTCCGCCCGTCATGGCGGGGCGCGGCAGGCCGCCGACGGCGCGGACCGGGCGCGCCGATCGGGCGATCAATGCCCGGCGAGGAACCCCGGCCCGGCGCGGTCGAGCAGGCGGCGGGCCAGCGCGCGGCCAAGATCGGCGCCGTCCGCGGCGGGGCCGCGGATGGCGTCGGCCAGCGCCTCGGTGCCGTCGGGGCGCAGGATCTCGCCGCGCAGCCAGAGGTCGGCGCCGTCGATCAGCGCGAGCCCGGCGATCGGGGTCTGGCACGAGCCGTCGAGCGCGGCGAGATACGCCCGCTCGGCGGCCAGTTGCAGCGCGGTGGGCGCGTCGTGCAGCGGTTCGAGCAGCGCGGCGGTGGCGGTGTCGTCGGCGCGCCGCTCGATCCCGATGGCGCCCTGGGCGATGGCGGGCAGCATCTCTTCAGGCGCGATCGGGCCCTGGGCGAGCTCGGCCATGCCAAGGCGGTTGAGCCCGGCCATGGCGAGGAAGGTGCACGCGGCAACCCCGTCGGCAAGCTTCTGCATCCGGGTCTGGACGTTGCCGCGGAACTCGACCACCGCAAGATCGGGGCGGCGATGCAGAAGCTGGGCGCGCCGGCGCAGCGACGAGGTGCCGACGATCGTGCCGGGCGCCAGATCGGCCAGCCGCGCCGGGCCGGCGGGCGCGACGAAGGCGTCGCGCGGGTCTTCGCGCGGCAGCAGGCAGTCAAGCGTCAGGCCGGTGGGCCGGGCGACCGCGACATCCTTCATCGAATGCACCGCGATGTCGATCTCGGCGGTGGCAAGCGCGGCCTCGATCTCCTTGGTGAACAGCCCCTTGCCGCCGATCTCGCCCAGCGGGCGGTCGAGCACGCGGTCGCCGGTGGTGCGGACCGCGATCACCGCGAAGGCGGCTTCGGGCAGGGCGTGGGCGGCCATCAGCCGGGCGCGGGTTTCGTGGGCCTGTGCCAGCGCCAGCGGCGAGCCGCGGGTGCCGATGCGCAGCGGGCGGGCGGGCGAGGGCAGGGGGTGGGTCATGGCCGCATCCCTAGCCGCGCCGGGCGGGCTTGACAACCGCGCGGGCCCGGGGGACGCAGGGGCCGCGACGGAGGGCCTTGATGACCACGGACAAGACGATGCTGCGGGCGCTGGCCGGCGAGGTTCTGCCCACGCCGCCGATCTGGCTGATGCGCCAGGCCGGGCGCTACTTGCCCGAATACCGCGCGGTGCGCGCGCAGGCGGGCGATTTCCTGAGCCTGTGCTACACCCCCGATCTTGCCGCCGAGGTCACGTTGCAGCCGATCCGCCGCTTCGGCTTCGACGCCGCGATCCTCTTCGCCGACATCCTGCTGGTGCCGCAGGCGCTGGGGGCCGATCTGTGGTTCGAGCCGGGCGAGGGGCCGCGGCTGTCCACCATCGCCGACGCCGCCGCCGTGGCCGCGCTGCGCCCGGCCGACGCGATCCACGAAAGGCTGGCCCCGGTCTACGAGACATTGCGCATCCTTTCGCGCGAACTGCCGCCCGCGGTGACGCTGATCGGCTTCGCCGGGGCGCCGTGGACGGTGGCCACCTACATGATCGCCGGCCGCGGCACCCCCGACCAGGGGCCGGCACACGCCTTCAAGGCTGCCGACCGGGCCGCCTTCGCGGTGCTGATCGAGCGGATCGAGGCGGCGACGGTCGAGTATCTCTCGGCGCAGGTCGAGGCCGGGGCCGAGGTGGTCAAGCTGTTCGATTCCTGGGCCGGATCGCTGTCGGGCGCGGATTTCGACGATTTCTGCCTGGCACCGGCGCGGCGCATCGTGGCGGCGCTGAAGGCGCGCCACCCGGGCCTGCCGGTGATCGTGTTCCCGCGCGGCGCGGGCGCGCGCTACGCCGGCTTCGCGCGTGCCACCGGCGCCGATTGCGTGGCCCTCGACCAGGGGGTCGACCGGGCCTGGGCGGCGCGCGCGGTGCAATGCGACGGCTGCGTGCAGGGCAACCTCGACCCGGGCCTGATGGTGACGGGCGGGGCGGCGCTGGAAGACGCCGCGCGCGCGGTGGTGCGCGATTTCGCCGGCGGGCCGCATGTCTTCAACCTCGGCCACGGCATCACCCCGGAGGCCGACCCCGACAACGTTGCCCGCCTGGTCGAGGTGGTGCGCGGCGGCTGAGCGCCGAGGGGGGCGCTGCCCCCCGCGCCCTTCGGGCGCCCCCCCGGAGTATTTTTCCCAAGATGAAGGGTAAGGCGGCCAGTTTCATCTTGGCCCAAATACTCCCCCGCCGGAGGCGTCCGCACTTTCCGCCTGCGGGCCGGTCTGCGGGTCAGCTTCCGGCCGACAGCGCCGCAAAGATCGCGCGGGCGCTTTCGCTGTCCCATTCGGCGTCGCCGATCAGGCGCGCGATCTCTTCCCCCTCGGGGTTGAGCACCATCGTCGCGGGCAGGCCCAGCACCCCCATCGAGCGCGCGAAGCCCTGGGTGGGATCGCGCAGGATCGGCAGGTGGGTGACCGCGACCTCGCCGAAGAAGCGCTTGATCGCGGGCACCGGGTTGCGGCCGGTGGCCACCGTGACCACCGCGAAGCCATCGCCGCCGAGCTCGGCCTCGAGCCGGTCGAGCGAGGGCATCTCCTGGCGGCAGGGCGCGCACCACGTCGCCCAGAAGTTCAGCACCACATACTTGCCGGCATAGGCCGACAGGTCATGCTCGCCGTCCTCGGCGTCGAGCAGCACGGCGGCGGGCACCGGGCGCGGGGTTTCGTGGAATTGCAGCTTGCGCATCGTGCCGTCGCGCAGCTCGGCCACGGCGGCAAGGTCGGTGGCGTTTGCACCAAGCGCGAGGGCGGTGTAGAGCACGCTGGCCAGGATCAGGCGCATGGTTCCTCCGAGGGGCAGGGGATGACGGACACTTCTTCCAGGTCTTCCAACACGATGTGGGGCGGCCGGTTCGCCGCCGGGCCGGACGCGATCATGGAGGCGATCAACGCCTCGATCGGGTTCGACCGGCGCCTGGCCGCGCAGGACATCGCAGCCTCGCGCGCCCATGCCGCGATGCTGGCCGCCACGGGCATCGTGCAGGGTAGCGATGCCGAGGCGATCGGGGAAGGGCTTCTCACGATCTTGTCAGAGATCGAGGCGGGAGAGTTCGTCTTTTCGACCGCGCTCGAGGACATCCACATGAACGTCGAGGCGCGGCTGGCGGCGCTGATCGGGCCGGCGGCGGGCCGCCTGCACACCGCGCGCAGCCGCAACGACCAGGTGGCGACCGATTTCCGGCTGTGGGTGCGCGGGCAGATCGACGCCGCAATCGCCGGCCTCGAGGCGCTGATGCGCGCGCTTGTGTCGCAGGCCGAGGCCGGGGCCGACTGGGTGATGCCGGGCTTCACCCATCTTCAGGTGGCCCAGCCCGTCACCTGGGGCCACCACATGCTCGCCTATGTCGAGATGTTCGCGCGTGACCGCGGCCGGTTCCTCGACGCCCGCGCGCGGATGAACGAATGCCCGCTGGGCGCGGCGGCGCTGGCCGGCACCTCGTTTCCCATCGACCGCGCCATGACCGCCGCGGCCCTGGGGTTCGACCGGCCCTGCGCCAATTCGCTCGACGCCGTCTCCGACCGCGATTTCGCGCTGGAATTCCTGTCGGCGGCGGCGATCTGCGCCGTGCACCTCAGCCGGCTGGCGGAGGAGCTGGTGATCTGGTCGTCGGCGCAGTTCCGCTTCGTGGCGCTGTCGGACCGGTTTTCCACCGGCTCGTCGATCATGCCGCAGAAGAAGAACCCCGACGCGGCCGAGCTTCTGCGCGCCAAGGTCGGCCGCATTCTGGGCGCGGCGGTGGCGCTGTTCACGGTGATGAAGGGCCTGCCGCTCGCCTATTCCAAGGACATGCAGGAGGACAAGGAGCAGGTGTTCGACGCCGCCGACACGCTGATGCTGGGGCTGGCGGCGATGGAGGGCATGGTGCGCGACATGTCTGCCAACCGCGAGGCCCTGCGCCGGGCGGCGGCGGCGGGCTTTTCCACCGCGACCGACCTGGCCGACTGGCTGGTGCGCGCCCTTGGCCTGCCGTTCCGCGAGGCGCATCATGTCACCGGCGCGCTGGTGAAACTGGCCGAGGGGCGCGGGTGCGACCTGCCCGACCTGACGCTGGACGAGATGCGGGGCGTGCACCCGGGCATCACCGAGGCGGTGTTCGCGGTGCTGGGGGTGGAGAATTCGGTGGCCAGCCGCACCTCCTATGGCGGCACCGCGCCGGAGCGGGTGCGCGCGCAGGTGGCGGCCTGGAAGGAGCGGCTGGGATGATGAGGGCGCTTGTGGTGATGCTGGTGCTGGCCGGCTGCGCGACGCCGGCCGAGGGGCCGCGCGCCAACGCGGTGGTGCGGGTCACGCCGGACGGGGTGCGGGTGCATCCGGTGATCTCGGGCAGCGTCGGCCGCGTCGGCGTGGTGGTGGCGCCGTGAGGGCGCTGGCGCTGCTGCTCACGCTGGCGCTGGCCGCCTGCGGCGCCGACGGCCCCCCGATCCCGCCGGGCGAGGTGGTGGGCGAGGGGTTGGGGTGAGGGGGGGGCCGGGGCGGGACGCGGGTGTGGAACGTATCGAGTCTTCGGTCGAGTCGAACGAAGAGTGGCTTCACTTGCCAGCCCATGCACTATCTCTTCTTAGCCAACGCGAAGAGGAATATCAGATAAGACGACTTTCGAGGCAGCATCCGCAACTCCCAATTCCTCCAACACTTCCGCAAAGGCATTGTAGCTTACATACGGAAACGCTGTTGGACCAATAATAATGCGATCCAACAGTGACGGAATGTCTGCGCCGTGCAGGCCGTTCTCCGGCTCATTCGCCAATCGAAGTTTGTAGACCTTTTGCGGCACTCCGCCCAACACAACAGTTTCCATTGTCATGCCCGCGCTTTCTTTCTGCGTCGGGCGATAATATAGTCTCCACTCTTTCTCCTCCTCGAAGCCAGGGTGCTTTGTGGCTATTGCAAAGCGGAAAGCCATATTGTGAATGTAGGCGACTAGATTTTCTTGCCCTAAGCCATGCAAATATTTTCTGTTGATCAAGACTGCGTCCGTGATCTTTGCGAGATGCCCTGTAAGGTCTTCCTCAGAAAGATATAATACCGGCATCGAATACACAGCCAATAAGTCGGTGACCGCAATCATTGGTGTGTTTTTCACCACGAGAGCGGTATTTCCGTACGCGCGCCACATGGACAGTCGTCCTCGTTGATCTTCTTCTGAGTTGTGTATCGAAACGCACGCAATGTATGTTTCCAATCGCCAATCGTATTCCCATCCTAACAGCAGTTCATCCGCTTGCTTTATGGTGCCTCGGAAAATGTCGTCAATGGCTTTTCGAAATCTCTCGCCTTCTTGGCCAGAAAAGACTTTTCGAATAAGCTCAAGGCCGTATGATATTTCAGAAAAATCATTCATAACGGTGGCATTTCTAAACCACAGCTCTTGGTTTCGAAGTATTTTCATTGCCGTGTCGGCGGATGTGTAATAAACGAACCTCTTCTGCTCGCTCTCGACAGATTGAGTTTCCTGGATGAGCCCGGGACAGAAAATCTCGAAGAACTTCAATGTTGATTCATCAATTTCCATCGCTGTCGTCGCCTCCCAACCTCTTCCTACCGGCAACACTATGCTGCACCTTTATGCAGTTGGAAGCGAGTCGCCCCCCCCTTCAACCCAGCGTCCGCCGGAACCGCAGCAGCGCCGCCGTCCCCGGCACCGCCGCGAGGGGCACCGGCACCGCAAGCGGCTGCGCCACCGCGGCGGTGCCGAAGCGGCGGGGCCATGGGCCGATCCTGAAACATACGTTCGAGCGAACGCAAGACGCGCGCTTTCCGCCGCCCTTCGGCTGCGCTATCTCCGGCGCAGGATGGCGCCGCCCGGAGGGCACGATGACACCGCTGCGAACGATCTACCTAGCGCTTGCCCTCTGGGGCGCGGTGCATCCGATGGTGTGGTTCGTGCGCCACCTGCGCGAGACCGGCACCGGCCTGCGCGGGCTGATCGACGCGTGGTACGTCAACGCCTCGACCACCGGGCTGACGTGGGATCTGACCATCGCCGCCATCGCGCTGAGCGTGTGGGTGGTGGCCGAGGTTTCGGTGCGGCGCAACTGGCTGGCGCTGGTGGCGATCCCCGCGACCTTCGGGATCGGCGTTTCGTGCGGGCTGCCGCTGTATCTGTTCCTCCGGGCGCGCCCGGTGAATTGAGGGGGCCATGGACCATTTCCTCTATCACGGCGGCATCCTGCATGCCGAGGACGTGCCCCTGCCCGACATCGCCGCGGCGGTGGGCACGCCGGTCTATGTCTATTCCGCCGCCACGCTGACCCGCCATTACCGGCTGTTCCAGGAGGCGCTGGCCGGGCTGCCGCACCTGATCTGCTTCGCGGTCAAGGCCAATTCCAACCTTGCGGTGCTCAAGCTGCTGGGCGATCTCGGCGCCGGCATGGACGTGGTGAGCGAGGGCGAATACCGCCGTGCCCGCGCCGCCGGGGTGCCGGGCGAGCGGATCGTGTTCTCGGGCGTCGGCAAGACCCGGGGCGAGTTGCGGCTGGCGCTGGCGGGCGGGGTGCGCCAGATCAACGTGGAAAGCGAGCCCGAGCTGGCGGCGCTGTCCGAGGTCGCGGCGGCGATGGGCCTGCGCGCGCCGGTGGCGCTGCGCGTCAACCCCGACGTCGACGCGAAGACCCACGAGAAGATCGCCACCGGCAAGGCCGAGAACAAGTTCGGCATCCCGATCGCGCGCGCCCGCGCCGTCTATGCCGAGGCCGCGCGCCTTCCGGGCATCGAGGTGGTGGGCGTCGACGTGCACATCGGCAGCCAGTTGACCGACCTCGCCCCGTTCGAGGCGGCCTATGCCAAGCTGGCCGAGCTTGCCCGCGCGCTGCGCGCCGACGGCCACGACATCCGCCGGCTCGACCTTGGCGGCGGGCTGGGCATTCCCTACGAGCGGGCGAACTCGGCGCCGCCGCTGCCGCTCGACTACGGCGCGATGATCCGCCGCACGCTGGGCGATCTGGGCTGCGAGATCGAGATCGAGCCGGGCCGCCTGATCGCCGGCAACGCCGGGGTGCTGCTGGCGCGCGTCATCTGGCTCAAGCACGGCGAGGGGCGCGACTTCGTGATCCTCGACGCGGCGATGAACGACCTGATGCGCCCGTCGATGTATGGCGCCTGGCACGATATCGTGCCGGTGATCGAGCCCGCGCCCGGCACCCTGCCCGCGCCCTTCGACGTCGTAGGCCCGGTGTGCGAGACCGGCGACACCTTCGCCCGCGCCCGCCCGCTGCCGCCGGTGGCCGAGGGCGATCTGGTCGCCTTCCGCTCGGCCGGGGCCTATGGCGCGGTGATGGCCTCGGAATACAATTCCCGCCCCCTCGTGCCCGAGGTTCTGGTGCGCGACGATCACTTCGCGGTCATCCGCGAAAGACCGTCCTTTGACGAAATGCTTTCGCGAGATACCATTCCCCCCTGGATGTAAGGCGCCCCGGGGGCGCCGGAGCGACGGCGGAGGCCGCGATGACCGACACCCGCACCACGGCGCAGCCGCCCCATGGGCCCGTGACCCGCGAGGCGGCGCTGTGGCACCTGCGCCGGCCGCTGCGGCTGACCCGCGCCGGGATGGTGGCGGAACGGGTGGCGCGCGCGTTCTGGCCGCTGTGGTCGGTGCTGGCCTTCGCGGTCGGGGTGCTGTCGTTCGGGGTGCAGGACCATCTGCCACGCGCCGGGCTGAGCGTGGCGGCGGCCGTGGTTGCCGCGCTGGCGCTGGGTTCGCTGGCGTGGGGGCTGCGGCGGTTCCGCTGGCCCTCGGCCGCCGAGGCGCGCGCGCGGCTTGACAGCACCCTGCGCGGCCGACCGATCGCGGCGCTGACCGACACCCAGGCGATCGGCGCCGGCGATCCCGCCTCGGCCGCCGTCTGGCGCGCCCATGTCGCGCGCATGGCCAGCCAGGCCGGCGACGCCCGCGCCCCCGCGCCCGACCTGCGCCTGTCCCGCCGCGATCCGTTCGCGCTGCGCTACGTCGCGCTGACGGCGCTGGCGATGGCGCTGCTGTTCGGCTCGGTCCTGCGGGTGGCCACGGCGCGCGACGCGCTGCCCGGCGGCGGCGGCGGCGCGGCGCTGGCCTCGGGCCCGGCGTGGGAAGGCTGGATCGAGCCGCCGGCCCACACCGGGCTGCCCACGCTCTACCTCAATGAAATCGCGGCGGGATCGCTTGCCGTGCCGGTGCAAAGCCGCGTCACCTTGCGCCTTTACGGCGAGGTCGGCGCGCTGTCGGTGGCCGAGACGGTGTCGGGGCGCGCGGCGCCGCCGGCCACCGCCGAGGCCGCGCAATCCTTCGAGGTGGCCCGCGACGGCACGCTGCGCATCGACGGCAGCGGCGGGCGCGAATGGGTGCTGTCGGCGCTGCCCGACGCCCGCCCCGAGATCGCCTTCGACGGCGATTTCGAGCGCATCGCTGGCGGCCGCGCGCGGCAGGATTTCGGCGCCAGCGACGATTACGGGGTGACCGCCGCGCAGGCGCGCATCGCGCTTGACCTTGGCGCGGTCGACCGCCGCCACGGCCTTTCCGCCGCGCCCGAACCGCGCGAGGCGATCGTCATCGACCTGCCGCTGCCGGTGGGCGCCGACCGGGCCGACTTCGCCGAGACGCTGATCGAGGATTTCTCGCAGCATCCGTGGTCGAACCTGCCGGTGACGGTGACGCTGACCGCGACCGACGCCGCCGGGCAGACCGGCACCGCCGCGCGCGCCGCCGTCACGCTGCCGGGCCGGCGCTTTTTCGACCCGCTGGCCGCGGCGCTGATCGAGATGCGCCGCGATCTGCTGTGGACGACCGCGAACGGGGCGAGGGTGGCGCAGGTGCTGCGCGCGGTCTCGAACCTGCCCGAGGGCTTTTTCCGCGACGAGGGCGCCTATCTGCAACTGCGGGTGGCGATCCGCCGGCTCGAGGCCGGCTTGCCCGGCGGCCTCGCGCCCGAGGTGCGCGACGAGGTCGCCGAGGCGCTGTGGGAGATCGCGGCGCTGGTCGAGGCGGGCGATCTTGCCTCGGCGCTGGAGCGGCTGCGCCGCGCGCAGGACCGGCTGTCGGAGGCGATCCGCAACGGCGCCGATCCCGCCGAGATCGCCGAACTGATGGCCGAACTGCGCGAGGCGATGGACGAATACATCCGCCAACTGGCCGAGAACGCCGAGCCGGGCGACGCGCAGCAACAGGCCGAGGCGGGCCAGTCGCGCGAGCTGACGCAAGACCAGCTTCAGCAGATGCTCCAGCAATTGCAGGAGCTGATGGAGCAGGGCCGCATGGCCGAGGCCGAGGCGCTGCTGGAACAGCTTCGCCAGATGATGGAGAACCTGCAGGTAACCCAGGGCGGACCCGGGCAGCAGGGCGACGGGCAGCAGGCGATGCGCGACCTTTCCGATGCGCTGCGCCAGCAGCAGGGCCTTTCGGACGACACCTTCCGCGACCTGCAACAACGCTTCGGCGGCGGCCGGCCGGGCCCCGACGGCGTGCCCATGCCCGGGATGCCGGGCCAGCAGCCGGGCAATCGCGGCACCCAGTCGCCCGAGGGCACCCAACCGGGCGGCGAGGGCCAGGCCGAGGGCGATCGGGGCGAGGGAACCGGCACCGCCGAGGCGCTGGCCGACCGCCAGCGCGCGCTGCGCGAATTGCTGCGCGAACAGCAGGACCGCGGGTTGCCCTATGCCGGCACCGAGGCCGGCGAGGGGGCCGCCGAATCGCTCGACGAGGCCGGCCGCGCCATGGACCTTGCCGAAAAGGCGCTGCGCGAAGAGGATTTCGGCGGCGCGCTGGATGCGCAATCCGAGGCGCTCGAGGCGCTGCGCGACAGCCTGCGCGATCTGGGCGAGGCGCTGGCCCAGGACGGCCAGACCGGCAACGGCAACCCCGGCGACGCCTTCGGCGACGCCGACCCGGGCGACGCCACCGACCCGCTGGGCCGCAACGCCGGCCAGTTCGGCCGCCTCGGCAGCGACGACAACCTGTTGCAGGGCGAAGACGTCTACCGCCGCGCGCAAGACCTTCTGGACGAGATCCGCCGCCGCACCGGCGAGCAGACCCGCCCCGAGGCCGAACGCGACTACCTGCGCCGCCTGCTCGACCGGTTCTGAGCGGCCGGCCGCGTGCGGGTGGGGCGGGGGGCAGGGGCAGGGGCGCACCGCCGCTCTTGCCGGCCGTCCGCGGCCCGGCTATCCCCAAGGCCATGACCGACGCCGCCCCGACGCCGCCGCGCGGCACGCTGACCCGCAACCGACCGCTTGCGCCGTTCACCTGGCTGCGGGTCGGCGGGCCGGCCGAGATGTTCTTCCAGCCCGCCGATGAGGACGACCTTGCCGCCTTTCTCGCCGGGCTGCCGGCGGCGACGGCGGTGTTCGCGATGGGCGTCGGCTCGAACCTGATCGTGCGCGACGGCGGCATCCGCGGCGCGGTGATCCGCCTCGGGCGCGGGTTCAACGGGGTGCGCATCGAGGGCGGGCAGGTGATCGCGGGGGCGGCCGCGCTCGACGCCCATGTCGCGCGGCGTGCCGCCGAGGCGGGGCGCGACCTGACGTTCCTGCGCACCATTCCCGGCGCCATCGGCGGCGCGGTGCGGATGAATGCCGGCTGCTATGGCCGCTACGTCGCGGATCATCTCGTGTCGGTGCGGGTGGTGCTGCGCGACGGCAGCCGCGAAACCCTGCCGGCGGCGGCGCTGGCGCTTGCCTATCGCCGTTCCCGGCTGCCCGAGGGGGCGGTGATCGTCGAGGCCGCCTTCGCCGCGCCCGAGGGCGCACCCGAAACTCTGGCCGAGACCATGGCCGACCAGCTTGCCCGCCGCGACGCCAGCCAGCCGACGAAGGAACGCACCGCCGGGTCGACCTTCCGCAATCCGGCCGGCTTCTCGTCGACGGGGCGGGCGGACGACGTGCACGACCTCAAGGCATGGCGGCTTATCGACGCGGCGGGGATGCGCGGCGCGCGCCGGGGCGGGGCGCAGATGTCCGAGCAGCACGCCAACTTCCTGATCAACACCGGCGAGGCCACGGCCGCCGATCTGGAGGGCCTGGGCGAGGAGGTGCGAAAAAGGGTTTTGCAGCACTCGGGGATTTCGCTAGAGTGGGAAATCATGCGCATCGGCGAACCCGGCTGAGAACGGGCCCGACGCGCGACACGAAGCCCCGGCCAACGGGGCGCATATGGGCAGCGCGGGGCAACCAAGGCCCCCGCAACAGGCAAAGTGGCGGGTATGTCGGGCAGGACACCCCCGAAGGTCGCCGTCCTCATGGGCGGTCTGTCGTCAGAGCGTGAGGTTTCGCTTTCGACGGGACGCGGTTGTGCGGCGGCGCTGAGGGAAGCAGGCTACGAGGTGGTCGAGATCGACGCCCGCGCGGATCTTCCCGCGCGGCTGATCGAGCATGCGCCCGAGGTCGCCTTCAACGCGCTGCACGGCCGTTGGGGCGAGGACGGCTGCGTGCAGGGCATCCTCGAATGGCTGCGCATTCCCTATACCCACTCGGGCGTGCTGGCCTCGGCGCTGACCATGGACAAGGCGCGCACCAAGGCCGCCTACCGCGCCGCCGGGCTGCCGGTGGCGCAAAGCCTGCTGGCCCCCGCCGCCGAGGTGCGGGCGCGTCATGTCCTGCGGCCGCCCTATGTCGTGAAGCCCAACAACGAGGGCTCGTCGGTCGGCATCTACATCGTGTCCAAGGCCGCGAACGGGCCGCCGAAACTGGCCGACGACATGCCCGAGACGGTGATGGTCGAGGCGTTCGTGCCGGGGCGCGAGCTGACGGTGACGGTGCTGGGCGACCGGGCGCTGACGGTGACCGACATCCTGACCGACGGCTGGTACGACTATGACGCCAAGTATCGGCCCGGCGGCTCGCGCCATGTGGTGCCGGCCGAGATCCCGGCGGCGGTGTTCGACGCGTGCCTGGCACATGCGCTTGCCGCGCACCGGGTGCTGGGCTGCCGCGGCATCAGCCGCACCGATTTCCGCTGGGACGAGGCGCGCGGGCTTGACGGGCTGGTGCTGCTGGAAACCAACACCCAGCCGGGCATGACGCCCACCTCGCTGACCCCGGAACAGGCGGCGGCGGTGGGGATCACCTTTCCGGCACTGTGCGCGCAACTGGTGGAGGACGCGTCATGCGACCGCTGATCCGCCAGCCGGCCGCCGGCCCCGGTGCGCGCCGCGACCCGGCGCCAAGCCGCGCCGCCTACCGGCTGCACCGGCTGTGGCTGACGCCGGCGGTGCGCGGGCTGCTGCGGGTCGGGCTGCCGGTGCTGGCGGCGGCCGCATCGGTGGCGCTGTGGCTGGGCGACGACGGCCGCCGCGACGCCTTGGCCCAGCGGCTGGCCGATCTGCGCGAGAGCTTCGAGCAGCGGCCGCAGTTCATGGTCGGCACGGTGGCGGTTTCGGGCGCCGGCGCGCTGAGCGCCGAGGCGGTGGCCGCGCTGTTGCCCGACGACCTGCCGAAATCCTCGTTCGACATCGACCTCGACGCGCTGCGCGCGGCGCTGGAACAGGTGCCGGCGGTGGCGCGCGCCGACCTGCGCATCGTTTCCGGCGGGGTGTTGCAGGTGCAGGTGGCCGAGCGGGTGCCGGCGGCGTTGTGGCGCGGCCCCGGCGGGCTGGTGCTGCTGGACGGCGCCGGCCGGCCGCTGGCCTTCGCGGCCGACCGGGCCGCGTATCCGGCGCTGCCGCTGATGGCCGGCGAGGGCGCGGGCGAAGCGGTGGCCGAGGCGATGGCGCTGTGGGCCGCGGCGGCGCCGGTGGCGCATCGGGTGCGCGGGCTGGTGCGGATGGGCGCGCGGCGCTGGGACGTGGTGCTTGACCGCGGCCAGCGCATCCTGCTGCCCGAAACCGCGCCGGTGGCGGCGCTGGAGCGGATCATCGCGCTCGATCAGGCGCGCGAGGTGCTGGCGCGCGACGTCACCGCCATCGACCTGCGCCTGGCCGGGCGGCCGACGCTGCGGATGAGCGCCGCGGCCGGGCAGGAACTGCGGCGGATACGGGCGCTGCAACAGGAGGGTGCGGGGCGATGACACGGCTTTACGAAGCCCAGAGGGCGATGCGGGCGATGCGCAAGGCGGCGATCCAGCGCGGGGTCGTGGCGCTTCTCGACATCGGCACCTTCAAGGTGGCGTGCCTGATCCTGCGCTTCGACGGCCCCGACCGCTTCCGCGAGGATGCCGGCGTCGGGCCGATGGCCGGGCAATCGGCGTTCCGGGTGATCGGGGCCGGCACCACCCGCTCGCGCGGGGTGCGCTTCGGCGAGATCGACGCCATGGCCGAAACCGAACGCGCGATCCGCACCGCGGTGCAATCGGCCCAGAAGATGGCGCAACTGCGCGTCGACCACGCGATCGCGTGCTTTTCGGGCGCCGAGCCGCGCTCTTACGGGCTGGCGGGCGAGGTGGAACTGGACGATTCTTTGGTGGCCGAGGCCGACATCGCCCGCGTGCTGGCCGCCTGCGAGGTGCCCGACTACGGCCCCGGCCGCGAGGTGCTGCACGCCCAGCCGGTCAACTTCGCGCTCGACCACCGCTCGGGCCTGGGCGATCCGCGCGGCCAGATCGGCAACCGGCTGGCGTGCGACATGCACCTGCTGACGGTGGGCACCGACGCGATCCGCAACCTCGTGCATTGCGTCAAGCGCTGCGACCTCGAGCTTGCCGGCATCGCCTCGGCCGCCTACGCCGCCGGGCTTTCCAGCCTCGTCGAGGACGAGCAGGAGCTGGGCGCCGCCTGCATCGACCTTGGCGGCGGCAGCTCGGGCGTTTCGGTGTTCATCAAGAAGCACATGATCTTCGCCGACACGGTGCGGATGGGCGGCGACCACGTCACCTCCGACATCTCCAAGGGCCTGTCGGTGCCGCTGGCCACCGCCGAGCGGCTGAAAACGCTGCACGGCGGGGTCATCGCCACCGGCATGGACGACCGCGAGCGCATCGAGATCGGCGGCGACAGCGGCGACTGGGACAAGGACCGCCGCACCATCAGCCGCACCGAACTGATCGGCATCATGCGCCCCCGGGTCGAGGAGATCCTGGAAGAGGTGCGCGGCCGGCTCGACGCGGCCGGGTTCGAGCATCTGCCCAGCCAGCAGATCGTGCTGACCGGCGGCGGCAGCCAGATCCCCGGCCTCGACGGGCTGGCGGCGCGCATCCTCGGCCAGCAGGTGCGGCTTGGCCGGCCGCTGCGGGTGCAGGGGCTGCCGCAATCGGCCACCGGGGCGGCGTTCGCGGCCGCGGTCGGCCTCGCGCTGTTCGCGGCCCATCCCCAGGACGAGTGGTGGGACTTCGAGATCCCCTCCGACCGCTACCCGGCGCGGTCGCTGAAGCGCGCGGTTCGTTGGTTCCGGGACAACTGGTGACGCAAAATGCAGTGGATCAGGCGAGATACCGCCGGACGCCGCCGACGATGGCCCATATTTTGTAGGCTTTCGACGTTTTTTAGGTGACCCGGCCGGGCGGAATGGGTAGGATTTGCGTCAAACCGGGCCGGTAACGGGTGAACGGGCGACGCGCGGCGGGCAGCAGGCGGCGCCCAGGGCGACAGGACAGGCGGACACACATGGCACTCAACCTCACCATCTCCGAGAGCGAAGAACTCAAGCCGCGGATCACCGTGTTCGGGGTCGGCGGTGCCGGCGGCAACGCCGTCAACAACATGATCGACCAGAACCTCGAAGGGGTCGAGTTCGTCGTCGCCAACACCGATGCCCAGGCGCTGCAGCAAAGCCGCGCCGGCGCGCGCATCCAGATGGGTGTGAAGGTGACCGAGGGGCTTGGCGCCGGGGCGCGCCCGAACGTCGGCGCCGCCGCCGCCGAGGAGACGATCGAGGAGATCGTCGATCATCTCGCCGGCGCGCACATGTGCTTCATCACCGCCGGCATGGGCGGCGGCACCGGCACCGGCGCCGCGCCGATCATCGCCCAGGCCGCGCGCGAGCTTGGGGTGCTGACGGTGGGCGTGGTGACCAAGCCGTTCCACTTCGAGGGCGGCAAGCGGATGCGCATCGCCGAGGAAGGCGTGGCCGCGTTGCAGAAGGTGGTCGACACGCTGATCATCATTCCCAACCAGAACCTGTTCCGCATCGCCAACGAAAAGACCACCTTCACCGAAGCCTTCGCGATGGCCGACGACGTTCTCTACCAGGGCGTCAAGGGCGTGACCGACCTGATGGTGCGCCCGGGCCTGATCAACCTCGACTTCGCCGACGTCCGCTCGGTCATGGACGAGATGGGCAAGGCGATGATGGGCACCGGCGAGGCCGAGGGCGAGGATCGCGCCCGCCAGGCCGCCGAGAAGGCGATCGCCAACCCGCTGCTCGACGAGATCAGCCTGCGCGGCGCCAAGGGCGTGCTGATCAACATCACCGGCGGGCACGACCTGACGCTGTTCGAGCTTGACGAGGCCGCGAACCGCATCCGCGAAGAGGTCGACCCCGACGCCAACATCATCGTCGGCTCGACCCTCGATGACGCGATGGCGGGGGCGATGCGGGTGTCGGTGGTGGCCACCGGCATCGACGCGGTCGCGCACGAGGTCGCCACGCCCACGCGGCGCGCGATGCCCGCCGCCGCGGCGCCGAAGCCCGAACCCGACGCCGCCTTCGTCGCCCCCGTGGACGAGCCAGAGCCAGAGCCCGAGAACACCTTCACCCGCGACGAGGCCGAGCGCGCCGCCGCCGCCGAGCAGGGCGAGGACATCTTCGACGAGGCCGCCACCGACGACGAGGTGCCGCCGCCGGCCTACCGGCCCGAGCCGGTGGAACAGCCCGCCGCTGCCGCCCGCGCGGCGGTGCCCGGCACGCCCTCGCCCGAGGTGATCGCGCGGCTGCGCGCAGCGGCCGGCCGCACCGACCAGGCCCGTTCGGCGACGCCGGCGGCCCCGCAGCCCGAGCCGCGCCCGGCAACAACGGCCGCCACGCCCGGCGAGCCGCGGCAGCGCTTCGGCATCAACTCGCTCATCAACCGCATGACCGGCCATCCCGGCGAGTTGCCGCGCCAGCAGCCGCCGCTGCAACGCGGGCCGCAGCAGGCCGCACCCTACGACGACGAGGCCACCGATCCCGATCAGGAGCGGATCGAGATCCCGGCCTTCCTGCGACGCCAGGCCAACTGAGCGCGTCACGAAATACGGGTCGAGCAGTGGGAGGGGCCGGCGCAAGCCGGTCCTTTTCCGTTTCATAGCAAAGGGTTACCACGGCCGCCCGGGATGGTGGCGGGATCGCGCCGAATCGTGGCCGGGATGTTTCACCGGGTTGCAAAGCGTGAATTGTAGCAGTCGTGTGACACCACTAGGTCAATTCTCGAAGCTCTGTCGCGGAGGCACCGCGCACCGCACAGGCCACGGGAGCGACCATGACGCACGCCATCCACACCGCCACGGCCGCGCAGCGCACGCTGCGCGCGGCGGCAATCTTCGCCGGCCACGGGCTGCACACCGGCGTGCCGGTGCGGCTGCGGGTGCTGCCGGCCTCGGCCAATTACGGCATCTGGTTCAAGCGCACCGACATCGACGATGCCGATCCCTTCGTGCCCGCCCGCTGGGACGCGGTCGAGCCGTCGCGGCTGTGCACCCGTCTGGCGAACGCCGCCGGCACCAAGATATCGACGGTCGAGCATCTGATGGCGGCGCTCGCGGGCTGCGGCGTGCATAACGCCCTGATCGAGATCGACGGGCCGGAAGTGCCGATCCTCGATGGCAGCGCGGCGCCGTTCGTGGCGCGTTTCGTCGAGGTCGGGCTGCGTGACCTGGCCGAGCCGGTGCACGCGATCGAGATCCTCGCCCCGGTCGAGGTTTCCGACGGCGCCGCCCGCGCCCGGCTGGAACCCGCGCCGATGCTGCGGATCGACTTCACGATCGACTTCGACGACGCCGCCATCGGACGGCAGCAAAAGGGGCTCGACCTGGCCAACGGCGCGTTCGTGCGTGAACTGAGCGATTGCCGCACCTTCTGCCGGCAGGCCGACGTGGCGGAGATGCGCGCGCAGGGGCTGGCGCTGGGCGGCAGCTATGATAACGCGGTGGTGGTCGACGGCGACACGGTGCTCACCCCCGGCGGGCTGCGCCACCACGACGAGGCGGTGCGCCACAAGATGCTCGACGCGATGGGCGATCTGGCGCTGGCGGGGGCCCCGATCCTGGGCCGCTATGTCGGCACGCGGGCCGGGCACGCGCTGACCAACCGGCTGCTGCGGGCGCTGTTCGCGCGCCCCGACAGCTTCCGCATGGTCGCCTGCGGGCCGAAGGCGGGGGGCAAGCTGCCGGGCGTGGGCGTGACGCCCGCCGATCTCGCGCCGATCCTCCGTCGCCATGCCGCGGCGGCGTAACGGGCGTTTTGCGCGCCCCGATCTTCTGTGCTAGGACCGGCGCGGACGGGCCGCGGCGAACGGCCGGCGGGCAGGGATGTGCGCATGAAAGCGGGTGGAATCAGGGCACCGATGGGGGCGGCGCTGCTATTGGCGCTGACGCTGTCGGCCTGTGGCGGGCGCAGCGAACCGCCGCTTGAATCGTTCTCGGCCGAAGAAATCTACCGGCGCGGCGAATTCGCGCTCGAGACCGACCGGCGCAGCACCGAGGCGGTGCGGCTGTTCTCGGAGGTCGAGCGGCTTTACCCCTATTCGGAATGGGCCAAGCGGGCGCTGATCATGCAGGCCTTCGCCTATCACCGTGACCGCAACTACGAAGAGGCGCGCGTTGCGGCGCAGCGCTACATCGACTTCTACCCCGCCGACGAGGACGCGGGCTATGCCCAGTATCTGCTGGCGCTGAGCTACTACGACCAGATCGACGAGATCGGCCGCGACCAGGGGCTGACGTTCCAGGCGCTGCAATCCCTGCGCACGGTGATCGAGCGCTATCCCGACAGCGAATGGGCGCGCTCGGCGGCGCTGAAGTTCGACCTGGCGTTCGACCATCTCGCGGCGAAGGAGATGGAGATCGGGCGCTATTACCTGCGCCGGCAGCACTACACCGCGGCGATCAACCGTTTCCGCACCGTCGTCGAGGATTTCCAGACCACAAGCCACACCCCCGAGGCGCTGCACCGGCTGGTCGAATCCTACCTCGCGCTTGGTCTCGACGACGAGGCGCAGACCGCGGCGGCGATCCTTGGCCACAACTTCCGCTCGAACCCGTTCTACGACGACAGCTTCCGGCTGCTGCAGGGCCGCGGGCTGGCGCCCGAGGCGCGCGCGGGCGGCTGGCTGGCGCAGGTGTGGCGGCAGGTCGTGCGCGGGGAATGGCTTTAGGCCGGCCCTCGGCCTCCGGGAACCCCCTCGCGATGCTGCGCAGCCTCGAGATACGCGACATCCTGATCATCGACCGGCTGGAGCTTGGGTTCCGGCCCGGCCTCAACGTGCTGACCGGCGAGACCGGCGCCGGCAAGTCGATCCTGCTCGATGCGCTGGGCTTCGTGCTGGGCTGGCGCGGGCGGGCCGACGTGGTGCGCGCCGGCGCCGAGCGGGGCGAGGTGACGGCGGTGTTCGCGCTGGAGGCCGGCCACCCGGCGCGCGCGGTGCTGGACGAGGCCGGGCTGGGGGCGGGCGGCGATGCCGCGGGCGAGGTGATCTTGCGCCGCGCCGCCACCGCCGACGGGCGCAAGACCGCGTGGGTGAACGACCGGCGCACCTCGGGCGAGGTGCTGCGGGCGCTGTCCGACGCGCTGGTCGAGGTGCACGGCCAGGCCGACGACCGCGGGCTGCTGGACGCGCGCGGCCACCGCCGGCTGCTGGACGCCTTCGGCGGGCACGAGGCGGCGCAGGCGCGGGTGCGCGCGGCGTGGCGGGCGCGGAGCGCGACGCGCGCGGCGCTGGAACGCGCCGAGGCGGCGCTGGCCGATCTGCGCGCGGAAGAGGATTTCCTGCGCCACGCGGTGGCCGAGCTTGACGCGCTGGCGCCCGAGCCGGGCGAAGAGGCGGCGCTCGACACCGAGCGGCGGCGGATGCAGGCGGCGGCACGGGTGCGCGAGGATGTCGCCCGCGCCCACGCCGCGCTGGCCGGCGACGGCGCCGGCGCGCCCTCGGCCGAGGGGCTGGCGGCGGATGCGCAGCGCTGGCTCGAGGGCGCGGCGGCGACGCTCGAGGGCGCGCTCGACCCCGCGCTTCAGGCGCTGGGCCGCGCGCTCGACGATCTTGCCCATGCCGCGCAGGCGATCGAGGCCGCGGCCGAGGCGCTGGCCTTCGATCCCGCCCGGCTGGAGCGGGTGGAGGAACGCCTGTTCGCGCTGCGCGGGCTGGCGCGCAAGCATTCGGTGCCGCCCGACGAGGTGCCGGCCCTGGCCGACAATCTGCGCGCAAGGCTGGCGGCGCTCGATAGCGGCGCGCGCGATCTGGATGCGCTGCGCGCCGGGGCCGAAGAGGCCGAGGCCGCGCTGGCGCAGGCCTGTGCCGCGCTGACCGAAGCGCGGGTGGACGCGGGCCGGCGGCTCGATGCCGCGATGGCGGGCGAACTGGCGCCGCTGAAGCTTGACCGCGCCCGCTTCGAGACCCGGATCGAGGCGGCCGAACCCGGCCCCGACGGCGCCGACGCCGTCACCTTCACCGTCGCCACCAACCCCGGCACGCCGCAGGGGCCGCTCAACCGCGTCGCCTCGGGGGGCGAGCTGTCGCGCTTCCTGCTCGCGCTCAAGGTCTGCCTGACGCGCGGGGCCTCGGGGCTGACGCTGATCTTCGACGAGATCGACCGCGGCGTGGGCGGCGCCACCGCCGACGCGGTGGGCCGGCGGCTGGCGGCGCTGGCCGAGGGCGCGCAGGTGCTTGTCGTCACCCATTCGCCGCAGGTCGCGGCGCGGGGCGCCCATCACTGGCGGGTCGAGAAGCGGGTCGAGGCCGAAACCACGCGCTCGACCGTCACCGCGCTTGCGGCCGAAGAGCGGGTGGACGAACTGGCGCGGATGCTGGCCGGCGACATCGTGACCGACGAGGCCCGCGCCGCCGCCCGCGCGCTGCTGGCCGGGGGGGCCGAGGCGTGATGCGGCGGTTGCCGGGTGCCGGCGCCTCGGCCGCCCCGAACCACGCCAACGGCGGGAGCGGGCCATGAACTTCGTCTTTTTCGTCAACGGCATGGTGCTGATGTTCATGGCCGCGCTGATGGTCGTCTGCGGGCTGCTGTTCGCCGGCACCGCCGGGGTGTTCGCGCAATCGGCGCTTCTGGTCGGGATCGTCGGCCTGGGGCTGGCGCTGTCGTCGTCGGCGCGGATCGGCCCGATCCGCAACACCCACGCCTTCCTGCTGACCGCCTCGGTCTGGATCACCGCGGCGCTTGCGGGGGCGCTGCCGCTGTGGTTGTGGGATCTGTCGCTGGTCGATGCGGTGTTCGAGGCGATGTCGGGGATCACCACCACCGGATCGACCGTCATGGCCGGGCTCGACGCGACCGATCCCGGCATCCTGGTGTGGCGGGCGCTGCTGCAGGCGGTGGGCGGGATCGGCTTCATCGTCACCGGCATCGCGCTGCTGCCGATCCTGAAGGTCGGGGGGATGCAGCTTTTCCGCACCGAAAGCTCGGACAAGGGCGAGAAGGAGCTTGGCACCGCCGCCCGCTTTGCCAGCGCGACGCTGCTTGTCTACCTCGGGCTGATCGTGCTGTGCGCGCTGATCTACCTGGCCGGCGGCATGAGCGCCTTCGACGCCGCCACCCACGCGCTGACGACGCTTTCGACCGGCGGCTATTCGACCCACGACGCCTCGTTCGGCCATTTCAACAGCGCCTTCCTGCAATGGACCGCGACGCTGTTCATGCTGCTCGGGGCGCTGCCGTTCGCATGGTACATCCGCGCCGCCCTGCGCCGGCAGTTCCGCAGCGAGCAGATCGTGATGATGCTGCGCAGCCTTGTCGTGGTGATCGGCGGGCTGACGCTGTGGCTGTGGGCCGACAGCGGCATGGCCTTTGTCGACGCGCTGCGGCTGGTGGCGTTCAACGTCGTCTCGGTGGTCACCACCACCGGCTATGCCACCACCGATTACACGTTGTGGGGGCCGCCGGCGGTGGCGGCCTTCTTCGTGCTGACGGCGGTGGGGGGGTGCACCGGCTCGACCGCGGGCGGGGCCAAGGCGATGCGCTGGCTGCTGATGGCGCGCGCGATCCACGCGGCGGTGCGCAAGGTGCACGCGCCACACGCGGTGACCACCATCCGCTACGAGGAGCGCGCCGTGGGCGACGATGTCCTCTCGGGGGTGATCGCCTTCTTCACCCTCTATTTCGCGACATTCGTGGCGGTGGCCTTCATCCTTGGCTTCCTCGGGCTCGACATGGCGACGGCGACCTCGGGGGCGCTGACCGCGGTGGCCAATGTCGGCCCCGGCGTCGGGCCGGTGATCGGGCCGGCGGGCAATTTCGCCGCGCTTCCGGACGCCGCCAAGCTGGTGCTGACGGTGGCGATGTATCTTGGCCGGCTCGAGATCCTGACGGTGTTCGTGCTGCTGACCCCGATGTTCTGGCGCGAGGTCTGACCCGCGGCGCCCCGAACGGCGTCGGGGCGGCGTCGGGCGGCATCGGGCGGCATCGGGCGCTACCGTTCGGGGATCAGGCCGCGCGGGCTGAACCGCAACACCGCCAGCAGCACCAGCCCCATCGTCAGCAGCCGCATGTGCGCGGCCGAGTCGATCAGATGGGCGCGCAGGGCGCTGTCCTCGGCCATGCCGGCGGTCAGCGCCGCCATCAGCGCCTGGCCGATGGGCTCGACCATCACCCACAGCCACCAGATCAGGAAGCCGCCCAGCACCGCGCCCCAGTTGTTGCCCGACCCGCCGACGATCACCATCACCCACACCAGGAAGGTGAACCGCAGCGGCTGATACGACGTCGGCACGAACTGCGAATCGAGCGTCGTCATCATCGCGCCGGCCAGCCCGCAGATGGCCGAGCCGAGGATGAACACCTGCAGGTGGCGCGCGGTGACGTTCTTGCCCATCGCCGCGGCCGCGGTCTCGTTGTCGCGGATCGCCCGCAGCATCCGCCCCCAGGGCGAATTCCACGCCGTCTGCAAGAGCCAGATCAGCCCCAGCAGCACGACCGTGAACAGCCCCGCGTACATCAGCTTCACCGTCACCGTCGAGGCGGTCACGGGGTCGAGGCCGAGGGCCGCGACGCGGGCGAGAAACTCGGGCGATTGCTGCAGGTCGACCTCGTAGGGAACCGGCCGCGGCAGCCCGACCACGTTCTTGACCCCGCGCGCCAGCCAGTCCTCGTTCTTGAGCAGCGCGATCACGATCTCGGCGATCCCGAGGGTGGCGATGGCAAGGTAGTCCGAGCGCAGGCCCAGCGCGGTCTTGCCGATCACCCAGGCGCCGCCGGCGGCCAGCAGCCCCCCCACCGGCCACGACAGCAGCACCGGCAGCCCGAGCCCGCCAAGATAGCCGGTGGCGGCGGGGTTGACGGCCTCGACCGCCTGCACGCCGCCGTCGAACACCGCGCGATAGAGGAAGAACCCGCCCACCAGCAGCACCACCAGGCCGACCGTGCGCACTCTGCCGGGCGCCATCCGCTTCCACCACGCGATCGCCGCCGCGATGGTTGCCGCCCCGAGCGCGAGGCCCGCGATCACCCGCGGGCCGCCGGCCGCCCAGGCCTCGGGCACCGGCGGCGCCGAGACGAGCACCGCCGCCAGCCCGCCCAGCGCCACGAACCCCATGACGCCGATGTTGAACAGGCCGGCATAGCCCCATTGCATGTTGACGCCCAGCGCCATCACCGCCGAGATCAGGCCCATGTTCAGCACCGTCAGCGCCACGTTCCAGCTTTGGACGAGGCCGGCGATCACGAACAGCACCGCCATCGCCCCGAACAGCGCCAGGTTGCGAACCGGAACATTCATGTCTGGGCCCCCTTGAACAGCCCGGTGGGCTTGAACAGCAGCACGATCACCAGGATCACGAAACTGACCGCGAACTTGTAGTCGGTGGACAGCAGTTGCACGAGGCCGTCGGGTTCCAGGCTTTCGGGCAGCAGGTAGACCAGCACCTTCTTCCAGGCGTAGGTGATCGTCACCTCGGAAAAGGCGATGATGAAGCCGCCGGCGATCGCACCCAGCGGCCGGCCGAGGCCGCCGACGATCGCCGAGGCGAAGATCGGCAGCAGAAGCTGGAAGTAGGTGAACGCCTTGAAGCTCTTGTCGAGGCCGTAGAGCACGCCGGCAGTGGTTGCCAGCGCGGCGGTGATGATCCAGGTCACGCGCACCACCCGCTCGGGGTTGATGCCCGACAGCAGCGCCAGATCCTCGTTGTCGGAATAGGCCCGCATCGACTTGCCGGTGCGGGTCTTGCCGAGAAACCAGAACAGCGCCGCCACCGCCGCCGTCGCGGTGACCAGCGTGATCACCTGCGTGGTGCGCAGCGCGAGGCCCTCGGCCAGCCCCGTCGCCTCGCGGAAGTCGCGGGCGTTGATGACGAAGCGGGCGCCGTCGGTGAATTGATACTCGTCCACCCCGATGATGAAGCGCACCAGCGCGTTCATCACGAACATCACCCCCATCGACACGATGACCAGGATGATCGGCCTCGCGCGCACCTTGCGGTAGAAGCGGTAGACCGCGCGGTCGGTGGCCAGCAGCAAGGCCGCCGTCACCGCGATGCCCACCGGCAGCGCCAGAAGCGCGGTGGGCAGCGGCCCGAGGCTCACCCCCATCGCCTGCAACCCCCAGGTCGCCAGGATCGTGACCATGGTGCCGAAGGCCATGGTGTCGCCATGCGCGAAGTTGGAGAACCGCAAGATGCCGAACACCAGCGTCACCCCCAGCGCCCCCAGCGCCAGTTGCGCGCCATAGGCGGTGGCCGGGATGAAGACGAAGTTCAGGAACGCGACGAGGGCGTTGACAAGGTCCATCGCTCAGCCCCCAAGGAAGGTGCGGCGCACCTCGGCATCGGCCAGAAGTTCCGCCCCGGTGCCGGTGAAGGCGTTGCGCCCCTGCACCAGCACATAGCCGCGGTCGGCGATCGCCAGCGCCTGGCGCGCGTTCTGCTCGACCATCAGGATGGAAATCCCGGTGCGCGCGACCTCGATGATGCGGTCGAACAATTCGTCCATCACGATCGGGCTCACGCCGGCGGTGGGCTCGTCCAGCATCAGCACGCTCGGCTCGGTCATCAGCGCGCGGCCCACCGCGACCTGCTGGCGCTGCCCGCCCGACAGCTCGCCCGCCGCCTGCCGGCGCTTGTCGCGCAGGATCGGGAACAGGGTGTAGACCTGTTCCATCGTCGGGCGGATGTCGTCGCGGCGCAGGAAGGCGCCCATCTCGAGGTTCTCCTCGACGCTGAGCGAGGTGAAGATGTTGGCATTCTGGGGCACGAAGGCCATGCCCCTGGCCACCCGGTCCTGCGGCGAAAGGCGGGTGATGTCCTCGCCCGCCAGCCGGACGTGGCCGGCGCGCAGGTGCAGCATTCCGAACACCGCCTTCATCGCGGTCGACTTGCCGGCGCCGTTGGGCCCGACGATGACCGCGATCTGGCCCTTTTCCACCGCGATGGTGCAGTCGTGCAGGATGTCGGCGGCGCCGTAGCCGCCGGTCATCTCGTGCCCGATCAGGAACGGCTCGGCCATCGCGCCGCTCACGCGTCGGCCTCCGTCTTGACCTTGTTCTTGAGGCCCGTGCCGAGATACGCCTCGATCACCGCTTCGTTCTCCATGATCTTGTCGGCGGTGCCCTGCGCCAGCACCTTGCCCTCGGCCATCACGATCACCGGATTGCAGAGGCGGGCGATGAAGTCCATGTCATGCTCGATCACGCAGAAGGTATAGCCGCGCTCGCGGTTCAGGCGCACGATGGCGTCGCCGATGGTGTTGAGCAGCGTCCGGTTGACGCCCGCGCCGACCTCGTCGAGGAACACGATCTTCGCGTCGACCATCATCGTACGCCCGAGTTCCAGCAGTTTCTTCTGCCCGCCCGACAGGTTGCCGGCCTTCTCGTCGGCCAGATGGGCGATGGTCAGGAAGTCGAGCACCTCGTCGGCCTTCGCGGCCAGCGCGCGTTCCTCGTCGGCGATGCGGCGGCGGGCGAACCAGGTGTTCCACAGCCGCTCGCCCGACTGGCCGGGCGGCACCGTCATGAGGTTCTCGCGCACGGTCATGGAATGGAACTCGTGCGCGATCTGGAAGGTGCGCAGCAGCCCCTTGTGAAACAATTCGTGCGGCGGCAGGCCGGTGATGTCCTCGCCGGCCATGTGCACCCGCCCCGACGTCGGCGCCAGCACCCCGGCGATGACGTTGAACAGCGTCGACTTGCCGGCGCCGTTCGGCCCGATCAGCCCGGTGATCGAGCCCGAGGCGATTTCCAGCGATGCGCCGTCGACGGCGCGAAAGCCCCCGAAATGCTTGTGGAGGTCGTCTACGACGATCATCCCCGTCTCCCTGCCGGGCCCGCGATTCATGGCCGGGGCCCTTGTAATGAACAGCCCGGGCATGGTTGGCCCGGGCTGCCCTTTAGGTCATGTGCGGCGGCCGATCAACGGAAACCGACCGTGACAATCTGTCCGTCCTGGATCTCGATCTCGCGGTAGTTGCCCGCCGACTCGCCCGGGGCGATCAGTTCGACCGCGGTCGCGCCGACATAGTCGATTTCGCCGCCGGCCTTGAGGATCTCGATCGCCTTGGCAAGCTCGCCGGGGAAGATCTGTTCGCCCGGGGCGTTGGCCACGTCCATGACGTGATCCTTGAACACGCTCGAGTCGGCCGATCCGGCCGCTTCCATCGCCAGCATGATCAGCGCCGTGGCGTCGTAGCTTTCCGGCGCGAACGCCCCTGTGCCGTCGAAGCCGGCCTCGCTGGCCATGCCATGAAAGATCTCGGTGCCCTGGCTGTCGGTGCCCGGAAGCTGCCCGAACGAGCCCGTGAGCAGCGGGCCGATGTCGTCCACCAGTTGCTGGCCGACCATGCCGTCGGGCAGCACGAAGGTGTCGAAGGCGCCCGAATCGAGGCTGGCCTGGATGATGCCCTTGCCGCCCTGGTCGGTGTAGCCGGCAACCACCAGCACCTCGCCGCCGGCCGAGGCCAGCGCGCCCACCTCGGCCGAATAATCGGCCTTGCCGTCCTCGTGGGCGGCGTTGATGGTCACGGTGCCGCCGCGCTCGGCGAAGGCCGCGGCGAAGCTGTCGGCAAGGCCCTTGCCGTAGTCGTTGTTGGTGTAGGTCAGCGCCACTTCCGAGATGCCGCGATCACGCAGGATATCGGCCATCACCACGCCCTGGCGGGCGTCGGACGGTGCGGTGCGGAAGAAGTAGCCGTTGTCCTCGGCGGTGGTGAGGCCGGGCGAGGTGGCCGAGGGCGAGATCATCACCACCCCGTTCGGCATCGCGACATTGGCGAGGATGGCCCCGGTGACGCCCGAGCAATCCGCGCCCATGATCGCGTTGACGTTGTCCGAGGTCACGAGGCGCTCGGCCGCGGCGGTCGCGGCGGCGGCGTCGATGCAGGTCGAATCCGCGCGCACCGAGGCGACGGTGGCACCGGCAAGCAACGTGCCGGCGGCGTTGACCTCGGCAATCGCAAGCTCGGCGCCATCGGCCATGGCCGGGGTGATCGACTCCAGCGGGCCGGTGAACCCGAGGATGATCCCGATCTTGATTTCCTGCGCACCGGCGGCACCGGCCAGCGCGGCGGTGGCCACGCCCGCGAGAAGCATTTTTTTCATGGTCTACTCCCTGATGGAATGAATTCCGGGCGGCAGCCTAGTGGCGCCGTCCGCAAAAGAAAAGCGTTTCCCAACGGGAGTGGGGCGGGCACGCCGGGCGCGCCCGCCTCGGTCCGCGCCTCGGTCACTGTTCGACCGGGCGCGCGTCGTCGGCGGTCCAGCCGGGCATCGATTCGGCGTAGAGCGCGATGTTGGTGTAGCCCAGCAGTTCGTGCATCACGAACCAGTTGGTGGCCGACCAGTGGCCGGCCTCGCAATAGGTCACGATCTGCGCGTCGCGGTCCGAAAGCGTGTCCGCCACCACGGATTCGAGCGCCGCGCCGCGCTTGAGCCGGTTGGCCTCGGGGTCATAGAACTCGGCGTTGTCGAGGTTCAGCGCGCCGGGGATGTGGCCGGCGCGTTTCGAGGCGGCGGATTTCGCCTCGCCCATGTAGCGGTCGTGCGCGCGGGCGTCGAGGAAGGTTGCCGAACCGGCCGCGAAGAGCTCGGACACCTGCGGCGTGGTGGCGAGGATCGAGGGATCGAGCGTCGGGGTGAAGCTGGCCGCCTGCACCTCGGCGACGCCGGTCGCGACCGGATTGGCGGTGTCGGCCGTCCATGCATTCCAGCCGCCGTCGAGGATCGCGGCCTCGGCCACACCTGCGTATTTGAGCGTCCAGTAGACCCGCGCGGCGCCGCCGAACTCGGTCGCGCCGGTGCCGGCGGGCACCACCACGACGCTGGAATCGTTTCCGATTCCCAGCGCCGAGAGCAGCGCCGCAAGTGCGTCCGCGTCGGGCACGGTGCCGGGGATGAGGGAATCCCCGCGCCAGCCGCCGGCGTATTCGCTCCACACCGCGCCGGGGACGTGGCCGGCCGCGAACAGGTCGTCCGGGCTGGCGCCGCGGATGTCGACGATCACGAGGCCGGGGGTGTCGAGATTGGCGCGCAGCCATTCGGCGGACACGAGCGGCCCGGGCAGGGCGGGGCCGGCCGCGCGGGCAGGGGCGGCGGGCAGTGCCGACAGGGCGGCCAGCGCGGCCGTGGCGGCAAGAAACGAACGTCTGTCCATCGGGGCCTCCGGTTGGTGCTGTGTCTGCGCGGGCGCCGGCCGGATGCCGCCGCCGCGCAGGCCGCTTCTGAGCATGGCATTGTCTGCCGGTCCTTGCGCCAGATCAAGGTGCGGGGCCGCTGGGCCGGCATCCGCCGCGCACTTTGTCGCGACGGCCGCGAAATTGTGTCGCAGCTTGCGGAAATTCGCAATCATGACAGTCAGTTGGTCGGTGCAGGACGGTGCCGGCGCGCGCGCGTCGATCAAGGCTTGATTCAGGTCAAGGCGCGCCGGCGAACCCCGGCCAATGGTGCGGGCGCATCGGCCGGGACATCGTCGCGATCGTCGCGACCGGTGCGCGAGAGAGACAGAGAGAGAGCACAGAGATGACCAAAGGCATGACACTTGCCGCCATTCTGGCGGGAACTTCGCTGCTGGCCATGGGCACCGTCGCCCAGGCCCAGATCTCGGCCACGCCGGGCTATGAAGCGGCCGTCGAACTGGCGGCAACCACGGGTTGGGCGACGTCGGAATCCGAACGCGGTGGGCTTGAACTGGTTGCGCAATTCGACTCGAGCGGCGAGCCGGCGTGGAACCCGGCCGAACACCCGCTGATCTACATCACCTCGGAAAGCCACTTCAACCCGAACCCGAACAAGACCATCGAGGGTGGGTTCGCGGGCTTTCACATCATCGACGCCTACACCAAGGAAGTGATTGCCGACCACATCGGCGTCACCTCGCAGGCGACGGGCGTGTCGCAATTCGGGGCGATCACCGACGCCGATCTGCGCGGCCCGGTTCAGTTGCGCCGTGGCCCGCACGGGGTTTCGACCTCGCCGGACGGCAAGTGGGCCTACTACGGCTGGTCGGAAGTGAACCGCAACGCCGCGACCGGGGTCGATTCCTTCGTCGCCATCGTCAACATGGAAACCTTCAAGATCGACAAGGTTCTGCGTCAGGAACACCACTTCCGCGGCGCGCGCCGCGCGCAGGCGCTGCACCACGTGCAATCGTGGACCGACGTTGACGGCAACGACCGTGTGGTGCTGATGTTCGGCTTCGGCGCCGACGGCGGGCCGCACTTCATCCTCGATCCCAACGACGACAACAAGGTCGTCCGCACCATCAACTACGAAGACGTGCAGGTGATGGGCCACCCGTTCACCACGCCCTCGCCCGATGGCAAGACGCTCTATGTCTCGATCGGTTCGCCGGAAATCCGCGAATCCCACTACACCGGCGCGGGCATCGCCAAGGTGAACCTCGACACCGGGGCCGTGACCAACATCATGGGTGTCGGCAACCACCCGATCGGGATCACCCACGACGTGGACGGCCGCTTCACCTATGTCGTCGACGGGCACCACAGCTCGGTCTACAAGATCGACAACGAGACCAACGAGATCGTCGGACGGACCAGCGCCGGCGTGGCCGGCCCCTACGGCTTGGCGTTCAACTGGGACGAAACCCTGCTGTTCACGGTCGGCAAGGGCGAAGGCAGCCACAACGTCGGGCAGGTGCTGGGCGTGATCGACGCGCGCATCTTCGCGCCGACGCGCACGCTGCTGGCGCAACAGCCGATCTTCCTGGGCGGCTCGGCCTCGTCGGTCGACCACGCGATCCTGCATCCGGATCCGGAAGTGAACGAGCTGTGGGTGTCGAACATGAACGGCTGGGAAACCATCGTTCTCGACCTCGACACCTACCAGCCCGAGGCGTGGATCCCCACCCCGAACGGTGGCGACACCCACTCGGGCGCCTTCGTGCGCTACAACCCGGACTTCACCGGTGAAGTGCAGTCCGACCAGGGCGGCGTGAAGTCCGAAGCGATGCGCGAACTCGTGCGCGCCGCCAAGGACTCGTCCAACTGACACTGCCGCCGGCCCGCGAGGGCCGGCACAACCTTCGGGCCTGCGTCCTTCGGGGCGCAGGCCCTTTGCGTGGCGCCATCCGCGATGCACCGACTCCGCCGGCCAGGTTGCCTTGAAAACGAGGCTCGGCCGGTCGATCGCGCGGATCGGTGCGTCAGGGCTCGGGCGAAATCGCCGCGTGCGCCGGCGTGCGGACCCTCCACAATCGGGGTGGCGTGTGGTAGTCAAATTGTCGCAATGACCGATATCGTGCGCGCCAAGAAACATCTTCCCAAGCGAATGCAATGCGTTGGCGGAAAACCTGAGGCGTGGAATAATGTTTTTTTTCCGCTTGGGCCGGCAAAGTTTGACACAGGTCAAAGGAACGGAGGCGTCGGCCCGTTACATCAGGCCTATCGCCAGCGCAGGCGCTCGATGATCGGGCATTGTGCTGGCGCACGTTGGAGAGAGGACCACGTCATGAAAAATGGTTTCACCTTTGCCGCCCTTCTCGCGGGTGCATCGATGCTTGCGATGGGCACGGCGGCACAGGCGCAGATCGCGCTGCACGAAGGCTATGATGCTGCCGTCGAGGCCGCGAAGAGCATTGACTGGGCGACCCCGGAATCGGAACGCGGCGGGCTGTATCTGCACGCGCAATTCGATTCGAGCGGCGAGCCGGCCTGGAGCGCCGCAGACCACCCGCTCGTCTACATCAGCTCGGAATCGAACTTCAACCCGAACCCGAACAAGACCATCGAGGGCGGGTTTGCCGGCTTCCACATCGTTGACGCCTACAGCAAGGAAGTCATCTACGGCCACATCGGCGTGACCACGCCGAAGGCGTCCGACCTGCGCCATGGCCCGCACGGCGTGACCACCTCGCCGGACGGCCAGTGGGCCTACTACGGCTGGTCGGAAGTCAATCCCGACATCCCCGAAGGCCTGGTTTCCTACGTCGCCATCGTCAACATGAAGACGATGAAGATCGACAAGCTGCTGACCCAGACGGCCTACTATCAGGGCGGTCCCCGCGCCCAGCGTCTGCACCACATCCAGTCGTGGACCGACGTTGATGGCAATGACCGTGTGGTGCTGATGTTCGGCTTCGGCGCCGACGGCGGGCCGCACTTCATCCTCGATCCCAACGACGACAACCGCGTCGTCAAGGCGATCAACTACGAAGACGTGCAGGTGATCGGCCACCCGTTCACCACGCCCTCGCCGGACGGCAAGACGCTCTATGTCTCGATCGGCTCGCCGGAAATCCGCGACTCCCACTACACCGGCGCGGGCATCGCCAAGGTGAACCTCGACACCGGCGCCGTGACCAACATCATGGGCACCGGCAACCACCCGATCGGGATCACCCACGACGTGGACGGCAAGTACACCTATGTCGTCGACGGGCACCACAGCTCGGTCTACAAGATCGACGACGAGACCAACGAGATCGTCGGTCGGACCAGCGCGGGCGTGGCCGGCCCCTACGGGATCACGTTCAACTGGGACGAAACCCTGCTGTTCACGGTCGGCAAGGGCGAAGGCAGCCACAACGTGGGTTCGGTGCTGGGCGTGATCGACGCGCGCATCTTCGCGCCGACGCGCACGTTGCTGGCGCAACAGCCGATCTTCCTGGGCGGCTCGGCCTCGTCGGTCGACCACGCGATCCTGCATCCGGATCCGGAAGTGAACGAGCTGTGGGTGTCGAACATGAACGGCTGGGAAACCATCGTTCTCGACCTCAACACCTACCAGCCGGAAGCCTGGATCGCGACCCCGCATGGTGGTGACACCCACAACGGCGCCTTCATCGAGTACCAGCCGGACTTCACCGGCGAAGTGCATACCGACCAGGGCGGCCCGGTGTCCGAGACGATGCGCGAGCGCGTGCGCGCCGCCAAGGACGCGCGGAACTGATAATGCGGCCGGCCCGCAAGGGCCGGCGCGACCTGCGGGCCTGCAGCCACCCGGTGGCTGCAGGCCTGCTTGACTGAAATCGAGACAGATGGCCCGGTGGGGACGGGCGGCGCGGACCCGGGGTTCGGCGCGGAGTCACGATCGAGGCGTTCCGGATGCAATCCGCCGATGTAAGGCGGAGGCGGCAAAAAAGAGAGGGAAACACATGAAACGGGTCAGACTTGTCGGGGTGGCCGCATTGATCGCCGGGCTGTCGGCGCTTCCGGGCTTCGCGCAGGACGATGCGCTGGTGGAGGAAGGCCGCGAGATCTTCGAGGAAACGGCCGGCGGTGTCGGCTGCGCCATGTGCCACGGCGCGACCGGCACCGGCAGCGCCGAGCTTGGCGCGCCGTTCGTGCGCGGCGTCTCGGAAGCCGCGCTCAACTCGGCGCTCGACGGGGCGGTGCCGGTGATGCAGTTCCTTGACCTCGATCGGCACGAGCGTCAGGCGGTTCACGCCTATCTCGATTACCTGCTGCGTGCGGAAGAGACGCAACTCGATCCGGTTGCCGCCGCCGGCAAGAAGATCTTCGAGGAGACGGCCGGCGGTGTCGGTTGTGCCGCGTGCCACGGCGAAAGCGCCCATGGCGGCGTCGGGCCGGACATCGTGGGCACCGATTCGGTCGCGATCCTGAACCAGCTCGCGAACAACGAGGCGATGTCGTTCATCGAGCTGACGGAAGACGAGGTCAACCAGGTTGCCGCCTACATGCGCTACCTGCACGATCTGGAATCGCACTGACCGGGCGCGGAGCACCCCAGGGGGCAAGGCTTCCGGTCAGGGCCGCGGCAACCGCATGCGCGCCGTCGGCCCCAACGTGATCGGGCTGTGCCGGCGCTGCCGGGGCCGTCCGGTAACCGACCCGCGCGGCAAAGTTGCCGTTCGGGCCATCAAAGGAGGAAGCTGATGCCATCCAAGTTCTTGACGTCCGCCGCCGCAGTGGCCGTGCTGGCAGCCTTCGCCGTTCCGGCGTTGGCGCAGGAAGCCACGCTTGACCCGGCGGCTGAGGCCGGCAAGCTGATCTTCGAAAAGACCGCCGGCGGTGTCGGCTGCGCGATGTGCCACGGCCCCACCGCCGAGGGCGACATCGGGCCCGCCATCCAGGGCGCCGACCCGGCCATGATCCGCGGACAGCTCGACACCAACGATCAGATGGCCTTCATCTCGCTGTCTGACGAGGAAATCGAGCAGGTCTCGACCTACCTGCGTTACCTGCACGATCAGGCGGCGCACTGAGAACCCGGCGCGGGCGGGCGACCGCCCGCGCCCTTTCCCATCCCGGTTGAGGACATGGCCGAACTGATGAGTGCCTTCGCTTTCGCGCCCCGGCCCCGGTCGGGGCTTCGTCGGTTCTTGCGGGCAAGCCTGTCGCCGCTGGCGCTCGCGCTTGCGCTGGGGCTGGCCGACGCCGCCGCCGCGCGCGAGGTGACGATCACCGCCCGCGCGATCGACCGCTTCGTCGGCGGGGCCTACGTGATCTTCTACATCACCGATGCGGATCGCGAGAATTATCAGGCAACGCTGTGGGCGGCCGGCGATCAGCCGCGTTTCGTGAGCGAGGCGCGCCACTGGTGGCGGGCGACCGGGCACCTCGAAGACCGCCACGCCGAATACGACGGCCGCAGCGGCCCGAGCATGGCCCGCCGCGACGTGCTGGAACTCAGCGTCGAGATCGCCGACGAGCTGTTCGAAGCCGGCTTCGTGCTGCGTGTCGACAGCGCGCTGTGGGACGGGCGCACCTTCGGAAGCGATGTCGTCGTGCCGCTGACGGCGGACGCCAACGGCAAGCCCTTCGAGGGCCGTGGCTACGTCGAGTCCGTCCGGCTCGACTGGTAGCCGCGGGGCCCGGTCGAACCCATGCGCCGCACGCTTCATTCGTTCGTCGGGATGGTCTTCGGCCTGGTCGTTGCCGCGCTGGCGCTGTCGGGGGCGGTGCTGGCGCTTTACCCGGTGGGCGACCGGCTGGGCGCGGTGGACCACGCGCCGGGGCTGACCGTGGCCGACCTGGCCGCACGGGTGGTCGCGGCCAACCCCGGCGTCGAGGAGTTCCGCCGCACCGAGGGCGGGCGCTTCGTCGCTGCGGTGTCCGGCGACGACGGCCCGGCGAATGTCACCGTCGATCCCGCCACCGGCGCGGCGCTGGCGCGCTACGAGATATCGCCGCTGCGGGTGTGGGTCGAGGATCTGCACCGCGCCTTCCTGACCGGCGACCGCACGGCCGGGCATGTCGTCTCGGGGCTGGGCGCGGTGGCGATGGTGGTGGTGCTGCTGTCGGGCTCGGCGCTGCTGCACGCGCGGATGGGGGGCTGGCGGCGCATCCGCGCCCGCGTCAAGGGCGCCGCGCGGCAGCGCTGGCACATCCTCGTGGCAAGGGTGGCGCTGCCGGGGCTGGCGCTGGCGGCGGCCACCGGGGTGGTGCTGTCGCTCGGCACCTTCGCGCTGGTGCCCGTGGGGCTCGACGACCGGGCGGACTTTCCCGACGCGGTGGACGGCGGCGAACCGGCGGCGCTGGAAAGCCTGGCGGCCCTGCGCCAGATCCGCGCCGACGACCTGCGCCGGCTGGTGTTTCCCTTCGACGGCGACCCGGAAGAGCCGTTCGAGCTCGTCACCCGCACCGGCGAGGGCTTTGTCGACCAGGCCACCGGGGCGCGGCTGACGTGGGTCGACTATGCCCGCCCGCGGCTGCTTCACGACTGGATCGTGGCGCTGCATTCGGGGCGTGGGCTGTGGTGGCTGGCGCCGATCCTGGGGCTGTCGGCGCTGTGCGTGCCGTGGCTGGCCGCCACCGGCACCGCGATCTGGTGGCAGCGCCGCCGCGCCCGCCCGCGGATTCGGCGCAACGTTGCGCTGGCCGACGCCGATACGGTGATCCTGGTCGGCTCGGAGGGCAATACCACCTGGGGCTTCGCGCTGACGTTGCAGGACGCGCTGTCGCAGGCCGGCCATTTCGTGCACGTCGCCGAGATGAACGCGCTTGCGCCCATGCACACCGGCGACCGGCGGCTGTTCGTGCTGACCGCGACCTACGGCGACGGCGCGGCGCCCGCGACGGCCAGCCATTTCCTCGACCGGCTGGCGAAGGTGGCGACGCCGCCGGCGCGCGGCTTCACCGTGCTGGGCTTCGGCGACCGCGAGTTCGACCTCTATTGCAACTACGCGCTCGAAGTCGAGGCGGCGATGGTCGAGCGCGGCTGGACCCGGTTCGCGCCGATGGGCACGATCAACCGCCAGTCGCCGCAGGAATTCGCCCGCTGGGGCGAGCAGATCGGCGGCCTGCTGGGCGTCGACCTGCGGCTGGTGCACATCGTGGAAACCCCGCGCGGCACGCCCCTGCGCCTGATCGCGCGCGAGGATTACGGCCAGGACATCGGCGCACCCACCGCGATCTTGCGCTTCGCGCCGGGCGGCGACAAGGGGCGGCGGGCGCTGCCGCGCTACGAATCGGGCGACCTGCTGGGGGTGGTGCCGCCGGGCTCGACCATGCCGCGCTATTACTCGCTGGGCTCGTCCAGCGCCGACGGATTCCTCGAGATCGCGGTGCGCCGGCACGAGAACGGGTTGTGTTCGGGCTATCTGCACGACATGGTCGTGGGCGACGAGGTGCGCGGCTTCGTGCGCCCCAACCCCGAGTTCAACCTCGTCCCCGGCAAGACGCCGGTGATCCTGGTGGGGGCGGGCTGCGGTATCGGGCCGCTGGCCGGATTCATCCGCGCCAACCGCAGCCGCCGGCCGATGCGGCTGTATTTCGGGGCGCGCGATCCCAAGTCGGATTTCCTCTACCAGCACGAATTGCGCGAATGGCTGGCCGAGGGGCGGCTGAGCGCGCTGATCACCGCCTTCTCGCGCGCGGACGAGCGGGTGTACCTGCAACACCGCATGCACGAGGATGCCGAGGTGCTGCGCAAGATGATCCGCGCCGGCGCGCAGGTGATGATCGTCGGCAGCCGTGAGATGGCGCAGGGCGTGGCCGGCGCGATGGAAGAGATCCTGCGCCCCGCCGGCACCGGGGTCGCGGCGCTGCGCGCCGAAGGGCGCTATGTCGAAGACATCTTCTGAACCCGGCCTGCACCGGCTTGAGGGGCCGGCGATGGGGGCGGGCTTCGTCGCCACGCTCGCCGATCCCGGCGGCGCGCTGGGCCCCGGCGACGTGGCCGCGCTGCGCTCCGCGCTGGTTGCGCGCCTCGAACGGGTCGAGGACGAGATGTCGAACTGGCGCCCGGGATCGGCCGTCAACCGGCTGTCGGACGCGCGCCCGGGCGCGTGGGTCGGCCTGCCGGCCGACCTGCTGGCGGTGCTGGCGGCGGCGCTGGCGGTCGGCCGGGCGACGGCGGGCGCGTTCGACGCGGGGCTGGGCGAGCTGGTGTCGGCCTGGGGCTTCGGCCCGCCGGCGCGCCGGCCCGACCCGGCCGCGATCAAGGCGCTGACCGCGCGCCCCCGCGCGCCGCTTCACGCGGTGCTGGAGCTCGAGCCCGCCGCCGGCCGCGCCCGCCTGCACGAGCCCCGCCGGATCGACCTTTCGGGCATCGCCAAGGGCTTCGGCGTCGACGCCATGGCGGGGGTTCTGTCGGCCGCGGGCATCGCCGACCATCTTGTCGGCATCGACGGCGAGATGCGCGGGCAGGGCGGCCCCGGGGCGGGGCCGTGGCAGGTGGCCATCGAGGCGCCCGAGGGCGGCGCGGTGCTGGGGGTGTGCGGCCTGGGCGCGGGGGCGCTGGCGACCTCGGGCAGCACCCGCAACCGGCTGCGCGTGGGTGCGGTGTTCGTGTCGCACAGCTTCGACGGGCGCAGCGCGCGGCCGGTGCAGAACGGCGTGGTGCAGGCCAGCGTCGCCGCCCCCGATTGCATGACCGCCGACGCCTGGGCCAGCGCGGTGATGATCCTTGGCCCCGAGGCGGCGGCGCCGTTGCTGCGGGCGCGCAACCTCGACGCGCTGGCGCTGGTCGAGACGCCGGCCGGCCGGGCGCAGGCGCGGATCGGGCGTTTCGCCGGCTAGAGCATGTCGCGCAAAGGTGGGAACCGGTTTTGCGCCTCTCGGACATGCGAACTCAAATCGTCGGGGTGGGGCGCGGGAATGCGGATGAACGCGCTCCGCCCCAGGCGCGGCCGACATCGCCGCGGCGCCGCGGGCAGCGGATCGCCGTCGTCCACCCCCACCCCCACCCCCACCCCCGGGGCGGTTCGGACCGCCCCCACCTTCATCGTTCCGCAAATACTCCCGCCGGAGGCACCGCGTGTGCCGGGGGCTCGATGCCCCCGGCGCGCGCCCCTTGCGGGCCGGCCGCCGGCGGGCGATAGGATGCCATGACCGCCTTCGTCACCGCCTTCCTGTTCGCGCTGTCGCTGATCGCCGCCATCGGCGCACAGAACGCCTTCGTCCTGCGCCAGGGCCTGCGGCGCGAGCATGTGGGCGCGGTGGTGGCGATCTGCGCGGCCTCGGACGCGGCGCTGATCGGGATCGGGGTCGGGGGCTTCGGGGCGCTGGTCGACGCCTTGCCATGGCTCGGGCCGGCGATGCGCTACGGCGGCGCCGCCTTCCTTCTGGCCTATGGCGCGCGCGCCTTCCGGGCCGCCTGGCGCGGCGGTGCGGCGCTGGCACCGGCGGGCGGGGGCGCGGTGGTGCCGCTGGGCCGGGTCGTGGCCACCTGCCTGGCGCTGACCTGGCTCAACCCGCATGTCTACCTTGATACGCTGGTGCTGATGGGCGCCATCGCGGCGCGCTTTCCGGGCGAGGGCTGGGCGTTCTGGGCCGGCGGTGTCGCCGCCTCGGTCGCCTTCTTCGCCACCCTCGGCTACGGCGCGCGGCTGGCTGCGCCGCTGTTCGCGCGGCCGGTGGCGTGGCGCTGGCTCGACGCCTTCGTGGGCGCGGTGATGTGGGCGATCGCGGCCGGGCTGCTGGCCGGTTAACCCGCCATCGCCGCCAGAAGTGCGGCGTGCCGCGCGAGGTAGGCCGCGCGCACCTCGGCCGGCGGGCGCAGCGCGATGTCGAGCCCGTCCAGCACCCCCGCCGCCGGACGGCCGAAGAAGCGGTTGGCCTCGGCCTCGGAAAACCCCGCGATGCGCACCGCCTCGAGCCACGCCGACACCCGGTCGGCGCGCTTGATCGCGCGCCTGGTGGCCTCGGGCAGCACCGCCGGCAATCCGAATCGCAGGTGGATCGCTGCCGCCAGCCGCGCGTCGAGCGCGCCGTATTCGGGCCCCACCGCGGCCTTCACCGGGCTGATCATGTCGCCGATCACGTATTCGGGCGCGTCGTGCAGCAGCGCCGCGAGCCGCCATTTCGCCGGTGCACCGGGCTGCATCCGCGCGAACAGCGCCTCGACCAGCAGCGAATGCTCGGCCACCGAATAGGGCCAGTCGCCCGCCGTCTGCCCGTTCCAGCGCGCCACGAAGGCGAGGCCGTGGGCGATATCCTCGATCTCGATGTCGACCGGCGTCGGGTCGAGCAGGTCGAGCCGCCGCCCCGACAACATCCGCTGCCATGCCCGCGCCTGCCGCGCCATCGCCGCCCCTCCTCGCGCCCCGGTCGCGCCTGATGACACAAGTGTGCCGCGACGTGTTTTGCAGACCAGGCCGGGAACACCAACCTCTTTTTCAGGCGGCGCGCCTTGCGCCACCGCAACCGGAGGAGGAGAAAATGTTCAAGCGTCTGTTCAGTGCCGCGGTGATCTTCGGCCTTGCCGGCACCGCCCCGCCGATGGCCGCCCAGGCCCAGACGGCACCCGCCGCCTGTGCCCCGCGCGAGGCCATCGTCGAACGTCTGGCCGAGCGCTATTCCGAGACCCGCAGCGGCGCGGGCCTTCAGAACGCCAGCCAGATGCTGGAGATCCATTCGTCGGCCGAAACCGGAAGCTGGACCGTGCTGATCACCCGCGCCGACGGGCTGTCGTGCATCGTCGCGACCGGCACCAACTGGTTCGACGCACCGCCGACGATGGCGCACATGGGGGTTCCCGGGTGAGCACGTTGCCGATCGCGCGGGGCGGTGCTAAGTGCGGTGCCGACAAAGGCATCACAGGACACCGCCCCGCATGGCACAGGATTACATCGTCAAGGATATTGCGCTGGCCGATTACGGCCGCCGCGAGATGGACATCGCCGAAACCGAGATGCCGGGCCTCATGGCGCTGCGCGCGCAATATGCCGACAGCCGGCCGCTGACCGGCGCGCGCATCGCCGGCAGTCTGCACATGACCATCCAGACCGCCGTGCTGATCGAGACGCTGGTGGAACTGGGCGCCGAGGTGCGCTGGGCCTCGTGCAACATTTTCTCCACCCAGGATCACGCCGCCGCGGCCATCGCCGCCACCGGGGTGCCGGTGTTCGCCGTCAAGGGCGAGACGCTCGAGGAATACTGGGACTATGCCGACCGCATCTTCGATTTCCCCGAGGGTGCCAACATGATCCTCGACGACGGCGGCGATGCCACGCTCTACATCCTGCTTGGTGCGCGGGTGGAAGAAGGCGAGGAAGACCTCATCTCGGTGCCCAGGTCGGACGAGGAAGAGGCGCTGTTCGCGCAGATCCGCCGCCGCATGGCCGCCAACCCCGGCTGGTTCGTGCGCCAGCGCCGCGCCATCCGCGGCGTGACCGAGGAAACCACCACCGGCGTGCACCGCCTCTACCAGATGATGGAGAAGGGCCACCTGCCGTTCCCGGCGATCAACGTCAACGACAGCGTCACCAAGTCGAAGTTCGACAACAAGTACGGCTGCCGCGAAAGCCTGGTGGACGGTATCCGCCGTGCCACCGACACGATGATGGCCGGCAAGGTCGCGGTGGTGTGCGGCTACGGCGATGTCGGCAAGGGCTCGGCCGCGTCCCTGAGCGGCGCGGGCGCCCGCGTGAAGGTGACCGAGGCCGACCCGATCTGCGCGTTGCAGGCGGCGATGGACGGCTTCGAGGTGGTGCTGCTGGAAGATGTCGTCGACAGCGCCGACATCTTCATCACCACCACCGGCAACCGTGACGTGATCCGCATCGAGCACATGCGCGCCATGAAGGACATGGCCATCGTCGGCAACATCGGCCACTTCGACAACGAGATCCAGGTTGCCGCCCTGCGCAACCACAAGTGGACCCGCGTCAAGGACCAGGTGGACATGATCGAGATGCCGTCGGGCAACCGGATCATTCTGCTGTCCGAGGGGCGGCTGCTGAACCTCGGCAACGCCACCGGGCACCCCAGCTTCGTGATGTCGGCCAGCTTCACCAACCAGGTGCTGGCGCAGATCGAGCTGTTCACCAAGGGCGGCGAGTATCGCAACGAGGTCTACGTTCTGCCCAAGCACCTCGACGAGCATGTGGCACGGCTGCATCTGGCCAAGGTCGGCGCGAAACTCACGACGCTGACGCCCGAGCAGGCGGCCTATATCGGGGTGGCGCCCGACGGGCCGTTCAAGCCCGACCATTACCGCTACTGATCCCGCCACCGGCGGCGGGGGCGTTTTTCCTTTGCGCCGCCGCCCGTCTGGCATAGCGTTCCGATGCCCGGCGCATTCGTGGCGGGTTTTGGTGATTATGGTCGCCGGGTCGGTCGCCCGGCCAATCAGGAGGAACCGATGGGACGCCGCGACGAACTTATTGCGAAATACGCCGACGATCTGCGCAGCAAATGCGGCGTCGAGCCGGATATGGACTTGCTGACCAGGGTCACCATCGGCTGTGGCCCGGTGATCTACAACGCCGATTCCAGCACCGTCGCGAGCTCCGATCCCGCCGAGCTTGAAACCGTCAAGACCAACTTCCTGATGCGCAAGCTCGGGCTGACCGACGGCCCCGGGCTGATGGACGCCATCGACGCGGTGATCGACACCTACGGCCGGTCGGAACGCAACAAGTATCGCGTCGTGGTCTACTACCTGCTGGTCAAGCATTTCGGCAAGGAGGCGGTCTACGCCTGAGCGCCATGGCGCGCGCCAATTGAAGCAAATGCCCGGCACTTGCCGTTTGCGGGTGCAGCATCGACGGGGTAGTGTCGGGCATGGCCAGGACGGCCGGGACTTTCCAGAGACGCGTGTGGTGCGATGGGAGCACGCGGGGTGGAGGAGGGTCCCGGTGGGTCGGGGCCCTCCTTTCGTTTTCAGGCCCTCCGTTTTCAGGCCCTCCGCAGACCGCTTCGGAACGGAAAAACCGGCGCCGCCGTGATGGCGAGCGCCGGTGATTTTCGTCGTCGCGTCGTGCCCGGCAGGGCGCGCCGGGGGGCCTCAGTTGAGGCGCGCGCCGATCTCTTCGATCGAGGCGTCGATCAGCGCGTTGGCGCGCTGCGCGGTCATCTGCTCGGACAGCACGTCGCCGGCGACCGCGATCGAGACCGCGATCGCCTGCTCGCGCACCGCGCGCACCGCGTCGGCCTCGGCCGAGGCGATCTGCTCTTCTGCGGCGCGCAGCCGGCGCGCAACCGAAGCCTCGATGTCGGCGCGGGCCTGCTCGGCCGAGGCCGCGGCCTCTTGCTTTGCGCGCTCCACGATGCGGTCGGCCTGCTGCTTGACGTCGCGGTGGCGGCGCTCGAAATCGGCCAGCACCTTCTGCGCCTCTTCCCGCAGGGCGCGGGCCTCGTCGAGGTCGCTGCGGATCGCGGCGGCGCGCTTGTCGAGCATGCCGCCAAGCATCCCGGGCACCTTGTAGTAGACCAGCACGCCCACGAACAGCAGGAACGCGATCAGCACCACGAAGTCGGTGTTGCCAAGCGAAAAGAACGGCCCGGTGGCGGCCGCCGCGGGGCCGGCGGCGGCCAGCGCCGCCATCGCGGTCAGGTAGCGCATGGCCCTCATCCCTTCATCCTTTCGGCAACCGCGCGGGCGATCCGCGCGTCGTCGATGTTGCCGCCAAGCGCGGCGACCAGCGCGGCCGAGGTGTCGCGCGCAACCTCGCCGACGGTGTCGAGCGCGGCGGCCCGGATCTCGGCGATGCGGCGGCCGGATTCCTCGGCGCGGGCGCCGATCTCGGCATCGGCCCGGGCCAGCGCCTCGGCCAGGTCGGCCTGCATCTCGGCCCGCACCTCGGCGACGATGCGCGCGGCCTCCGAGCGCGCCTCGGCCAGCGCGGCCTCGTAGGCGTGTTCGGCGGCCTCGGCCTTGCGCTTGAGTTCCTCGGCGGCGGCGATGTCGTTGGTGATCGTGCCGCGCCGTTCGGCCAGCACCGCCGCGATCCGCGGCAGCGCCGAGCGGGTGAGGATCAGGTAGATCGCCACCAGCGCCACCGCGAGCCAGAAGATCTGGTTCGGGAAGGTGGTGAAATCGAGTTGCGGCATACCGACCGCCTCGGCGCCATGTGCGGCAGCTTCGGCGGCGTGGCCGGCGGCCTCAGTCTCCGTTGCCATGTGCGTCTCCTCGCAACCAAGCCTGCCGGGGGGCGCTGGCGCGCGCCCGCCCGGATCTCAGGACAGGCGGATCAGACGGCGAACATCAGCAGCAGCGCGACGAGGAACGAGAAGATCCCCAGCGCTTCGGCAAAGGCGATGCCGATGAACAGCGTGGCGGTCTGGCCGGCCGCGGCCGAGGGGTTGCGCAGGGCGCCGGCGAGGAAGTTGCCGGCCACGGTGCCCACGCCGACGGCGGCGCCGCCCATGCCCACCGAGGCAAGGCCCGCCCCGATGTATTGACCCATTTGCGCGATATCGCCTTCCATGTCGTCTCTCCTTGGTGAACCGGAATTGGCTGGATGAGGGGGGCGCCCGCCTAGTGGTGCGGGTGCAGCGCGTCCTTGAGGTAGACGCAGGTGAGGATCGTGAAGACATAGGCCTGGATGAAGGCGACCAGCACCTCGAGGCCGTAGACCGCGGTGATCGCCACGATCGGGAAAACCGAGGCCGCGCCCAGCGCGCCGGCGAAGCCCGCGAACACCTTGATCACCGCGTGGCCGGCCATCATGTTGCCGGCAAGACGGATGGAATGGCTCACCGGCCGCACGAAGTAGCTGATGAGCTCGATCAGCGCCAGCACCGGGCGCAGCGCCAGCGGTGCCGACGAGATCCAGAACAGTTCGAGAAACCTGACCCCGTGCAGGACGAAGCCAAGCACCGTCACGCCCGCGAACACCAGCACCGCAAGCACGCCGGTCACCGCGATGTGCGAGGTCGGGGTGAAGGCCATCGGCAGCAGCCCTAGGAAGTTCGAGAACACGATGAACATGAACAGGGTCATGATGTAGGGGAAGTATTTCACCCCGTCCTTGCCGGCGACGTCCTCGACCATCTGGTGCACGAAGCCGTAGGCCAGTTCGGCGACCGATTGCATCCGCGTCGGCACGATGGCGCGCCCGCGGGTGCCGGTGACCAGCAGCAGCAGCACCGCCAGCACGCCCACCGCCATCCACAGCGTCACGTTGGTGGGGGTGTACCAGTGCACGGTGTCGCCGCCGAACAGCGGCTTGACGATGAACTGGTCCATCGGGTGGATGGCAAAGCCGCTTTCGCCCTCGGTGGCCATGCGCGTCAGTCCTCTTTCTTGTCGGCGGGCGGCCCCGCCTGTCGGCCGTCCTGAACCTCGCGCGCCGTGCGCATCATCACCCGCACGCCGGCCGCGAAGCCCAGCAATATGAACACCACCAGGAACACGGGGCGGGTGCCGAACACGGCGTCGAGCCCCAGTCCGATGGCCAGGCCGATGCCGAGGCCCGACACCAGCTCGATCACCATGCGCCAGGCGATGTTGGCCTGGCTGAAATGTTCGTCCGCCTTCGGGGGCGGTTCGGCGTTGCCGCGCATGCGGGCGATGCGGTGTTCGAGGGCTTTCAGCCGCTCGCGGTCCGGGTTGTCGCCCACCTCGCACCCCTTGCCGAAGTTGCGCGGAACCTACGGGCCGGCGCGGCGCCCGTCAAGCCGGGAAATTGCTTCCGGTTTCCCGCGCAACTACCTTATTATAAAGGAAAACACTGACGGGCGCCGGCTTGCGGCATCGCCCTCCTGCCGTGGTGCATGTTCAACCGTCCGGTTGACGGTTTCGCGGCGCCCGCGCACAATGCGCCATGTCCGACCCGCTGTCCGCCGTCTTTTCCGCGCTTGCCGATCCCACCCGCCGGGCGATCCTGGCGCTGCTGCTGGAGGACGACATGGCGGTGACCGACGTCGCCGAACCGTTCGCGATGTCGCTGGCCGCGATCTCCAAGCACCTTTCGATCCTGGCCGCGGCCGGGCTGATCAGCCAGGAAAAGCGCGGCCGGGTGAAATGGTGCAAGCTCGAGCCCGAGGGGCTGCGCGCGGCCTCGGTGTGGATGCAGGGCTTCGGGCAGTTCGAGCAGATCGACCTCGACGGGTTCGAGCGCTTCCTTGCCGCCGAACTCGGGCCGGCGGGCGCCTAGCCGGGCGCGGCGCGTCGGGCCGCCGCGTGGCCCGGACCGCGGCCGCCGTCGAACCTTTCGCCGGTTTGCCGCGCACCGGCTTTTGCGGCGCAGCGACGCGGGCAGGGCGAAAACGGTTGACCGGCGGTGCGGCGAACCGCCATAGACGATGCGAATCGCGGGCCGGAGCACCCGCGGCGGGAGGGGAGGACCGGTGTGGCGCAACTCGCCTTGCTCTTGCGCGGCATAAACCTGACGAACCGTCTGATCGGCAGCGTCTTCGCGTGGCTGTCGGTGGGCATCGTCGCGGTCTGCTTCTGGGTCGTGGTCGAGCGCTACGTGTTCTCGAGCACGCGGCTGTGGATGCAGGATCTCTACGTCTGGCTGAACGGGGCGATGTTCACCGCCGTGGCCGGTTTCGCCCTGCTGCGCGAGGATCACGTCCGCGTCGACATCTTCTATCGCCCCGCGCGGGCACGCACCAAGGCCTGGGCCGACATGATCGGCACACTGGTGTTCCTGCTGCCTTTCAGCATCGTCGTCTTCGTCTATTCGCTGCCGTTCGTCGAACGGTCGTGGCGCTATACCGAGGCCTCGTCGAACATCGGCGGGATGCCGGGGCTGTTCGTGCTGAAATCCTTCATCCTCGTCTTCGCGGTGCTGATCGGGCTTCAGGGCGTGGCGATGCTGTGCCGCTCGATCCTCGTGCTGGGCGGGCGGGGCGATCTGGTGCCCGCCGGCTATCGCTACCAGACGGCCGAGGGGTAGCGGCGCATGGATCCTGTCCTTCTGGGCGAAATTCTTGCCGGGCTGATGTTCTTCGGCGTCATCGGCATGCTGATGCTGGGCTATCCGGTGGCGTTCACGCTGGGCGGCACGTCGCTGCTGTTCGCGCTGGCGGGGATGACCTTCGGGGTGTTCGACCCCTCGAACCTGTCGGCCATCGCCGGGCGTTATACCGGCTTCATGGTCAACGAGGTGCTGGTGGCGGTGCCGCTGTTCATCTTCATGGGCGTGATGCTGGAGCGTTCGGGCATCGCCGAGCAACTGCTTGTCACCATGGGCAAGATGTTCGGGCGGATGCGCGGCGGGCTGGGGATCTCGGTGATCCTGGTGGGGGCGCTGCTGGCGGCCTCGACCGGCGTCGTGGGGGCGACGGTAGTCACCATGGGCCTGATCTCGCTGCCGGCGATGCTGCGGGCGGGCTACAAGCCGACGCTGGCCACCGGGGTGATCTGCGCCTCGGGCACGCTGGGCCAGATCATCCCGCCGTCCACGGTGCTGATCTTCATGGGCGACATGCTGGCCGGGATCAACGCGCAGGTGCAGATGGCCAAGGGCAACTTTGCCCCCGCGCCGGTTTCGGTGGGCGACCTGTTCGCGGGCGCCTTCATCCCCGGTATCGTGCTGGTCGCGGTCTACCTCGGCTTTGTGCTGTTCAAGGCCGCGACCGACCCCGAAAGCTGCCCCGCGACGCCGGTGGCCGAGGCGGAGCGCAAGAACCTGCCGCGCGAGATCCTGACGGCGCTGGTGCCGCCGCTTCTGCTGATCATCGCGGTGCTGGGCTCGATCCTGGGCGGCATCGCGACACCGACCGAGGCCGCCTCGGTGGGCGCGGTGGGGGCGATGGTGCTGTCGGCGCTGCGCTGGAAACTGTCGGGGCGGGTGTTGCGCGAGGTCGTGCTCAACACCGCCTCGATCACCTCGATGGTGTTCGTGATCCTGCTGGGGGCGTCGGTCTTTTCCATCGTGTTCCGGCAGATGGGCGGCGACAACCTGGTGCACGAGTTCCTGACCGGGCTGCCCGGCGGCGTGACCGGCGCGATGATCGTGGTGATGGCGATCATGTTCGTGCTGGGCTTCATCCTCGACACCTTCGAGATCATCTTCATCATCATCCCGATCACCGCGCCGGTGCTGCTCGACCTCGGGCTCGATCCGATCTGGCTGGGGGTGATGGTGGGGGTGAACCTGCAAACCTCGTTCCTGACGCCGCCGTTCGGCTTTGCGCTGTTCTACCTGCGCGGGGTGGCGCCGTCGTCGGTGTCCACCGGCATGATCTATCGCGGCGCGGTTCCCTTCGTGCTGCTGCAGATATTCGTCATCGCGCTGCTGTTCATCTTCCCGCAACTGGTCACCTGGCTGCCCGCCGTCGTGCGCGGTTGAGCGTCGCGGCGTCGCGGGGGGCCTCAATGGGCTTGCGACGGACGCGGGCCGCGACTATTTTGCGCGCCAGAGTTTTCACCACCGAAAGGACCACACCATAGCCCGCAGACCGCACAACGCCCCGCCGCCGCGTGATACCGGCCCCCGCGTGAACGACCGCATCCGCGCCCCGGAAATTCGCCTGATCGGCGCCGAGGGCGAGAATCTGGGCGTGATGGCGCCGTCGCGGGCGGTGACGCTCGCGCAGGAAGCCGGGCTCGATCTTGTCGAGATATCGCCGACCGCGACGCCGCCGGTCTGCAAGATCATGGATTTCGGCAAGTTCAAATACGAACAGCAAAAGCGCGAGGCCGAGGCGCGCAAGAAGCAGAAGATCATCGAGATCAAGGAAATCAAGTTCCGCCCCGGCACCGATACCCACGATTACGACGTCAAGATGCGGTCGGTGAAGAAGTTCCTCGAGGAAGGCGACAAGGTGAAGGTCACCCTGCGCTTCCGTGGCCGCGAGATGGCGCACCAGCAGCTTGGCCTCGAGTTGCTGAACCGCGTCGCCGCCGACGTGGGCGAGCTTGGCAAGGTCGAGAACATGCCCAGGCTCGAAGGCCGCCAGATGGTGATGATGATCGGACCGCGCTGAGGGCGGACCCCGACGCGCGCTTTGCCGCCGGCGTCAGCGCGTTCGGGGCCGCGGCGGCAGCGTCGGGTGCACGTCGGGCAGGTGGATGCGTGCCACCTGCTCGGCGATCGGCTCGATCGCCAGCGGGTGCGGTTCGGCCGAATAGGCGGCGGGATCGCCCAGCGGCTTCCAGCTTCCGGCGTGATAGACCTCGAGCCCCGAGAAGCGCGCCTTGTAGCCCATCTTGCGGCTGCCAGGCACCCAATAGCCCAGATAGACGTAGGGCAGCCCCGCCTCGCGGGCGATCTCGACATGGTCGAGGATGATGTAGGTGCCGATGCTGTCGGCGGCGAGGCCCGGTTCGTAGAACGAATAGACCATGCTCACCCCGTCGTCGAGCACGTCGGTCAGGCATACCGCGACCAGTTCGCGTTCGCCGTCGTCCGGCGCGGGGCGGGCGTATTCGACCACGCGTGAGCGGATCGGGGTTTCCTCGATCATCGCGGCGTATTCGAAGATGTCCATGTCGGCCATGCCGCCGTCGGCGTGGCGGTGGTCGAGGTAGCGGCGGAACAGCGCGTATTGCTCTTCGGTCGCCCACGGGCTGGTGGCGCTGCGCTCGAGGTCGCGGTTGCGCCGCTGGCTGCGCCGCTGGCTGCGCGAGGGCACGAAATCGGCCACCTTGATGCGGGCCGACAGGCACGCCGCGCAATCCGCGCACGACGGGCGGTAAAGCACGTTCTGCGAGCGGCGGAAGCCCTGCTTGGACAGGCTGTCGTGCAGCCGCTGGGCATGGTCGCCGTGCAGCGCGGTGAACAGCTTGCGCTCCATCCGCCCGTCGAGATACGGGCAGGGTTGCGGGGCCGTCACGTAGAATTGCGGCGCAAGGGGCAGCGTGTGGCGCATGGTCGCTCCGTCCGGCGCATGGGCGCGCCGGCAGAGGCAAGCCTAACCCGCGAATCGCTGCCTCGCCAAGGGGGGTTGGCGCGATCCGCGCCGCCGGCTCAGAACCGGGTGGCGTGGTTGAGCATGACCGTGCCAAGCACCATGTCGGGCAGCGATTGCTGCCGCTCGGTGGTCAGCATCATCACGATCGAGACGATCTGCGGCACCACGAAGGAGGCGCAGGCGAGATAGCCGGCGGTGTGGAACATCGCCAGCGCGGTGTCGGGCGGCTCGCCCCGGTGGGTGAAAAGCGAGATCGCCATCAGCCGCATGCCCGGCGTGCCGCCGTGGCGGGCGATGGAGACCGCGCGATAGGCGAAGTTGATTGCCAGGAACAGGAACGGCGCCACGAAGATCGTCAGGAACCCGGTCAGCACCACGACGATCAGGGTCAGGAACCCGGTGATCAGGGTATCGACCAGCCACGCCATCAGCCGCTTGATCGGCACGTCGGCGTAGAACTCGGGGTGCAGTTCGGGGTCGGGCAGGTCGGGCAGGTGCGGATACATGGCGGCTCTCACGCTGAACGTCGGACGCGCGCGCCCCGGAACGCGACCGGCGCGCGCCCCGGGCGCCCCCGGTGTGGGCCCGGGGCCGGTCGGGCCGGCCCCGGCATCGCGGCGCGGGCGATCACGCCTCGGCGGTCGGGGCGTCGCCGGCCGGGGTGGCACGGGCGGCGCGGGCGCGCTCGTCCATGAAGGCGTCGAACTCCGACTTGTCCTTGGCCTCGCGCAGGCGCTGGAGGAAATCCTCGAACGCGCGCTGTTCGTCCTCGAGCCGCTTCAGCATGTCGGCCTTGTAGGCGTCGAAGGCGGTGTTGCCCGACGGGCGGAAGGCGTCGTGGCGGTGCGCCTGGCGGAAGGTGTTGCGGGATTTGCACGAGAACATGCGCTTGCTCCAGATCATGTAGGCGAGAAGGGCGAGGCCGATGGGCCAGAAGACGACGAAGCCGATCACCATCGCCGCGATCCACGCGGGCTTGCCGCGCTCGTCGAGCCAGGTTTCGGCCTTCGAGGGCCAGGCGGCAAGTGTGGTCATGGACTGTCCTTCCTTTCGCTTCGGTATGTGAACCTGTTTCACATGCCCGATATCGGCGGCCGGCGCCCCCCGGTCAAGGGGGGATGTGAAAAATCTTCACATGTGCCCCACGGCCTCCGGGGTGGGGGCGTCGGGTGGTGACGGGGGCGCCGCTGCCGGCCCCCCCGTTCAGGGCGCCAGCACGAAATCGGCCGGCGTGGCGCCGGTGATCCGGCGCAGGTCGGCCGGCGCGATGGCGAACACGTGGCGCGGGGTGCCGGCCGCCGCCCAGACCGTCTCGAACGCATCCAGGCGCGGATCCCAGAAGATGCGCGGCGGCCGCAGATGGCCCACCGGCGCCACCCCGCCGATGGCGAAGCCGGTTTCGGCGCGCACCCGCGCGGCATCGGCGCGGCCCAGCGGCTGGCCGGCGGCGGCGCTGGCGCGCTCGGGGCACACGCGGTTGCCGCCGGCGGTCAGGAACAGCACCAGATGGTCGCTGTCCTCGCCCCAAAAGACGATCGACTTGACGATCTGGTCAAGCGCGCAGCCCACCGCGTCGGCGGCCTGCCGGGCGGTGCGCGTCTCGCCCATCTCGCGCAGTTCGGGCACGAGGCCGACGGCCTCGAGCGCGGCGCGCACACGGTTCAGGCTTCTGCTCATCCGTTCCTCCGTTCGCGGGGCCAGCGTTCCACCAACGCGCCGTCACCGCAAGGCGTTGACCGCGCGGCGGTGGCGCCGCAATCTCGCGCCATGAATTTCACCGACCGCCTCGTGCGCTGCCCGATCCCGTTCGATCCCGATGCCGCCGCCGAGGCGCGGGCCCTCGTGCCCGGCCTGCCCGACGCGGTGCGCGATGTCGTGGCCGGCGCGGCCGGCGGCAGCCCGTTCCTTCGCGCCGCGATCGCGCGCGAGGCCGAGTGGCTGACCGGCGCCCTGCAGGCCCCCCCCGAGGCCGCCCGCGCCGACGTGCTGACGCTGCCCGACGGGCTGGCCCCGGCCGAGCTTGGCGCCGCGCTGCGCCGGGCGCGGCGGCGCCTCGCGTTGCTGGCGGCGCTGTGCGACCTGGGCGGCGTCTGGTCGCTGGAAGAGGTGACGGGGGCGTTGACGGCGCTGGCCGATCTGGCGGTTTCGCGCGCGGTCGCGGTGCTGGTGGGCGACGAGATTCGCCGCGGCCGCATCCCCGGCGCGCAGCCCGACGACGCCGCCACCGGCGCCGGCATGGTGGTGCTCGCGATGGGCAAGATGGGCGCGGGCGAGCTGAACTATTCGTCGGACATCGACCTCATCTGCCTGTTCGACGATGCCCGCTTCGACGACGACGACGTGCACGAGGCGCGCGCCGCCTTCGTGCGGGTCACCCGCAAGATGTGCGCGCTGCTGTCCGACCTGACGTCCGAGGGCTACGTCTTCCGCACCGACCTGCGGCTGCGCCCCGATGCCGCGGTGACGCCGGTGTGCCTGTCGATGGAGGCGGCCGAGCGCTATTACGAATCGGTCGGCCGGACGTGGGAACGCGCGGCCTACATCAAGGCCCGCCCCTGCGCCGGCGACATCGCGGCGGGCGAGCGGTTCCTCGCAACCCTCACCCCGTTCGTGTGGCGCAAGCACCTCGATTTCGCCGCGATCCAGGACGCCCACGACATGCGCCTGCGCATCCGCGAGCATCGCGGCCTGGCCGGGCCGCTGGTGCTTGAAGGCCACGACCTCAAGCTTGGCCGCGGCGGCATCCGCGAGATCGAGTTCTTCACCCAGACCCGCCAGATCATCGCCGGCGGGCGCGACCCCGATCTGCGCGTGCGCACCACCGCGGGCGGGCTGGCGCGGCTGGCCGCGAAGGGCTGGCTGCCGGCCGACGTGGCCGACGATCTGACCGCCCATTACCGCGCCCACCGCGAGGTCGAGCATCGCATCCAGATGGTCAACGACCAGCAGACCCATTCCCTGCCCGCCACCCCGGAGGGCTTCGACCGCCTCGCCCGGCTGTGCGGCGAGGCCGACACGGACGCCTGGCGCGCCGCCCTGCGCGCGCGGCTCGAACATGTCGAGGTGCTGACCGAGGGCTTCTTCACCCCCGGCGAGGCGGGCGCGGACGACGGCCTGTCGGGGCTGTCCGAGCGCGCCCGCGCCACCGTCGAGGGCTGGCGCGACTATCCCGCCCTGCGCTCGTCCCGCGCGGTCGAGATCTTCCGGAGGGTGCGCCCCGAGATCCTCGGCCGGCTGTCGCGTGCCGACGACCCCGACGACGCGCTGGCCGCCTTCGACGGCTTTCTGCGCGGGCTGCCGGCCGGGGTGCAATTGTTCTCGCTGTTCGAGGCGAACCCGCAACTGACCCACCTCATCGTCGACATCTGCGCCACGGCGCCGGGGCTTGCGCACTATCTGGCGCGCAACGCCGGGGTGTTCGACGCGGTGATCGGCGGCGATTTCTTCGCGCCCTGGCCCGGCGGCGCGGCGCTGACCGCCGATCTGGCGGCGCGCCTCGACGACGAGCCCGATTATGAGGCCTGCCTCGACACCGCCCGGCGCTGGGCGAAGGAATGGCATTTCCGCATCGGCGTGCACCACCTGCGCGGGCTGAGCGATGCGTTCGAGGCCGCCACCCAGTATGCCGACCTGGCCGACGCGGTGCTGGCGGCGCTGTGGCGCCCGGTCTGCGCCGAGTTCGCGCGCAAGCACGGGGCGCCGCCGGGGCGCGGCGCGGCGGTGATCGCGATGGGCTCGCTGGGCGCGGCGCGGCTCAACGCCGGCTCCGACCTCGATCTGATCGTGATCTACGACGCGCCGGGCGATGCCGCCTCGGACGGGCCGCGGCCGCTGTCGGCGCGGCCCTATTATGCGCGGCTGACGCAGGCGCTGATCACCGCGCTGACCGCCCCCACCGCCGAGGGGCGGCTTTACGAGGTTGACATGCGGCTGCGGCCGTCGGGGCGGCAGGGGCCGGTCGCGACCTCGCTTTCCGCCTTCACCGTCTACCAGCAGACCGAGGCCTGGACGTGGGAACATCTCGCGCTCACCCGCGCCCGCCCGGTGGCCGGCTCGGCCGAGATCGGGGCGGCGGTGGAAGAGCTGCGCCGCGCGGTGATCGCGGCCAAGGGCCGCGGCGAGGGGGTGCGCCGCGACGCCGCGGCGATGCGCGCGCGGCTGCACGCCGCCAAGCCCGGCGGCGCCGCGTGGGAGGCCAAGCAGGGCCCCGGCCGGCTGATGGATATCGAGCTGATGGCACAGGCGGCGGCGTTGCTGGCCGGCGCGCCGGCGCGCCGGGTCGAGGCGCAGTTGCGCGCCGGGGTGCGCGCCGGCGTGTTGTCGGCGGCCGACGAGGAAGTGCTGCTGGCCGCCTACCGGCTGTGCTGGCGGTTGCAGGCGGCCTCGCGGCTCTTGACCGATCGGCCGCTCGACCCGGCCACGCTGGGCGCGGGCGCCACCGCCTTCGTGCTGCACGAAACCGACGCGCCCGACGCCGCGGCCCTCGACGCGCGCCTGGCGCAGGTGACGGCGGCGGCGGCAGATGTGATCGCGGCCCGGCTCGGGCCGCCCCCGAAGGGAGACGAAAGGCATGGCTGAGGCACCCCTGACCCCGGAGCGCGCCGACCCGCGCGGCCTGATCTTCGAAAGCTACCGCATCGAGGGGATCGGGGCGGCCGAGTGCCGCTCGATCCTGGTCGACTGGGCGCTGGGCCTGCCCGAGGGGGTGGCGCCGCGCGCGGCGATGCGGGTTCTGCTGGCCGAATACGGCGTCCCTGGCCATCCGATGACGGCGCTGCTGTCGGAGGGCCTGAGCGCCGCCGCGCCCCCGCCCGGGCGGCGCGGCGGCCGGCGGGGCAGGGCGCGCGGATGACGCCGCAAGACCGCGCCTTCCTCGTGGCGCTGTTCGAGGCCGCGGTGGCTGCCGCCGATCCCGAACGCGCGCTGGCCGGGGCGCTGCCCGCCCGCCCGCGCGGGCGCACCGTGGTGGTGGGCGCGGGCAAGGGCGCGGCGCAGCTTGCCCGCGCCTTCGAGCGGCTTTGGGACGGGCCGCTTTCGGGCGTCGTCGTCACCCGCTACGGCTATGGCGTGCCCTGCGAACGGGTGCAGGTGCGCGAGGCTGCCCACCCGGTGCCCGACGCCGCCGGCCTCGCCGCGGCCGAGGCGCTGATGGCGGCGGTCTCCGGCCTCGGCCCCGACGATCTGGTGGTGGCGCTGATCTGCGGCGGCGGCTCGGCGCTGCTGCCGGCGCCGCCCGCGGGGCTGACGCTGGCCGACGAACAGGCGCTGAACGAGGCGCTGCTGGCCTCGGGCGCGCCGATCGGGGTGATGAACGCGCTGCGCAAGCACGCAAGCCGGATCAAGGGCGGGCGGCTGGCGGCGCTGGCCGCGCCCGCGCGCGTCGTCAGCCTGGTGGTGTCGGACGTGCCCGGCGACGATCCCGCGCAGGTTGCTTCGGGGCCGACGGTGCCCGACGCCATCGGCCCGGCCGAGGCGCTGGCGATGGCCCGCGCGCGCGGCATCGTGCTGCCGCCGCGGGTGGCGGCCCATATCGCCGGGCCCGGGGCCGCCGCCCCCCACCCGGCCGATCAGGTGTTCGCGCGAAACATCGTGCGGGTGATCGCCTCGGCGCGCCTGTCGCTCGAGGCGGCGGCGCGCGCGGCCGAGGCGGCGGGCTGGCGCGCGGCGATCCTGTCGGACGCGATCGAGGGCGAGGCGCGCGAAGTCGGCCGCGTCCACGCCGCCATCGCGCGCGAGGTTGCCACCCGCGCGCGCCCGTTCGCGCCGCCGGTGGTGATGCTGTCGGGGGGCGAGACGACGGTGACGCTGCGCGGCACGCCCGGCCGCGGCGGGCGCAACACCGAATTCCTGCTGGCCTTCGCGCAGGGGGTCGAGGGGCTTGGCGGCCTTGCCGCGCTGGCCGCCGACACCGACGGCATCGACGGCAGCGAGGACAACGCCGGCGCCTTCGCCGACGGCGCCAGCACCGCGCGGATGCGCGCCGCGGGGCTCGATCCGGCCGCCGCACTGGCCGCCCATGACGCCTGGGGCGCCTTCGCGGCGGCGGGCGACCTGTTCGCGCCCGGCCCCACCGGCACCAACGTCAACGACTTCCGCGCGATCGCGGTGGGCGCGCCGGCGACGGCGGGCGCCTAGAGCGGATCGCGTTCATCCGCCTTCACGCGAGCCACTCCAACCTTTTGATTTCGCATGTCCGAGAAGCGCAAAACCGGTTCCCACTTTTGCGCGACATGCTCTAGCCCGCCTCGCCAAGCCGCGCCAGCGCGGCGCGCAGCTTGGCGGCCTCATCCTCGCGCAGGCGCAGGTTCTCGCGGGTATCCTCGACCACCGCCTCGGGGGCCGAGGCCACGAAGGCGGGGTTGTCCAGCCGCCCGCGCAGGCCGCCCAGTTCCTTGTCGAGCCTGGCCAGCGCCTTGCCCAGCCGGTCCTTCTCGGCGGCGATGTCGATCACCCCGGCCAGCGGCAGCGCGAACAGCCCGCCCTCGACCGGGATCGTCACCGCGCCCTTCGGCGCGGTGGCGGCCTCGGACAGCGCCTCGATCCGCGCCAGCCGGCAGATCAGCGCCTGGTTGCGCGCCCACGCCGCGCGGCCGGCCTCGTCAAGGCTCAGCGCCACCAGCGGCAGTTGCGCCCCCGCCGGCACCCGCATCTGCGCCCGGGCCGAGCGAATCTCCTCGATCAGGGCGATCACCCAGCCCATCTCGCGGGTGGCGGCGGCGTCGTGCACGGCCGCGGCGGCCTCGGACGGCCAGTCGGCATGGGCCAGCAGCTTGGCGCGCGCCCCGCTCGCGCCCCACAGCTCTTCGGTGATGAAGGGCATGAACGGGTGCAGCAGGATCAGGCAGCGGTCGAGCACCCAGGCCATCGCCGCCCGCGTCTCGGCCGCCACGTCGGCGTTGCCTGACTGGAACAGCGGCTTCGAGAACTCGACATACCAGTCGCACACCTGCCCCCAGACGAAGCCGTAAAGCGCCGCGGCGGCATCGTTGAAGCGGAAGGCGTCCAGCGCCGCGTCGACCTCTTCGCGCACCCGCGCGGTCTCGCCGATGATCCAGCGGTTGAGCGTCTCGTGCACGTCGGGGGGCGCGGCCTGCGTCGCGTGGCCCTCCCACACCCCGTTCATCTCGGCGAAGCGGAAGGCGTTCCACAGCTTGGTGCCGAAGTTGCGATAGCCGGCGATGCGGTCCTTCGACAACCGCAGGTCGCGCCCCATCGCCGCCATCGAGGCCAGCGTGAAGCGCACCGCGTCGGCCCCGAACTCGTCCACCAGATCGAGCGGGTCGAGCGCGTTGCCGAGCGACTTCGACATCTTCTTGCCCTTCTCGTCGCGGACGAGGGCATGGACATAGACGGTGCGGAACGGCACCTCGCCGACCACGGCAAGCTGCATCATCATCATCCGCGCGACCCAGAAGAAGATGATGTCGAAGCCGGTGATCAGCACGTCGGTGGGGTAATAGCGGCGCAGCTCCTGGGTATCCTCGGGCCAGCCCAGCGTGCCGATGGGCCAGAGGCCCGACGAGAACCAGGTGTCGAGCACGTCGGCATCGCGCCACACCGGATAGATCAGGCGGGTCGGGTCCAGCGTCGTCTCGTAGTCGGCAAGCGCTTCGGCCAGCGCCTCGACGGCGGCCTCGCGGTCGGCCACCTCGACCACGCGGGCGTGGTTGAGCGGCACCGGCAGCCCGACAAGATCGTCGAGGAAGGCGCCGCGCACCCCCTCGAAGTCGGTCGCGCAATGCAGCCGCACGCCCGCCCGCACCAGCCGCCCGTCCAGCAGCAGGCGGAACATCTCGACCTCGTCGAGCACGCCGTCGCCCTCGTCGTCGGCGAAGCCTTCGGCGTGCAGGTCGAGCCCGTACCACACCGGGATCTGGTGCCCCCACCACAACTGCCGCGAAATGCACCACGGCTCGATGTTCTCTAGCCACTGGAAATACACGCGTCCGTGCTGCTCGGGCAGGATCCGGGTGCGCCCGTCCTTCACCGCGTCGATCGCCGGCTGCACGATCTTCGCGGTGTCCACGAACCACTGGTCGGTCAGGTAGGGCTCGATCGCCACCTTCGAGCGGTCGCCATGGGGCACCATGTGCCGGTCGGCGTCGATCCCGTCGAGCCAGCCCTCGGCGCGGGCGGTCTCGACGATCCATTCGCGCGCCTCGTGGCGGTCGCGGCCGTCCAGCGCCTCGATCACCCGCGCCAGCCCCTCGGCGTCGCAACCCTCGGCGAAATCGGGGTTGTCGGCCAGCCACATCGCCGCGCGCGTGGTCATCACGTTGACCGCGCGCAGCCCCTGCCGCTGGCCCACGGCCCAGTCGTTGAAATCGTGCGCCGGGGTCATCTTGACGGCGCCGGTGCCCTTGGCCGGGTCGGCGTAGGTATCGGCCACGATCGGCAGCCGCCGGCCCACCAGCGGCAGGATCGCCTCGCGCCCGACCAGATGGGCATAGCGCGGATCGTCGGGATGCACCGCGATGCCGGTATCGCCCAGCATCGTCTCGGGCCGCGTGGTGGCGACGACGAGGTAATCGCGCGTCTCGGTCGCGGTGACGTTTCCGTCCTCGTCCCATTCGACGGGGTGTTCATAGCTCGCGCCATCGGCCAGCTTGTAGCGCAGCCGCCACATGTGGCCGTCGACCTCGACCTGCTCGACCTCGAGATCGCTGATCGCGGTCTCGAAATGCGGATCCCAGTTCACCAGCCGCTTGCCGCGGTAGATCAGGCCCCTGGCATGCATCTCCACGAACACCCGGATCACCGCGTCGTGGAAATTGCCCTCCTCGCCCGCCGGCGCCCCGGGCGCGCCCGACATCGTGAACGCCTCGCGCGACCAGTCGCACGACGCGCCCAGCCGCTCCAGTTGTCCGCGGATGTTGCCGCGGCTCCGGCGCTTCTGCTTCCACACCCGCGCGACGAACTCGGCGCGCGAGAAATCGCGCCGCGTCTTGCCCTCCTTCGCCAGTTCGCGCTCGACCACCATCTGCGTGGCGATCCCGGCATGGTCGGTGCCCGGCTGCCACAACACGTCGTGCCCGCGCATCCGGTGCCAGCGCACCAGGATGTCCTGCAAGGTGTTGTTGAAGGCGTGGCCCATGTGCAGGCTGCCGGTCACGTTGGGCGGCGGGATCATGATGCAGAAGCTTTCCGCCCCCGGCCGCGCGTTGGCACCGGCGCTGAAGGCGCCCGCCTCGTCCCAGGCGCGTGCGATGCGCGGCTCGGCGGCGGCGGCGTCGAAGGTCTTTTCCATCGGCATGGCTGTGGTCCCGGCTTGGTCGGGGCCCGTTTAACCCGCCGCGGCGCGAAGGGAAAGCCGCCTTGCCCTTCACCTTGGTCCAAATACTCAACCCCGGCCCGCCGCAAGCGCCGGGATTGGCGCCGCTTGCGCCGCCCCGGCCGGAATGGTCTAATCGCGGCCCGAGCAGACAAGGACAACAACATGCCCCCGCAGGATCTCCTGACCGGTGCCGACCAGATTTACGATGCCTCCTCGATCGAGGTGCTCGAGGGGCTCGAGCCGGTGCGCAAGCGGCCCGGCATGTATATCGGCGGCACCGACGAGCGCGCGCTGCACCACCTCGTCGCCGAGGTGCTCGACAACGCGATGGACGAGGCCGTGGCCGGCCACGCCAACCGCATCGAGGTGGACCTGCACGAAGACCATTCGGTAACGATCCGCGACAACGGCCGCGGCATCCCGGTCGATCCGCACCCCAAGTTCCCCGGCAAGTCGGCGCTCGAGGTGATCTTGTGCACGCTGCACGCCGGCGGCAAGTTCTCGGGCAAGGCCTACCAGACGTCGGGGGGGCTGCACGGGGTCGGCGCCTCGGTGGTCAACGCGCTGTCCGACCGGCTGCGGGTCGAGGTGGCGCGGGGCCGCGAGCTGTTCGTGCAGGAGTTCTCGCGCGGACTGCCGCTGGGCCCGATCGAGCGCGCGGGCCCGGCGCCCAACCGGCGCGGCACCTCGGTCACCTTCCACCCCGACCCCGAGATCTTCGGCACCCAGACGCTGCGCCCGGCGCGGCTGTTCCGGATGGCGCGCTCCAAGGCCTATCTGTTCTCGGGGGTCGAGATCCGGTGGAAATCGGCGGTCGCCGAAGGCGACACCCCGCTCGAGGCGACGTTCCACTTTCCCGGCGGGCTGGCGGATTACCTTGGCGAGCAGATGAACGGCCATTCCGCCTATGCCGAGCGCCCCTTCGCCGGCCGGGTCGAGTTTGCCGACAAGTTCGGCGAACCCGGGTCGGTCGAATGGGCGATCAACTGGACACCGTCGCGCGACGGCTTCATCCAGTCCTATTGCAACACCGTGCCCACCCCCGAGGGCGGCACCCACGAGGCCGGCTTCTGGGCGGCGATCCTCAAGGGCGTGCGCGCCTATGGCGACCTGGTGTCGAACCGCAAGGCCGCCCAGATCTCGCGCGAGGATATCGCCGCGGGCGGCTGCGCGCTGGTGTCGTGCTTCATCCGCGAGCCCGAGTTCGTGGGCCAGACCAAGGACCGGCTGGCCACCGCCGCCGCCCAGCGCATGGTCGAGGGCGCGGTGCGCGACCATTTCGACAACTGGCTTGCGGCCGATCCGCGCTCGGCCGGCGCGATCCTCGACTACCTCGTGCTGCGCAGCGAGGAACGCGCCCGCCGCCGCTCCGAGAAGGAGACCGCGCGCAAGTCCGCCACCCGCAAGCTGCGCCTGCCCGGCAAGCTGGTGGATTGCGCCGCCACCGACCGCGCCGGCACCGAACTTTTCATCGTCGAGGGCGACAGCGCCGGCGGCAGCGCCAAGATGGCGCGCGAGCGGCGCACCCAGGCGCTGCTGCCCCTGCGCGGCAAGATCCTCAACGTGCTGGGCGCGGCCAGCGCCAAGATGGGCCAGAACGCCGAGATATCGGACCTTTGCCAGGCGCTCGGCACCGGCATGGGCACGCGCTTCCGGATCGACGACCTGCGCTACGAGAAGATCATCATCATGACCGACGCCGACGTCGACGGCGCCCATATCGCGGCGCTGCTGATGACCTTCTTCTTCACCCAGATGCGGCCGCTGATCGACCACGGCCACCTCTACCTTGCGTGCCCGCCGCTTTTCCGGCTCACCCAGGGGGCGCGGCGCGCCTACGCGCTGGACGAGGCCGAGAAGGACCGCCTGCTGGCGGCGGGGCTGGGCGGCAAGGGCCGCATCGACACCAGCCGCTTCAAGGGGCTGGGCGAGATGGACGCCAAGGACCTCAAGGAAACCACCATGGACCCGGCCACCCGCCGGCTGATCCGGGTGCTGATCGACGACGAACTGCCCGGCGAGACCGGCGATCTGGTCGAACGGCTGATGGGCAAGCGCCCCGAGATGCGCTTCGACTACATCCAGCAGAACGCCCGCTTCGTGGAAGAGATCGACGTCTGAGCGCCGCCGCCCGCGACGGTTGTCCGCGCGCATGTGCGTGCCGGCGGCGCAGGTTGGGCGATATCGCCCATCCTAAGGCTGGATCAGCGCCGCGTCCCATTCGCGCAGGAAGGCGGCCCGCTCGAGCGGATCGAGCCCCACCAGCAGCCCCGGCCCGAGGCGCACCGGACGCAGGTGTGCCGCCGGCACGATCGCGGTGAAGGCGGCCCCGGGCGGCAGGCCGGCGCGGTCGGCCATCAGCGCCTGGCCCTCGGGGCCGAGCAGGAAGTCGAGGAACGCACCCCCCAGCGACGGCGCCGGCGCGCTGGCCGGGATCAGCGCGGTGCGCAGGATGGCGATGGTGAAATCCTCGGGCTCGATCACCGCGATGTCGGGATGGCCGGCCAGCCGGGTCGCGGCATAGCTGCCGACGACGTTGTAGGCCAGCGCGATCCGCCCGGCGAGCATGTCCTCGATCATCTCGCCCGAACAGCAGTAGAGTTGCGCGTCAAGCCGGCCCATCACTTCGGCCAGCCGCCAGAAGGTATCGGAATGGCGCGCGTCCTGGGTCGCGAACAGATACCCGGCCCCGGAAACGTGGGGATCGTAGGTCGCGATGCGGCCGGCGAACCGTTCGGGGTTGTCGCGCAGCACGTCGACCAGCGCGCGCCGCGCCCGCGGCAGCGCCAGGTCGGCGAAGGCGGCGCGCGCGGCCAGGATCACCACCGGCTCGAGGGTGAAGCCGAACAGCCGGTCGCGCCAGCGCGCCCAGTCGGGCAGGGCCTCGGCCGCGGCCGAGGCATGGGCGGCGGCGAAGCCGTCGTTGGCAAGCTTCATCTGAAGGTCCATCGCCGACGAGATCACGAGGTCGACCGCCGCCCCCTCGTCGGCGATGGCGCGGTAGACCTCGGTGCTCGCGGCCATGGTATAGTCGACGACGATGGCCGGATTGGCGGCGCGGAACGCGGCGACGGCGGGGGCGGCGATGTCGATGTCGGTGGTCGACAGGATGCGCAGCACCGGGCCGGGGCCATCGCCCCAGCGGCGGTGGCCCTCGGTCTCGAACGCCCCGGCGGCGGTGGCCACGACCAGCGCGATCAGCGCAGCGGCAGGTGCAGGCAGGCGCATGTTCCCCCCTCGGGCAGCGGTTCGAGCGTGAAGCGGCCGCCCAGCGCCGCCGCGGCCTCGGCGACGATGGTCAGCCCCAGCCCCGAGCCGACGACATCCTCGACGTTGCGGCCGCGGTGAAAGCGGCGCGTCAGGTCGGCCGCTGTGGCCCCCGACAGCCCGCGGCCGCGGTCGCGCACCGACAGGTCGGCCTCGCCGCCGGCCCGGCGCAGCCGCACCGTCACGCTGCCGTCGGGATCGGAATACTTCACCGCGTTGTCGATCAGGTTGCGCAGCGCCGCCTCGACCATCAGCGCGTCGCCGCGGGTAGACACCGGGTCCGGCGGCACCTCGCAGATCAGCGCGATGTCGCGCACTTCGGCCGCCGGGCGGTGGCCGTCTGCGGCGCGCCGGGCCAGCGCGGCAAGGTCGATCGTCGCCACCTCGGCCTGGTCGGCGCGGTAGAGCACCATCGCGTGGTCAAGCAACTGCCCGGCCGAGCGGGCGCTTTCCTCGGCGGAGCGGATCATCCCCCGCAGCCGCGCGCGCAGCGCCGGGTCGTCGGTTTCGCGCAACGCCAGTTCGGCCTCGCTGCGCAGCGTCGACAGCGGCGTGCGGATATGGTGTGCGGCCTCGGCGATGAAGGTTTCGGTTTGCGCCAGCGCGCCGCGCAGCCGCCCGACGAAGCCGTTGAGCGCGGCGATCAGCGGCGCAAGCTCGGCCGGGGCCTCGTCGCGCACCGGGCGCAGGTCGCGCGGGCCGCGGCGGGCGACGCCCTCGGCCAGGCGCCGCAGCGGGCGCAGCGCGGCGGTCGCGGCAAGCAGGCTGAACGGCACCGCCAGCGCGAAGAAACCAAGGCCCCACAGCGCCGCCCGGTTGGCGGTGGCCTCGGCCGCCGCCGCCAGCCCGGCACGGGTCTGGCCCAGGATCACCAGCACCGGCACCGCGCGCGCCTCGACCAGCACGCGGCGCCCGACCGCGGCCAGGCGCAGCGGCTCGTCGCGGAAGGGGCGGGTGTAGAAGGCGGGCTCGGCGCCCGCGGGCGGCGTGGCGGGCAGCGGCAGGTCGGCGTAGCCGGTGATCGGGGCGCCGTCGATGTCGATGCGGTAGAACAGCCGCTCCTGCCCCAGCGCGCCCAGCATCGCGAAGGTGGCGTAGGGCAGGTCGATCTCGACGCCGCCGTCGGCGGCGCGCAGCGCGTCGGCCACCGCGGTGGTGGCGGCGCCGAGGATCGCGTCCTGGGTCGCGGCGGTGGCGTCGTCGGCGATCCGGCGCACGGTGAAGTAAAGCGCCACCGCCAGGATCGCGGCCACCGCCAGCAATTGCACCACCAGCCGCGCCCGCAGCGACCGCGGCGCCATGCGCGCGCGGCTCATGGCGCGCCCTTGCCCGGGCCGGCGGGTTCGCGGCACCGTCGGAGTCGAGTATTTGGACCAAGGTGAAGATCGAGTGTCCTTTCCCCTTCACCTTGGGGAAAATACTCCGGGGTGAATTGGCCGTAGGCCAAGAGGGGCAGCGCCCCTCGCCCAGCGGAGGCGGCCGGGCGCGTCGGGTGGGGGGCGTCCGCGCTCACGGCGCCGCCGCCGTCAGCCGGTAGCCAAGCCCCCGCAGCGTCTCGATCCGGGCCGCGCTGCCCTCGATCTTGCGCCGCAGCCGCGCGACATAGACCTCGATCGCGTTGTCGCCCACCGGCTCGGAGAACGAGAACAGCCGGTCGCACAACTGGTCCTTCGAGAACACCCGGTCGGGCGCCGAGATCAGGATCTCGAGCAGGCGCAACTCGCGGTTGCGCAGCTCGCGCGCTTCGCCGGCGACGGTGACGGTGGCGGCCAGCGGATCGAACGCGAGGTCGGCGAAGGTGCGCAGCGTCTGTGCCGCGCCGCCGCGCCGGCGCAGCACGGCGCGGATGCGCGCGCCAAGTTCGGCCATGTCGAAGGGCTTGGTGATGTAGTCGTCGGCGCCGGTATCGAGCGTGTCGACGCGGTCGGCCACCGCGGCGCGCGCGGTCATCGCGATCACCGGCACGTCGAACCCCGCGGCCCGGCGCGCGGCCAGGAACCGCCGCCCGTCGCCGTCGGGCAGGCCGAGGTCGAGCAGGATCAGGTCGTAGCCCGCCGCGGCAAGGCAATCGCCGGCCTCGGCCAGCGTCGCGGCGCGGTCGATCGCGTGCCCCTCCTGGCCCAGCCGCTCGGCCAGCGAGCGGCCGAGGCCGTCGTTGTCCTCGATCATCAGGATCCGCACCGATGCCCCCTCCCCCGTGGCCGATCGGCGACCCGTGACAGGTCGGTGACAGGTTGGCGGCAAAATGTGCCGCTGCGCAAGGGGGCCACGCTGCCCCCGGGCCATCTTGCGGGTTTGCCCGCCAGTCTGGGAGGACACCATGAAAACGACCCTTCGGGCGCTGACCGCCAGCGCCTTCCTCGGCCTTGCCCTGCCCGGTGCCGCGTTCGCCACCGAATGTATCGCGCCGGCCAACCCCGGCGGCGGCTGGGATTTCACCTGCCGTCAGGTGGGCAAGATCCTTTACGACCTCGGCCTTGTCGAGGCGCCGGTGCAGGTGACCAACATGGCCGGCGCCGGCGGTGGCGTCGCCTTCACCCATGTCGTGACCGAGCGCGGCGACGATGCCGATCTGATCGTGGCCGCCTCGTCGGCGACGACGACGCGGCTGGCGCAGAACGCCTTCGCCGGCATGACCGCCGACCAGGTGCGCTTCCTGGGCGCGATCGGCGCCGATCCGGGCGTGATCGTGGTGGCCAGGGACAGCCCGCTGCAGACCCTTTCGGACATGGTCGAGGCGATCAAGCAGGATCCCGGCTCGATCGCCTTCGCCGGCGGCTCGGCGGTGGGCGGGTTCGACCACATGAAGCCGTTGCAGATCCTCAAGGCGGCGGGCTTCACCGACATCACCAAGGTGAAATACATCGGCGTCGACGGCGGCGCGGACGCGATCACCCAGACGGTGGGCGGCTTCACCCAGGCGATGACCGGCGACATGTCCGAGATCGTCAGCTTCATCCGCTCGGGCGACGTGCGCGCGCTGGCGGTGCTGACGCCCGAGCGCGTGCCCGGCTTCGAGGACATCCCGACCGCGCGCGAGCAGGGCTTCGACGTCGTCGCCGTCAACTGGCGCGGCCTCTACGTGCCCAAGGGGATCAGCGACGAGACCTTCGACGCCTGGGCCGAAAAGCTGCAGGCGGTGGCCGATTCGGACGAATGGCAGCAGGTGATGGAAGCCAACGGCCTCGCGCCGTTCACCCTCGTCGGCGACGAGTTCCAGGCCTGGATCGACGACGTTGTCGCCGACACGGTCGAACTGTCGAAGGAAATCGGGGTCATCCAGTGACATCGGGCGACCGGATCTTCGGTCTGGTCATGATCGTCGTGGCGCTGGGGTATCTCCTCAGCGCCACGCAAATCCAGACCTCGTTCATGTCCGATCCGGTGGGGCCGCGGCTGTTTCCCTACCTGATCGGCGGCGTCACCATGACCTGCGCGCTGAGCATGGTGCTGCGCCCCGATCCCGATGCCGACTGGCCGGGGCTGGGGATGGCCGCGAAACTCGCCTTCGCGTGCGTGGTGATGTTCGGCTATGCGGCGGTGATCCGGCCGTGGGGCTTCATCTTGCCGACGGTCGTTGCCGCCGGGGTGCTGAGCTGGCTGATCTCGCCGCGCCCGGTGCCGGCGGCGCTGACCGGCCTGGGGTTCGGCTTCGGGCTGTTCGTGCTGTTCAAACATGTGCTCGGGCTTGGCCTTGTCGGCTGGCCGCGGGCGTGGATGGGGTAGGGCGATGGACATCCTTTCCAACCTGGCGCTGGGCTTTTCCATCGCGCTGTCGCCGTGGACGCTGATGCTGGCCGTGGTCGGCTGCTTCATCGGCACGCTGGTGGGGGCGCTGCCCGGCCTCGGGCCGTCGAACGGGGTGGCGCTGCTGATCCCGATCTCGTTCTCGATGGGGCTCGATGCGATCTCGGCGCTGGTGCTGCTGACCTCGGTCTATTACGGGGCGATGTATGGCGGGCGGATCTCTTCGATCCTGCTCAACATTCCCGGCGACGAGCCGGCGTTGATGACCACGCTTGACGGCTATCCGATGGCCCGGCAGGGCCGCGCCGGCGATGCGCTGGTGATCTCGGGGGTGGCGTCGTTCGTGGGCGCGCTGCTGGCGACGGTGGGTCTTGCGCTGCTGGCGCCGCTGCTGGCGCGGGTGGCGTTCAAGTTCGGGCCGGCGGAATATTTCGCGCTTTACCTGCTGGCCTTTGCCACGCTGGGCGGCATGGGGGCGAACAATCAGGCGAAGTCGGCGCTGGCGGCGTGCATCGGGCTGGGCATCGCGATGGTCGGGATGGACAAGACCACCGGCATGCCGCGCTTCACCTTCGGCGAGCTGCACCTGATGGACGGGGTCGATTTCCTGGTCGCCATCGTCGGGCTGTTCGCGGTGGCCGAGGTGTTCTTCTTCATCGAAAGCCATGGCAGAGACAGCGCCATCGGGGTCAGGCTCGGCCGCGTCACGGTGCCGTGGCGCGACCTGTTCGTCACCCGCTGGACGATGCTGCGCGCCTCGCTCATCGGCTTCGTGGCCGGGATTCTGCCCGGTGCGGGCGCCTCGCTGGGGTCGTTCCTGGCCTACATGGGCGAGAAATCGATCGCCGCCGACAAGGAGACGTTCGGCACCGGCAACCCCAAGGGCGTGGCCGCGCCCGAGGCCGGCAACAACGCCGCCGCCGGCGGCGCGCTGGTGCCGATGCTGACGCTGGGGGTGCCGGGGTCGGGCACCACGGCGGTGCTGCTGGCGCTGCTGATGACGCTGAACATCACCCCCGGCCCGCTTCTGTTCACCGAGCGCCCCGAGGTCGTGTGGGGCCTGATCGCGTCGCTGCTGATCGCCAACTTCGTGCTGCTGGTGATGAACGTGCCGCTGGTGAAGATCTTCGTGAAGGTGCTTTCGGTGCCCGGCCATGTGCTGCTGCCGGGGGTGACGATGGTGGCCTTCGTCGGGATCTTCTCGCTTACCGGGTCGTCGTTCGACATGATCCTGATGGTGGCCTTCGGCATCCTCGGCTATGTCTGCCGCAAGCTGTCGATTCCCACGGTGCCGATCATCCTCGGCATCCTGCTGGGCAATGCGATGGAGGATTCGCTGCGCCGCGCCATGGTGCTGTCGGATGGCGACTGGACCTATCTGTTCTCGTCGCCGATCGCGATCGGGCTGTGGGTTGCCGGTGTGGTCGGCTTCGTGGCGCCGATGTTCCTGCGCGGCGTGCTGAAGAAGCCGCCGCGCCCGGTGGTCGAGGACGCGATCTCGGGGCAGGACTGACACGGGCTTCGGGCCCGCCCGCCGGGCCCGGACATGAGACAGGAGGGAACGATGACGCGGATACTGGTGCCGGCCGGGGTTCTGGGCCTTGGCTTCGATCGCGGCGCGCTGGCGCTGGGGGTGGCGCGCAAGCCCGACGCGATCGCGGTCGACGGCGGTTCGACCGACAGCGGGCCGTTCTCGCTGGGGGCGGGGCAGTCGAAGTATTCGCGCGCCGTCACCAGGGCCGAGTGGCGCGACCTGATGGCCGCCCGCGCCGAGGCCGGCTGCCCGCTGATCGTCGGCACCGCCGGCACCTGCGGCACCGACGCCACCGTCGACTGGATGGCCGCGATCACCGCCGAGATCGCCGCCGAGCGGGGCGAGCGGGTGCGGGTGGCGCGGCTGTATTGCTCGCAGCCGCCGGCCCGGGTGGCCACCGCGCTGGCCGAGGGCCGCGTGCGGCCGCTGCGCCCGGCGCCCGCGGTCGACGCCGACGGGCTGCACGCCATGACCAATATCGTCGCACTGGCCGGGGCCGAGCAGGTGCAGGCGGCGCTTGCCACCGGCGCCGACATCGTCATCGCCGGGCGCACCACCGACACCGCGATCATCGCGGCGCTGCCGCTGGCGCGGGGCGATCACCCCGGCGGCGCCTGGCACGGTGCCAAGATCGCCGAATGCGGCGCGCTGTGCTCGACCCATCCCACCTCGGGCGTGATCCTGGTCGAGTTCGACGCCACCGGCTTCACCGTCGAGCCGATGCTGCCCGCGGCCGCATGCACGCCGCATTCGGTCTCGGCGCACATGCTTTACGAGAACGCCGACCCGTTCATCCTGCACGAACCCGGCGGCCACCTTGACGTGCGTGGTGCGCGCTATACGGCGCTCGACGGGCGGCGGGTGCGGGTCGAAGGCTCGGAATGGGTGCCGGGGCCCTATACGGTGAAGCTCGAGGGCGCGCGCGCGGCGGGCCATCAGGTGACGCTGCTGGCCACCCTGCGCGATGCCCGCTACGTCGCCCATGCGCGCGAATGGGCGGCAAAACTTGACACCTTCCTGCACGCGGAAATCGCCGCGCGGATGGGCCTCGGCCACGACGCCTACGACATCGAGATCCGCCTGATCGGCATCGACGCGACGCTGGGCGCGCTGGAAACCCGCGTGGGCACCCCGGTCGAGGTGGGGGTGCTGGTGATCGTCACCGCCCGCGACGCCGCCGAGGCGGCCGAGATCGGGCGGCTGGTCAACCCGCACCTGCTGCACTATCCCCTGACCGAGGACGAGGAATTGCCGACCTTCGCCTTTCCCTATTCGCCGGCCCAGTCCGACCGCGGGCCGTTTTACGAATTCGCGCTCAACCATGTGATGGAACTGGACGATCCGATGGCGGCCTTCCGTGTCGTGGTCGAGGAGGTGGGCCTTGCCAAGGCTGGCTGAGATGGTCGAGAAGGTGCGCTCGAAGAATGCCGGCCCGTTCTGGGTGACGGTCGACATCTTCTGCGGCGGCTCCGAGGCGTTCGCGCGCGTCGCCGCCGCGCTGGACAACGCGCAGGTGGCGCGGCTGGTCGGCACCACGCCGGGGTTGCTCAAGCGCTTCGACATCGCCGATCTGGCGGTGATCAAGGTGTCGTTCCCGCGCCCGGTGGTGCAGGGCAGCCGGTCCGACCGCGACATGCACGGGGCGCAATGGGCGTCGTTGCTGGCCGAGGCCGAGATTGCCGGGTGAGCTTTGGCGCGCCCGGGCGCTGACCGCGGCGATCGCGGCCGTCGCGACGGTGGTGTTCATGCTGGCGGGGCTGCCGCTGCCGCTGCTGCTCGGGCCGATGCTGGGCTGCCTTGCCGCCGCGCTGGCCGGTGCGCGGCTGGCGGGGTTCGGCGCTCTGAACGATTTCATGCGCACCTTCCTCGGGCTGGCGGTGGGCGCCTCGATCACCCCGGCGGTGCTGGGGCAGATCCCGTCGATGGCGGTGTCGCTGATGTTCGTGCCGGCGTTCATCGTGGTCATCGGGGCGGTGGGCTATCCGCTGTTTCGCTACGGCTTCGGGATGGACCACGCCACCGCGTGGTACGGCGCGATGCCGGGCGGGTTGCAGGACATGGTGCTGTTCGGCGAAGAGGCGGGGGGCGACGCGCGGGCGCTGTCGCTGATCCACGCCACGCGGGTGCTGGCGATCGTCACCGTCGCGCCGTTCCTGCTGAGCCATTACCTTTCTGCCGACCTGACGGCGCCGCCGGGCCGCCCGGCCTCGGGGATGGACCCCTGGCAGATCGTGGTGATGGTGCTGACCGCGTTCGCCGGCTGGCGCATCGCGGTGCGGGTGGGGCTGTTCGGCGCCTCGATCCTCGGGCCGCTGATCCTGGCGGCGATCCTGACGCTGGCCGGGGTGATCCAGTCGCGGCCGCCGTCCGAGATGATCTGGGCGGCGCAGTTCTTCATCGGCATGGCCATCGGGGTGAAATACACCGGCATCACGGCGCGCGAGCTGCGGGTGATCGTGCGCGCGGGGCTGGTCTATTCGGCGTTCCTGGCCGGCATCTCGCTGGTGTTCTTCGAGATGGTGTCGCTGACCGGGGTGGCGCCGGCGCTGGACGCCTTCCTCGCGTTCCTGCCCGGCGGGCAGGGCGAGATGGTGGTGATCGCGATCATGATGGGGGCCGATCTGGCCTATGTCGTCAGCCACCACCTGCTGCGCATCGTGATCGTGATCCTGCTCGCGCCGGTGGTGGCGCGGATGTTCCGCAGGCGCGGCTGAAGCATGTCGCGCAAAAGCGGGAACCGGTCTTGCGCTTCCCGGACATGCGAAATCGAAAGGCTGGCGTGGGGCGCGTGAAGGCGAATGAACGCGACCCGCGCTAGGCGGCGCCGATCCGCTGGCCGGTTTCGGCGTCGAAGACATGGGCCGAGGCCGGCGGGATCGACAAGTGCAACACCGCCGGCAGGTCGCCCTCGCGGTAGACGCCGGCAAGGCTTGCGACGAAATCGGGTGCCACGCCCGCCACCTCGCCGTGCACCAGCGTGTTGGCGCCCAGGGGCTCTGCCATGCGCAGCGTCAGCGCGATCGGCCCGCCCGCGTCGCGCACCAGATGCTCGGGGCGCAGGCCCAGCAGCACCGGGCCGCGCGCCTCGGTCGCGGTCGGCACCACCGCGCCGTTGGCCAGCCGCACCGCGCGCCCCTCGGCCACGCCGGGAACCACGTTCATCGCCGGGCTGCCGATGAACTGCGCCGCGAACACGGTCGCCGGCCGCTCGTAAACCTCGAGCGGGGTGCCGATCTGTTCGGCCCTGCCGGCGTTCATCACCACCATCCGGTCGGCCAGCGTCATCGCCTCGACCTGGTCGTGGGTGACGTAAAGCGCCGTCACCCCCAGCTTGCGCTGGAGCGACTTGATCTCGAGGCGCATCTGCACCCGCAGCTTGGCGTCGAGGTTCGACAACGGCTCGTCGAACAGGAATACCGCCGGGTCGCGCACGATGGCGCGCCCCATCGCCACCCGCTGGCGCTGGCCGCCCGACAGTTCGCGGGGCTTGCGCGCGAGGTAATCCTCAAGCTGGAGCATCCGCGCCGCCTCGGCTACCCGCGCCGCGATCTCGGGCTTCGGCCGGCCCGCGATCTTCAGCGCATAGCCCATGTTGTCGGCCACGCTCATGTGCGGATAAAGCGCGTAGTTCTGGAACACCATGGCGATGTTGCGCTCCATCGGCTCGCGGTCGTTCACCCGCTCGCCGGCGATCCGCACCTCGCCGCCGGTGATCCGTTCGAGCCCTGCGACCATGCGCAGCAACGTCGACTTGCCGCAGCCCGAGGGCCCGACGATCACGATGAATTCGCCGTCGGCGACGTCGAGGCTGACGCCGTGGATGACGTCGGTGCTGCCATAGCGCTTGCGGGCGTCACGAAGGGTAAGGGTGGCCATTCACTTCTCGCTGTCGACAAGGCCGCGGATGAAAAGGTTCTGCATGAAGATTACCACCGCCACCGGGGGCAGCATGGCCAGGATCGAGGTTGCCATGATCACCGGCCAGTTGGCCAGATCGTCGCCCGAGGGGAACATCTGCTTGATGCCCATGACGATGGTGTTCATCCGCGGATCGGTGGTGATCAGCAGCGGCCACAGATACTGGTTCCAGCCGTAGATGAACAGGATCACGAACAGCGCGGCCATGTTGGTGCGGCTCATCGGCACGAGGATGTCGCGAAAGAAACGCATCGGCCCGGCGCCGTCGACGCGGGCGGCCTCGGCCAGTTCGTCGGGCACCGTCATGAAGAACTGCCGGAACAGGAAGGTGGCGGTGGCCGAGGCGATCAGCGGCAGGATCAGCCCGGAATAGGAATTGAGCATCCCGAAGCCCGCGATCACCTCGAACGTGGGCACGATGCGCACCTCGACCGGCAGCATCAGCGTCAGGAAGATCAGCCAGAAGAACACCTTGCGCCCGGGAAAGCGGAAATAGACGATGGCGAAGGCCGACAGCAGCGAGATCGCGATCTTGCCCAGCGCGATGCCCAGCGCCATCACCATCGAATTGAACATCATCCGCGCCACCGGCACGTTGACGCCGGCCACCAGCGCCTCGCGGTAGTTCTCGACCAGGTGGCGGCCGGGCAGCAGCGGCATCGGCGGGCGCACGATCTCGGCCTGGGTCACGGTCGAGGCGACGAAGGCCAGCCAGATCGGGAAGAACACGAAGGCCACGCCCAGGATCAGCCCGACATGCGTCAGCCAGTAGGCCGCGCCGCGCCGTTCCACCATCCCCGACATCAGTAGTGCACCCGCCGCTCGATATAGCGGAACTGGATCACCGTCAGCACGCTGACCACCGCCAGCAAGATCACCGATTGCGCGGCGGACGAGCCCAGATCCTGCCCCACGAAGCCATCGGCATAAACCTTGTAGACAAGGATCGTGGTGGATTGCTGCGGCCCGCCGGCGGTGATGGTGTGGATCACCCCGAAGGTCTCGAAGAAGGCGTAGACGATGTTGACGACCAGCAGGAAGAAGGTGGTGGGCGACAGCAGCGGCCACACGATGGTGCGGAAGCGGGTCCAGAAATGGGCGCCGTCGATCGCCGCGGCCTCGATCACGCTGCGCGGGATCGCCTGAAGCCCGGCGAGGAAGAACAGGAAGTTGTAGCTGATCCGCCCCCACGCCGAGGCGACGACGACAAGGCCCATCGCCTCGGTGCCGTTCAGGACATGGTTCCAGTCATACCCCAGCTTGCCCAGATACCACGTCACCACGCCGATGCGGGTGTTGAACATGAACATCCACAGCACGCCGGCGACCGCGGGCGCCACGGCGTAAGGCCAGATCAGCAGCGTGCGATAGGTGCCCGAGCCCTTGATCAGCCGGTCGGCCAGCACCGCCAGCCACAGCGCGACGCCCATCGACACCACGGTGACGAGGATCGAGAAGATCGCGGTGGTGACGAAACTGGCGCGGTAATAGGAATTGGACAGCAGGAATTCGAAATTGCCGAGGCCCACGAACCGCGACGACAGGCCGAACGGGTCGGGGATGAACAGCGATTGCCAGATCGCCTGCCCGGCGGGGTAGAAAAAGAACACCGCCGTCACCACGACCTGCGGTGCGACGAGCAGCAGCGGCAACCAGATGCCCTTGAAGGTGACGCGCTTTTCCATTCCGGCGGCCATGGCCGGGGGCGCGCGGCGGCGCCCCCGGCCCGTGGCTGTCTCAGCGGTTGGCGGCCTCGAACCGGCGCAGCAGTTCGTTGCCGCGCGCCACCGCGCTGTCGAGCGCGTCCTGCGCGTCCTTGTCGCCGGCCCACACCGCCTCGAGTTCCTCGTCGATGATGGTGCGGATCTGGTCGAACGACCCCAGCCGCAGCCCCTTCGAGTTCTCGGTCGGCGTCTTGCCGGACATCTGGATGCCGGCGATCTCGGTGCCGGGGTTGGCCTCGTAGAAGCCCTGCTCGGCGGTCAGTTCGGCGGCCGCCGGCGTCACCGGAAGATAGCCGGTGTTCTGGTGCCACTCGGCCTGGATCTCGGGCGAGGACAGGAAGTTCAGGAACTGCGCGACGCCCTGGTATTCCTCGGGGTCATGCCCGGCCATCACCCACAGCGAGGCGCCGCCGATGATGGTGTTGAGCGGCGCGCCCTCGACGTCTTCCCAATAGGGCAGCGGGCGGATGTCCCAGGCGAAGTCGGCCTCGGCCTTGACGCCGGCATAGCCGGCCGAGCTTTCGGTGAAGATCGCGCATTCGCCGGCGCGGAAGTTCGCGCCGCTTTCATTGCGCCGGCCGGCGTAGATGAACTTGCCGTCCTCGGCCCACTGGCCCAGCATCGCGATGTGGCGGGCCTGGGTCGGGCCGTTGAACACCAGTTCGGTGTCGAAGCCCTCGAAGCCGTTGGCGCGGGTGGCGAACGGCAGGTCGTGGTAGGCCGAGAAGCTTTCGAGATGCACCCAGCTTTGCCACGCGGTCGTGAACGGGCAGCTTGCGCCCGCGGCGTGAAGCTGGTCGACCACCGGGCCGACGGCCTCCCAGGTCGAAAGGTCGGTGTCGGGGTCGATCCCGGCGCCTTCCAGCAGGTCGCGGTTGACATACATCACCGGGGTCGAGGCGTTGTAGGGAAACGACAGCATCTGCCCGTCGGGGGTGGTGTAATAGCCCGTCACCGACTCGATGAACGCCTTCGGGTCGAACGGCAGCCCGGCCTCTTCCATCACCTCGTAGACCGGCTTGATCGCGCCCGAGGCGGCCATCATCGTCGCGGTGCCGACCTCGAACACCTGCAGGATGTGCGGCTGTTCGCCGGCGCGGAAGGCGGCGATGCCGGCGTTCAGCGCCTCGGAATAATTGCCCTTGTGCGAGGCGACGACGACGTAATCCGACTGGCTGGCGTTGAACGCCGCGACCTGGGCGTCGAGCAGTTCGCCCAGACGGCCGGTGAAGGCGTGCCACCACTGGATCTCGGTCTGCGCAGCGACCGGGGCGGCAAGCGACAGGGTGGCGGCGATCGCCATCGCGCTGACGGACAGGTATTTCATGGATCATCCTCCGCTGGGGTTGGCGCGCGGTCTCCGGCGCCGCGACCTGCCGGCAACCAAACCATTTCGCCCTCATAATTCAAGCAAAATTTCTGTTGCACGGATATAACAAGGCATTATGTTTCGCCCGCGGCCCCGGCCGCGGCATCCCCCCGGAAGGAGCCCCCATGCGTCCGCCGATCCGGCAACTCGAGGCGTTCCATGCCGCCTGCCTGAAGGGCAGCATAACCCGCGCCGCCGCGCATCTGGGCATTTCGCAGCCCGCGGTCAGCCGGCTGCTGTCGAGCCTGGCCGAGAATGTCGGCTTCGAGCTGTTCCACCGCACCGCCGGCCGGCTGCAACCCACGCGCGAGGGGGCGATCCTGCTGCACGAGGTCGAGCGGCTGCTGGAGAACATCGAGGCGATCGACCGGCTGGGCCACGACCTGACCGACGGGCGCGCGGGGCATCTGCGCGTCGCCTGCCTGCCCGGTTTCGCCACCTCGCACCTGCCCGGGGTGCTGGCCGGGTTTCTGGCTGGCCGGCCCGACGTGCGGGTGACGCTGGAGCCCGACCGCCCCGAGCGCATCCTGGAATGGATCGTGCGCGAACATTATGATTGCGGCATCTCGGACGAGGCGAGCAGCCATTCCGCCGTCACCTCGCGCCCGGTGCTGATGCGCACCGTGTGCATCGTGCCGCGCGGCCACCCCCTGGCCGCGCGCGAGGCGATCCGGCCCGAGGATATCGTGGACGAGAACATCATCCACACGCGGCGCGACTCGGGCTTCTATCACCAGTTGCGCGAGGTGTTCGCGGCGCGCGGCCTGAAACTTGGCTGCCGGGTCGAGACGCGCCAGTTCACCGCCGCGTGCATGCTGGTGGCCGCCGGCGTCGGGGTGTCGGTGGTTTCGGAGATGGACGCGCGCGAATACGAGGGCCGCGGGCTGATCCTGCGCCCGTTCGTGCCCTCGACGCCCCATTTCCTCAGCCTGATCCGCCCCGCCGCCGGGCGCACCTCGCTGCTGGCCGCCGACTTCCTGCATGTCTTCGAGGACAGCCTGGCGCCCTATCGGCTGTCGTGATCGCGGGCCGCCGGACGCAGGATCTTCATGACCGGGTCATGTCACTGAAGCCATCGTCCGAGTGAACGCATCCAGCTTCGCCCGGCGGAGTGGTGACCGGTGCCGACTGAACCGCGCCGGGTTTGCCGTTGGGCAGAACACTCGAAGGATGAGCCCCATGACAAAGCAGAGATTCAGCCGGTACTGTACCCTGAGGTCTGGAAATTCGCTTTGGGTTGGGGCCATGAGCCCCTGCTGGGGACTCTGTTGCACAAATCGGTTGATGGGCAGACTGCCCCTTTCCCCGGACAGACCTATCCTGCGACCTCTGTGATGGGCGTGCCGAGCACGGTGAAGCCGTTTAGGACGGCGACACGCACCTGGAACTCGGCGACCTGCCGGTCGAAGTCTCTGGCGGACAGGCGCTGCTCCAAGAGCTTGACGCAGTGCATCTTGGTCTCCGCGCGGCTTCGGCG
>Ga0209347_1000677_pt1 | contig 75624 bp, 70 predicted proteins | sample AutmiccommuBRH23_FD_187382 | JGI IMG/M metagenome (GOLD analysis project Ga0209347, IMG submission 187382) | Deep subsurface microbial communities from Mt. Terri, Switzerland - Autotrophic microbial communities BRH/23 (SPAdes) (version 2) | ecosystem: Environmental > Aquatic > Deep subsurface >... | reverse complement strand
GGGTAGCTGCGGGTGCACAGGCGGCGAGCACGAGTGCAAGGACGATAATTAGACTTGGTAAACGAAATGCTTTCATTTTTCTTTTCTCCTATTGTTTTTGGTTTGATACAATATTTATTCTTATAATTTAAGTATAAGGTATGAATAGGGTTTATACAATGTGTATATTGTTTTTGTATAATGTCTTAGGTCTTTTAAAAATAATTTGGTTTGGATAGATCAGCTAAATTCAAACACAATTTATCAATTGGTTATTCGAAGATTGAATTGTATAATTTCATTGTTCGGAAATCATAATTATTACCCCCAAGAATATAGGTGTTTTCAAATGGTCATTACATTATTGATCTGGTGTTTTGTTTTCATCGTCAGTTGCGGATATGGACAGACAATATTACAATTCTTAAAATTCAACCCTGAAAACGAACATCCACCTTATTACCCCTCTCACTTAGTGCCCATTTTTTTTATTGGATTTATTTTTTGTAATGTTCTAGCATCTATTATCAATTTGTTTGTTCCTATCAGAATCCTGGCATTTTTTATCATAACCCTGCCAGGATTCTTATTTTTTTTAAAATGGATCAGGTCACGCAATTCCAATTATATTTTTAAACCAATCACATCTGGTATTTCTCAATTTCTTTACATAACAACAGGCTTATGCTTACTATTGTTTACCTTATGGCTAACCTCTGGGGCAATTAAGAATGCAGACACCTATATTTATCATGCTCAATCAATTCATTGGATTGAAAGTTATCCGGTGATAATTGGATTAGGAAATTTTTTCAATCGCCTTGCATATAATTCAGGCTGGTTTGTTCAAAATGCACTGTTCAGTTTTTCTTTTTTAGGGGGAAGATCGTTTCATGTTCTAAATGGACTTTTGTTATTCATTATCTCCATGTTTTTTATTATGGAATTTATTCTGGCATTCAAGAAACATGAGATTGGATTACCACAAATTTGGGGGTTAACAATTATCCCATTGGGGATTATTAGTATCGGCACGCAAGCTTCAGCCCCGTCAACAGATATGCCAGTCGCTTATTTATCCTGGATGGCGGCTTATTTATGCATGAGATTCATTAAACAAGAAAATTCATTTCTTTCTATTTTTATCATTTCTGGAATAATTACCTTCGCTTTCACCATAAAAATTTCCATTGCTCCTTTATTTTTTATCCCTGCATTTTTGATTTTAATGAAAATCAAAGCTATTAAATTCAAAAATATGCTATCCGTTTTCATTTGGGTTGGGTTGATCATACTTCCATGGATGATTCGAAATGTAATTATTTCAGGATATGCAGTTTATCCATCAGCATCAACTGCTTTGCCTGTAGAATGGCGCATTCCAACAAGTCTCGTAAAAGAAGATGCTATGGGGATCCAGGCATTTGGTTTTTATGAACGTGCCACGCAAGAAGAAGTGATGGATAAGCCATTTTTTGAGCGCATTAAATTTTGGTATTACAACCTGACACTAAATCAAAAAATGATGGTCCTGGTTTCATTATTCACACCCATCATCTTGGGAATAATTTCATTTATTTCCTTCTTAAATCACAAATTTCTTTTATCAAAATACGAAATGATAACCATTACTGGATTTTTTGGTGGTTTCCTTTTTTGGGTTTTTGTTTCTCCCAACCTACGCTTTGGTTATGTCTATATATTGTTTTTGTTTTCTATTTGTGTGTCTGCTGCAATATTTTGGATAATCTCAGTATTCAATCTTACACAGAAGACGATAGGATCTATTGGATTTTTTGGATTAACGATCTTAATGATTGTTTTATTCGCTCGTTCATTCAATTTCAATGATTTCAAAAATCGGTATTTGTTTCCTCTTGATTACGATCATCGGTCAACACAACCTTGTTTGATCGATGAAGGGCAAGTGACAATTTTTTGTGCCAGTGAATATGGTGAATGTGGATATCATTCTTTTCCCTGTCATGCATGGGGCAATGAAAATGTTCGCATGTATGGAGATAAACTCCAGGATGGTTTTTACTTGGATTATCCAAATGTTGATTAACAAATCTCTTCGGATCTTCTCTCACATCTATAAACAATTTTAAAAATCAAACCCTCCCATTGTCCACCAATGTTGTAATATCAATATGGATTCAAGAACCCTGAATCTCAATTTTGTCGTTTTAAAAGGAGAAGAATGGCATCAATTATTTCAGTCAAAGATGTATCCAAAACCTATCGTGTCCCCCAGCGCGAAGCCGGATTGCGTGCTGCCTTAAGCAGCCTGACCAAACCGCAATTTCTGGAGGTAGAGGCGGTCAAATCAATCACCTTCTCCATAAACCCCGGGGAGATGGTCGCATTGATCGGACCGAATGGTGCTGGCAAGACCACCACCCTTAAAATGCTAACCGGTCTTTTACAACCCACCAGCGGCCAGATTTCAGTCAACGGTTACATCCCCGGCAAACGCGGGAATGATTTTCTCTCGCAGATCAGCATCGTCCTCGGAAATAAAAGCCAGATGCTCTGGGACATTCCCCCACTGGATACCTTTCAGGTGTTGGGTGAAATATACCGAATCCCAAAAGAAATTCTGCGTCAACGCATCGATGAGATGGTTGCTTTGTTGGACATGTTCGAAATCCTGCGTAAGCCAGTTCGAAACCTCTCTTTAGGGGAACGCATGAAATGCGAACTGGTCGCCAGTTTATTACACCAACCCAAAGTGCTTTTTCTGGATGAACCCACCCTTGGGTTGGATATCTCTGTTCAGAATCGCCTGCGAAGTTTCATTCTTGAGTACAACCTGCGCTACCAGGCAACCATCCTGCTTACCAGCCACTATATGGCAGATATCGAACGGCTTTGCAACCGAGTGCTTTTGATTCATCATGGCGATTTGCTATACGATGGTGCATTAAAAGGACTTTCTTCCTTACTGACCAACAGCAAGATTATCCGTTTGACTTTGAGTGAACAACAATCAGAGCAGCAAAGCACAGCCTGGCTACCAGAAGGAGCAGAAATTATCGAACGCAACCACCACAATTTCACATTGCGGGTTAATCGATCCAGGACAGCAGCAATTACCGCGGAATTACTCAAACATCTACCGGTTAGCGACCTGTCTGTTGAAGAACCAGCATTGGAAGCTGTCATCGATCGTGTTTATCAGGATGGTGCGCTATGAACCATCGAGGCGGATTGGCGTTAATTCGCAGCACCTGGTTATCCTGGATGCAATACCGCAGCTTCTTCTTCATCCTGGCATTCGGTTGGATGGTTCCACCTTTGGTGGCGATGTTTGTCTGGATGGCTGCTGCAGGTAATGGCAATGTGGGTGGAATTGAACGGAGTGCATTTATTGCCTACTACCTCGTGTTGATCCTGGTCAATCAGCTGACCTACTCTCAAACCAACTGGACGGTCGGTGACATCATTCGCGAAGGCAGTCTCAATCATTGGCTGATTCGTCCCCTTTCCCCACTCTATCAGATTTTATCGAGTGAGATTGCCGGAAAAGTTGTCTATCTCATTTTTACCATTCCCATCGTCCTGATACTGGTTGTCCTGCTTAAACCGCAATTCACTTTCTCGCTTAATCACTTTGTGATATTCTGGATCGCATTGTTTTTGGCATGGGCATTACGTTTTTTGTGGGGATTGTGGATTGCGATGCTGGCATTCTGGGCTACCCGTGCTGATGCTTTGCTCGCATTACAGGATTCAATGATCTTTATTTTCTCCGGGATGATCGCACCCGTCGCCATCTTGCCAGGAGCTTTACAGAAAATTGCAGAATTCCTCCCTTTCCGTTATATGGTTGGATTCCCGGTCGAGATTATGACAGCCAATCTGACCTCGCAACAAATCCTGATCGGAATCACCATCCAATCTGTCTGGTTGTCCATTGCTGCTTTGTCTAGTTGGATTGTCTGGAGAAAAGGTTTGTTCCGATACAGCGCCATAGGAGGCTGACATGTATTATCTAAAACTAATCAGAAGTTTTATGCGTGCTTCTCTTCAGCAGGATCTGGCTTACCGTGCCAATTTCTGGATCAATCTACTACATTCACTTCTCAATCTGGTGGTAGCATTAGCTGCCATTCTGATCCTCTTTAACCAAATCAACGACCTGAATGGCTGGACATTCAGCGCCACAGTAGGTGTGATGGCAGTCTACCTGATCATCGGAGCTTTACGGGGGTTATTCATTGGACCCAGCCTCGAAACGCTTGTAGGTATGGGGCAGGAAGTCTGGAATGGTAATTTCGACTTCAGTTTGATCCGTCCGGTCAACATCCAATTTCTGGTCACTTTCCGCATTTGGCGCTTTTTTTCATTGTTTGATCTCGCTTTGGGAGTAGGCGTACTTTTTTACGCTGTATCGCAAAGTCCTGACCCACTCACCTGGCTGAACTGGTTTTTATTCGCCATTACACTGGCTGCAGGTACATTAATTATCTATGCTTTACTGCTTGGTTTGAGTGCGCTCGCTTTCTGGAGCCCCGGTTTCTTGATCACATGGGTCTTCGACGCATTATTCCAGTTGGCGCGTTATCCCATTGGCATTTATCCACCATTTATCCGTATTTTACTGACCTGGATTATTCCGATTGGATTAATCACAACGATACCAGCCCAGGCTTTAAGCGGACAGATCGGGTCCGGCATGGCGCTCACCAGCCTGGCAGTGGCTGGATTATTGTTAATCTTCGCTTCCTTGTTATTCCACAGAGGAATTCGTAGATATCACAGCGCATCCAGTTAGAAGTTACTTTCTTTTCAGCCTGGAAAACCAGATTAAAACGTCGAAACAGTTAAACTCTACATTTATTCACCAGGGTTTTTAGGGCGAGATTATCATTTTTATGGTAGATTCCCATTCTCGTCATCTTCAGGTTTCAGCAACCTGATAGGAGCCCAGCAATTTAACAAAAGACGCCTGGCGTAAGATGCCCATCAAAGCAGCCTCTGTTTCTGAATCCTGAGCATGTCCTTCAAAATCAAGATAAAAAAGATATTGCCAGGGTTTGTTTAGCCGCGGTCGTGATTCTATTTTTGTGAGATTGATATTGCGTCTGGCAAATTCTCCCAGACAATTATACAAAACACCCGGAGCATGCGGCGTTGCAAACACAATTGAGGTTTTATTTTTTTCTGCACGGGGTGGCTTTTGATAGGAAAGCAAAAAGAACCGTGTAAAATTAAAGCTATAATCTTCTATCCCCTGATCAATTACCTTTAGTCCATACAGTTTAGCAGCAAACGCCGATGCGATCACAGCCACACCAGATTCGGGATATTGAGCCAGATCACGCGCACTGCCAGCTGTGTCATAGTGGGCTACCGCATTATATCCATGCCTAAGCAAGTAGTTCTGACACTGTGAAAGCGCTTGTGGATGGGATCGCACCGTGTGGATTTCCTGTGGATCGTTTTCCGGAAGGGTCATCAAAATATGGCGAACGCGCAGAATAATCTCAGCGTAGATACTCAAATCATGTTCAGCCAACAACTCATAGCTCTGATTCACCGAACCAGCGATTGCGTTTTCCACCGGTAAAATAGCAAAATCAGCTTGATCAGCTTCCACGCTGACAAACAAGTCCCTAAATGATGGGCATGGAATGGTCTCAATTTCTTCCCCAAAATATTGATGAATAGCTTCCTGAGAATAAGCGCCATTGATTCCTTGAAAAACGATGCGGTTCATGCGTACTCCTTATGTTAGTAAAATAAAAACGTGAAGCTTTGAGTGCTTCACGTTTATTGATCTGGATCAGCGTCTTTAGCGCTATGTACGATTATCAACCATGAAGCACCCTATCTTGTAGAAGGGTAAAAAATAAAAATGAGTTGGCTGGTTGGGTTACGTTAAATAATTTCATCAGATGTTTGCCATCTTACAGCATCTGCTGAGTTTAGTCAATAGAAAATTTAATAGTATCTTTTTAACATTGCATTCAGGTTTTTTTGGTTGTGTCTTTTTTGGGGAACATTTCTATTTTACTTTGATTAGGACCTCTCTATCTTGCCTTGTCATTATATTTTTTTTATATTTTTTTGGGGGTTGACATATTTTTTTTCCGCGTTACAATGTTTGAAAGGTTAACAATGATCTATCTATTAAGTGCTTCCGTTTTTGCTTTTTATTTTTACGGTTTCCGCAATCAGGACGCCGTTTGTAGCGCTTAATCAGGATCAAGATAATTTTCAATCCAGCGCGAGGTAACGGCCTCGCGCTTTTTTGTTTAAGGAGGATTATGCCAGTAAGAGGAATAAGAGGAGCGATCACTGCAGCAGAAAATACTGAAAATGGGATTTTAACTGCTACCATGATGTTGTTGAAAGAAATGATTGCCAGAAATGCCGGTTTGGAAGCCAAAGATCTGGCAAGCGCCTGGTTTACAGTAACCCCTGATTTGGATGCAGCTTACCCAGCAAAAGCCGCCCGGCAATTGGGTTGGCAGCGGGTGCCCATGTTGTGTTCAATAGAAATTCTTGTGCCGGATGGACTACCATACTGCATCCGGGTTTTATTACACTGGAACACATCCAGAAACCAGGATGAGATTTCCCATGTTTATGTAGGTGAGGCTGCGCACCTGAGAACAGATTTATCCAGCTAACTTTTATTGGTGAAAGAGGTGAAATTGTGATGATCGTAATGAAAAGTGAATGTTCACAAAAAGATATTGACAATGTGGTTGATGTGATTAAACGCTGGGGGTTGGAAACTCATCTGTCTCAAGGGGAAGAACACACCGTGATCGGTATTGTCGGGGATACCCGCAAGATAAACAAGGAATATTTTTTCCATTTTGACAGTATTGAACGCATTATTCCCATATCTCGACCTTATAAAATTGCTTCGCGTGAATTTATTCCCAAAAACTCCTCCTTCCCTCTGGATGGTGTTGAAATGGGAGCACAAGGGGTGGTGCTGATTGCAGGACCTTGTTCAGTAGAAAGCCGCTCCCAAATTCTTGAGACTGCTCAAGCAGTTCTCGAAGCAGGTGGTCATGCATTACGTGGCGGCGCTTTCAAACCGCGCACTTCACCTTATTCTTTTCCAGGAATGGGGGAAGAAGGATTGCAATACCTTGCAGAGGCACGTGAGAAAACCGGTTTGCCAATCGTGACGGAGGTTATGTCACCTGAACAAATACCGTTGATTTGCAAGTATGCTGATGTTTTGCAAATTGGCGCTCGTAACATGCAAAATTACACACTTTTACACGCTGCCGGGGCATCACAACACCCGGTTCTGATCAAACGTGGTATGTCTGCCACAGTTGAAGAATTACTGATGGCAGCAGAATATATACTCTCACATGGCAATCGCAGAGTAATCTTGTGTGAGCGCGGTATTCGTACGTTCGAAAATTCCACCCGAAACACCACTGATATTAACGCCATCCCGGTATTAAAAGAATTGACTCACTTGCCAGTAATACTTGATCCCAGTCATAGCACTGGTAATTGGAAATATGTCACCGCGATTGCTCGCGCAGGAATCGCCGCTGGTGCAGATGGTTTGATTGTGGAAGTACACCCCCACCCTCAGGAAGCCTTATCGGATGGTGGCCAATCTCTCACCCCTGAGCGTTTTCAGAACATGATTCAGGAGGTGCGTAAGATCAGTGAAGCAGTCGGACGCAACCTGGCACCTTCAAAAGCTGGGAGACAATAATGCATAACGATGATCGTCTGCGGCAGCAAAAGATTGCCATACTGGGATTGGGATTGATAGGTGGCTCTTTGGCATTGGCATTACGCGGCAAATGCGCACAACTTTTGGGGGTTGACCTTGACCCTCAGACAGTTTCACAGGCATTGGCACAAGGAGTGGTTGACCAGGCAAGTGTGAATCCGCAGGCAATTCTACCGCAAGCAGATGGCATCATTCTCGCTGTACCCGTTATGGCAATTCTCCGGATTATTCCGCTGCTTCCCGAATGGATTCCAGATGGTGCCCTGGTAATGGATCTGGGTTCAACCAAAGCACAGGTGTGCAAATCCTTAGAGACATTACCAGAGCAATTCTCAGTAATCGGTGGGCATCCAATGTGTGGAAAAGAAGTATCTACCCTGGAAAACGCGGAAGCCAGCCTTTTTCAACACAATCCATTTGTTTTGGTGCAATGCACCAACACCTCACCAGCCAGTCAGGCATTGGCAGAACAGGTAGTGCAGGCCATCGGCGCAAACCCTGTATGGTTGGATGCCACAACCCACGATCAATGGGTAGCATTTACCAGTCATTTTCCCTATTTGATCGCCAATGCATTGGCTTTCTCAACCCTTCAGGATGCTGCCCCATTGGCATCCAGCGGTTGGCGGAGTTCAACCCGCCTGGCAGGTTCTTCATTACAAATGATGCATGACATATTAAGCACCAATACAGAACATGTTCTCACTGCAATCGACCAATTCTCGGAACACCTGGCAAAGATCCGGCATTTGTTAGCTTCCCAAAACCTTAATGAGTTAGAAACACTCTTAAATACCGGTCGAAGCAAATACTTAAACATTCGTAACCATGGAGAATCTCCATGAACCGATTTATTTCACCTGCAATGGGATTAATAGCCCAATTCTCGCCCACTACTGCTTTTAATATCCCTGGCGATAAATCACTGTCGCATCGTGCGGCGATGTTTTCAGCACTGGCAGAAGGTGAAAGCCGGATTACCAATTTCCTCGATTCCGGAGTGACCAGTGTAATGTTGACCGCCCTCTCTGCTCTGGATATAAAATGGACATTGGATGAGAATACCCTGATTGTCCAGGGCAAGGGTTTGAACGGATTCACAACCCCGACCGATCCTTTGGATTGCGGTCATTCCGCAACTACAATCCGATTGATGGCTGGCGCATTGGCTGCCTCCGGGATTGGTGTCACGCTGGACGGCAGTCCAGGACTTCGTAAGCGGCCAATGGACAGAATTGTCGAACCCTTACAAAAATTAGGCGTAAAAATTTCCGCATCTAACACAGGAACAGCTCCCTTGGTGTTAACAGCACGTGATCCAAAAAAAGGGTTGCTCGGGGGAACGATTCAGCTTTCACAGGCAAGCGCTCAGGTAAAGACCTGTGTGTTATTGGCCGGTCTGGCTGCTCAATCTGAGCTTACCATCCACGAACCTGGTTTTTCCCGTGATCACAGTGAACGGATGTTAATAGCCATGGGTGTACCATTGCAAATCAATGGTTTAACCATTCGCATGCCCTATTTTTCCACTCCTCTTAAACCTCTCTCAATGGACCTACCAGGGGATATATCTGCAGCTGGATTTTTGATTGTCGCAGCCATAATCACCCAGGGATCAAAATTAGTTTTGGAAGAAGTTGGCTTGAATTCAACTCGCACCGGATTATTGGATGTTCTAACATCCATGGGGGCAGATCTGGACGTGCAGATCACCGCTCAAACTGCTGGTGAATTAACAGGCAGAATCATTGCCCGTAGCAGCAAATTGCAGGGCGTTACCGTGTCCGGTGATCTTGTAGTACGAATGATTGATGAATTTCCAATATTTGCAGTAGCAGCAGCTTGTGCTGAGGGGGAGACTGTGGTAAAGGATGCTGCTGAGTTACGATATAAAGAAACAGATCGAATCAAAGCTTTATGCCAACAATTGCAGAACATTGGAATAATGATCAAAGAAACTCGGGATGGATTTATCATCCAGGGAAACCAGCAGATTCCAGGTGGTACTGCACAAAGCTGTGGTGATCATCGTCTGGCTATGTCGCTTGCAGTCGCTGGATTGGCATCTCACCAGGGTGTTACGATTGAAGATATTGAAATCATCAACCAATCTTTCCCTTCTTTTTTCGAACTGCTGCAATACACAGGTATATCACTATGAAAACAAGAAAAAATTGGCGATTAGGATTGATTGGTTATCCATTAACGCATAGTTACTCACCGCTTATCCATCAAACCGCCCTGGAGGATGCTGGATTAACTGGTACTTACACATTATTTTCACTGCCAGACCCGCAGCAAATCGGGGCAGTATTCGAAAAACTGCGCTCTGGCGAATTGGATGGGTTGAATGTTACCATTCCATATAAAAGAGAGGTTATACAATATCTGGATGGATTAACCACCGCCGCCCAGGCAATTGGTGCGGTCAATACCATTTTTTGGAAAGGCGAGAAGTTGATCGGAGATAACACCGATGCCTCCGGATTCAGTCAACATTTGGAATACGGTTCCACCGGACATAGATTTTTCAGTGATCATGCACTTGTGTTGGGCGCTGGCGGTGCCGCCTGCTCAGTTGTATACGCATTACTCATCAAGGGGTGGTCGGTAACCATAGCTACCAGAAGGTTTACCCAGGCAATCCTGCTGTCTCAAAGCTTCCATCATCCCAATCTCCACATTACTCATTGGGAAGAAGTAACCAATCATTCGTTCTTAAAGAATTTTTCCCTGCTTGTGAATACCACACCGGTCGGGATGGCACCTCATATCGATCAAAGCCCGTTAGGTGATGATGTCACTTTACCTGCAGGCATGCTGGTCTATGACCTGATCTATAATCCCATAAAAACCCGCTTATTGCAATTAGCAGAAAAAAACAACACAACAGCGATTAATGGGCTCGGGATGTTGATTCACCAGGCAGTCTTGTCATTTGAAATTTGGACAGGTATCAAAGTGTCTGTGGAAAAAATGCAGAAAGCACTCAATAAAAAACTAGAATTGGAGGAAGAACGATGACTCTTCGCTTTTTAACCGCCGGGGAATCACACGGTCATCAAATGACTGCCATTGTTGATGGGCTTCCAGCCGGTATACCGGTGGATGTTGACCAAATTAATGCTGATCTTGCTATGCGTCAAAAAACGTTGGGTGCTGGCGGTAGGATGCGCATTGAAAACGATCAAGTGTTAATTCGTTCAGGAGTGATGGCAGGAAAAACTTTCGGAGCCCCCGTAACCCTTGTAGTGGAGAATCGCGACCATTCCCGGTGGGCAGGCAAAGAAATAGAAAGCTTTACCACCCCGCGCCCCGGACATGCTGACTTGAGTGGATTGATCAAGTATGGCACGCAGGATATACGTCCAGTTTTGGAACGTGCATCTGCTCGTGAAACAGTTTCAAGGGTGGCAGTCGGCGCTCTCTGCCGTCAGTTTCTTGCTCAATTTGGAATTCAAATTGGCGGATATGTTAGCGCCATCGGCACTATTCAGGCAGACTTGAGTGAAATGTCTTATGAAGAACGTGTCAACAAAGCACGTACTGCTCCCAGTGGCTGTCCGCACCCGGATGCTGATGCAGCTATGCGGGCTGCCATAGAGTTGATCATGCAACAAGGAGATACGTTGGGTGGTGTCATTGAGGTAGTCGCATTAGGTTTGCCACCTGGGTTGGGATCGTATGTTCAATACGATCGCCGTTTGGACGCCCGACTCGCTGCAGCAATGTTGAGCGTGCAGGCGATGAAGGGAGTTGAAATTGGCGAAGCATTTGCCAATGCAGCACTTCCAGGCACTATGGTACATGACCCGATTAGACTGGAAGGTGATAAGATTCTACGCCCCAGTAACCGTGATGGTGGTCTGGAAGGTGGCGTTACCACCGGACAACCGCTTTTGTTAAGGGTGGCGATGAAACCGATTGCCACAACGTTAACCCCTCAACACACAGTCGATCTCGCCAGGGCAAAAGAGACTGAAACTATCTATGAACGTTCTGATTTCTGCCCGGTACCCCGCGCCGTCGTGATTCTTGAAGCGATGGCTGCCATCGTGTTAGCGGATGTGCTGATTGAAAAATTAGGCGGTGATTCAATCGCGGAAATGAAACCACGCTTTCAATTATTACGACAAGCACGTCTGGCTGATTTGCATCTGAAACAACAAACATATACCTGGTGGGAAGTCTAACGATGGGTAGTTCACTAATCTTTCTCTATGGGCCGCCTGGTAGTGGCAAATCCAGCCTGGGACAGGCACTGGCACAGCGTCTACACCGTGATTTCATAGATTTGGACGAACGCATTGAAACTTTCGTTGGACGCAGTATCCCCGATATTTTTAAATACCAGGGGGAAGCAGCATTCCGAGAGTTTGAAAAGTCAGTACTAAAAACAGTCATTCAGGGATCCTCCCATGCAGTGATTGCCCTTGGGGGTGGTGCTTTATTGGCTGAAGAAAACCGTACAGCTGTGCAAGCAGCTGGTAAGGTTTTGTGTTTAACCGCCAGTTACAATACCTTGCTCTCACGTCTGAGCCAGGCTGAACGGGAAAGACCTTTGTTGGCAGATGATCCAGGAGAAGCGTTAAGAAGACTGTTAACCAAACGTAGCCAGCATTACCAATCCTTTGCTCCTTTGGAAATAGATGGGCTCGACCTCAGTCAAATGCTTGAGCGTGCGCAGTGCCGGTTGGGACTATTTCACGTAGACGGGATGGGCGTTGGCTATGATGTCATGATCTCTCCAGGGTTATTGCGCCAGATTGGAGATATTTGTATTGAGAAAGATGTAAAAGGTCCAATCATGGTGGTCAGTGATATCAATGTGGCTGCCCATTATCGTGAATCGCTGCTGACCGCCTTGCATCGCGCTGGATATCAAACCAGTTTCGTTGAACTGCCACCTGGCGAGAAACATAAAACAATCACTACACTGGAATTTCTTTGGCAGGCATTTCTGGAAGCTGGTCTGGAGCGCAGCAGCACTGTATTGGCTTTGGGTGGTGGTGTGGTCAGTGATCTGGCAGGTTTTGCCGCAGCAACCTATAAACGCGGTGTACCCTGGATTGTTTGCCCAACCTCCTTGCTGGCTATGGTAGATGCCGGATTGGGTGGAAAAACCGGGGTGGACTTACTTCAGGGTAAAAATCTGATTGGCGCCTTTCATGCCCCCCAATTAGTAGTGGTTGACCCTGATTGCCTCAACACTTTACCCGCTGATGAATTACGCAATGGCATGGGGGAAGTCATCAAACACGGTGTAATTGCCGACCCCGCCTTATTCAATCTGTGTTGCCAAAACTGGCAGGAACAATTGACAAAAATTGTAACCGCTGGCATAGCTGTCAAGATTAACATCATTTGCCAGGATCCATTGGAAAAAGGCTACCGTGCTGTCCTTAACCTAGGTCATACGGTTGGGCACGCACTTGAAACAGCTTCGGGTTTCCGCTTAAAACATGGTGAAGCAATTTCCGTGGGATTACTTGCGGAAGCCAAAATAGCTGAACAAATCGGGGTGACATACACCCAGGAATTATCGGCTTTGATAGTCAAAGCACTCATCCAGGTTGGTCTGCCAACCCATATTCCAGCTTGGATTGATCTGGATCAGGTAATGCAACTTATGCAGCACGACAAAAAACGTGCTGGGGGCGTGGTGCGGTTTGCTCTTCCTCTGGAAATCGGAAAAGCGGGGATTGGATATCAGGTAGATCCATCTCTGGTACGCAGTGTGCTGGCACAGCTTCAACCTGAACCCACGCCTTAAAAGAGAAAGGAATCTGAAGTGAATAAAATTCTGGTGTTACACGGCGCAAATCTGAATCTGTTGGGTAAACGCGAACCACAAATCTACGGAAACAAAACACTGGCGCAAATCGATCAGGCATTACAGGAATTAGGCCACCTGCATGATTTAATTGTGGACTGTCAGCAGTTTAATGGTGAGGGTGAATTAGTGACAGCCTTACAAAAAGCGGATGACTGGGCTGTCGGGGTCTTGTTCAATCCGGGTGGATATACCCACACATCCGTCGTATTGCGTGACGCAGTTGCTGCGATATCCATTCCTGTGATCGAGATCCACCTCTCCAACACACAGGCACGCGAGGATTTCCGTAAGCATTCTATAATCAGCCCGGTTTGCAAGGGCACCATAGCCGGGTTTGGCTGGTATTCATACATCCTCGGGTTAACTGCCATCAAACACCTGCTGGGTTAAGGTTTCTTGTGGATATTATTGTGCAGGGGCTGCCTGGAACTTTTTATGCCTGCGAACATACCATTCATTTAAAATGAGCGCTGCCACTGCAATTCCTCCACCAACCAGCAAATTGAACCAGTTAGCCTGTTCACCAAAAAACACTATCGAGACAATTACAGCCAGCGGAATCTTGAGGTCATTAAAAATTGCCAGTGATCCGGCGTTGACTTTACGTGCGCCTACATTCCAGAGGAAGAAACTCAATCCGGAAGCAATCGCACCCAGATACAGGAGTACAATAATTTGATCACTGGTGATGGCAAACGACTGCCAGGGTGTGAATACAGCAGCAGAAAGACCAGCTGTGATAAAACCACCCAGGTAGAGCAGGCCAAATACTTTCAGATTATCAAACTTGCCAACCGGTAAAACTGCCATGATCACGCGATAATACACCTGCCCAAAGGCAAAACCAAGATTAGAAATCTGCACAATCAGGAAACCAGTAAGAATATCGGATTGGATCATACCACCCTGACGCACAATCGCGGTACCAGCCACTGTGGCAACAGTTGCCAGCAAGCTGACCCAATGCATTCGGCGACGAATAGCATCGTTGATCAGGGTGACATAGATTGGGGTGAAAATGGTGAACAAAGCTACCTCATACGCCTTTAGATATTGAAATGCGTAATTATAGGCAATGTACATCACACCATATTGAAACGCACCAATCAGCAACAGCTGGCTGGTTTGCTTTTTTGTCAGACCTTTCACCCTTAAAAAAGGTAAGAAAACCAACATTGCAATCAGAAGACGGGCAGCAGCTATAAAATTTGCATCCAACCCGGCAAGCTGATTTTTAATTAATCCAAATGAAAACGCCCAGATGATCGATACAACCAATAAATAAACCATTATTCACCTAATTAATCTGTAATTTCCTCCATTATAAATGCTTTATTGGAGAATAGTAGCTCTTTAGGAAGAATCGCAGATTGATTAGTGAATTAAGTCATCACATGCTTCGTAGTGTTTGGAAAGAAAAATGTGTCACACTCTATGAAGTGTATTCTGAATATAGCTTGCGATTATCGACAATAAGAATTCCCGAGAATGTTTCATGAAGAGCGGTTATGTTGTAAATTTTAGTCATGATGTTAGGAAGATACAATTTTTGCTGCCAGCTATATCATGCCCTTTGGGTACATGCTATATTATGCCCTTTGGGTACTAGGTAAGATTACCAATCAATCCATTAAAAGAAAATCTTATGCCCAGCTAAAATACTTTGTAGATTCGCCTGACAGGCCAGCGAAATTTCGGTGTGCGGCGAAAAACCACATTTTTCGCAATTGATATCCGCTCTGTTCTTCAGGTAACAACCCTGGGTGATACTACCATCCGGATTGGCATTGTCAATCAACCGGTCATCACAACGCCAGGTATTTCGTTTTAAAGCGTTTAAAGCAGAGAAAGAATTCAGGATCGGAAAACCATTTCTCTTCAATGTCATGATTTCCTCCAGCAACTTCTCGCGACTCTCAAAATTCAGAAACAACTCGTTCTGATGATTGTAGGGGTAGTAAAATTGTACCGTCATTCCCCTTACTTTATGCTGCAGAAAACGGATCAGTGCAGGGATCTCAGCTGCATTGACAGAATTAATGGTGATATGAGCAAATAACCTTGGATGATGACTGGCTGCAATATTTTCCATCACTCGCTCGAAAATCGGAGCACTGCGCAAGGTGTTGTGAGTTGCCTGTAATCCATCCAGACTTACCCATAGGGTATCCACATTCACGTCCAGTGGCAGGGTGCCATTGGTCGTCATCCCCACACTGAAGAACAGCTTGCGTGCAGCCGCAACCACATCATGGATTGTATAGTTTCCGTCTTTCCAGAGCATTGGTTCCCCGCCTTCCAGCACCAACAGACGATTACCGCGCTGGTATAGACGCTTCAAAATCTCCTGCACCTGCTCAAAACGCAGCTCTTCTGCCTGCGTGGAATAAAAAGGGCATTGCTGACAGGAAAGATTACATCGATACATCAATTTAAAACTGGCAAGCAATGGTTTGTCACGTTGCAGTACATAATGATAGAAAAGATAGGGATAATGTCTGAAGGAACGATATAGGGACATAATTGCACCTGTTTAGATTGTACTGCAAATTCAAACTATCTTTGATAGTCATCCCCTGGAATCGAAACAGACTTTCATCGAATTTATAAAAAAATAACGGTTCATTCCGTAGTTTGTTTTTTTTAAAGACTTTACTTCATTGAAAGAAAATCCTGTATAAGTTCTACGTTGCTGTGTCTTCAGTTTGCGTTTGGTTTGGCGTAATGGTGGGAAGCGTCAATGGAATTAAGTCACAGGCAGCAATGATGATACAGTACATGTCAATTAATACAATGATCTTAAAAATCCTTGATTAATGTTCGTCTCCTGAGTTGCATTAACAACCATAAATATCAAGAGCCAAAAATTTGTCGTTTATTTAAACTTCCTTTAATCAGTTGATTAAAATATTGAGCACCGGGGTGAGGGGGGCACCCAGGCGCTCAATAAATATATTATAATCCTTTTCATCAAAAAAATATATGAAAAATTTATCTCATTTTTTTATTACAAATTTGTCGTGAAATACCAGGAGCGTGAATGCAGAATTCCGCCTATTGTTACATTCATTACCATTCGATATGTATGATTAGGCAATAATTCGTAAGTGGGAGTAAAAACCACCTCTTTAACATAATCATTATAGATGGTAATTGTTCCCTGAACCGGATTAGAAAATGAATCATACAAAACAATAGTTGCAGCTACTATTGAGCCTACAGTATCTGCTGAATAAAAACCTCTCGTAATCGGAAAACCTGATCTGGGAAAATTGATCTGGTTTTCCGCTGGATAAACAACGTCTCGCAAATTCTTTAATGGTTGGAGACCAGCCAAAACATTAAGACCTGCTGCACAATTTTTACTATCACAGGATAAATTAAACCCACTCTGGTTTAGATCTGGATGAAGCATTCCATAACGATGTCTTCCAAATTGCATCCAAATATCAACAGATTGTTTGACTGAAAAATTTGGTCCACCATTCCAAACCATGTTGCTTTGACTACCTGCAGTTCTCCCTTCCGTAGTCCATCCAGAGCAAACAGTTTCTTCATGCATATTTACTGAAGCTTGTGCTGGACAATTCAATAAATAATTTGTATGTAAGCCCGATCCATAGTTATAGCTACTATTGGATGTCACCGGATTCAAACCTGAAGTTATACGATACTGATTGAATAGACACAACCACTGATCTGGCCCATCTGCACAGGTACTCATTGAATTCTTTACTACCAAAGGCAGATAAACGGTTTGTGGATTATCTGGTTCCTGGGCAATAACGTCATATTTTTCAACCGGTAGAGTGATTGCTAATAACATAAAAATGATGAGTACCCTCATCAAAATAATTTTGCTATTTAAATTTCTCATAAAAAATCCAAGAAAACTCATCATTATGGGCTTCTTTTTATACGAAATCAGTATTGTTTATCAATAAGGGTAATATTATACCATTTTAATAATTTGCCTACTTTAAATTATATCTTTCAGTAAAGTATAAAAAAAACTTGTTCTGCAATCACCCAGATCCTTGTTTTATCCTGATACCATCCATAAAACGATCCCAATTAATAATGTAGCGTTCATGTTCCCCTTCCGCTATTTTCTCGACCTCATCCCAGGCTTCTACCTTAAACAACAGCCTACGCCCCTGTACTTCCAGCAACTCAGCCCGAATCCGTACCTGCATACCTACCGGGGTGGCAGCCATATGTTTCATATGGATCATTGACCCCACTCCACTTTGATCAGGTGTCAGAAACGGCAGAATGGCACCATGTGCTGTTGTTTCCATCAGTCCAACCAGGTAGGGTGTACTCAAAACCGGCGCTAATCTTCCAATCTCGGATTTGTCTGCAACCGCTGCAGCTGTATGTGCCGCTTCCACAATCATCATTAATTTCATTGACCAATCCAGGTTCGATCATTATCTTCCTCCAGGTAAAACTACAATAACTTCCCTGCCACACGAGTGCTTTCCAATAATCGTTGTATGTGGATAATCATCAGCAAATCAACCATGACACAGTTTGACTGCTTTCTCAATTTTATATTGGTCATCTCCAGGCATGTATAATAAAGCTCTACGTGAGCGCATAAGACCTCCATTGCTGAAAAAAATTATAACATTATCACAAGAAACGCATAAAATACTCAGGTAGTGCAAAAACATTGCATAAGTTTACTTGAATCAGGAATCCAAAAGATCAATGAAAGCAACCCAATCTCTTCCAACAAGCTACCATCCGTCCGGTAAATTCGACCTGAAAAACGTGAAACTATTAATCATCATGAACTTAATTGGTCTGGTGTTAATGGTTTTTGCGATCTGGTTCTTCAGCTGGCTCATCGTCCAAATCAGAATAGATGCGGTCGATATTTTTCATTTTTCTTTTTCAAACATTTCCTCAATTCTGATTTCATTGGGAAAGCTATTTTTTTCTATCGTGGCAGTTCTGGTAATCCATGAGGGAATTCATGCATTTTTCTTCTGGTTTTTTAGTGGTCAAAAACCTGTAATTGGTTTTAAAGGTGCCTATGCCTACGCTTCCATGCCCGGTTGGTATTTTCCCCGCAACCAATACCTCGTAATTGGGATCTCCCCCTTAATCCTGATCACCCTGTTCGGCATCCTTCTGATCGCCATTGTGCCGGTGCCAGCCTTAAGCATGGTGCTGGTCGCACTGGTGATTAACACCTCCGGAGCAATTGGTGACCTGGTGGTTGTTATCTGGCTTCTGACCAAACCAGTATCCACCCTGGCATTGGATCAAATTGATACTATTGAATTTTTTACACCAGAAATAAGTCAAACAACCGGAGATGGAAAAACCAGTTTATAAAAAGACCCTCCAATAATTGGTACTGATTTAGCCATAATTCATTTCATCAGAATCAAAACTCAATTTATCTGCCTTCAACCACTCCGGTTCGGATTGTATCAGCTCAAAAAACAGCTTTACAACATTAGGATCAAAATGTGTACCACTCCCTTCCGAAATGTATGCCAAGGTTTTTTCGAGTGCCCAGGCTGGCCGGTAAGATCTGTCAGAGGTAAGTGCATCAAACACATCTACTACTGTAAAAATTCGTGCGGGTAAAGGAATTTCGTCCCCTTTTAATCCACGGGGATAGCCACTGCCATCCATTTTTTCATGATGACAAAAGGGAATATCGATTGCTTTTTGTAAATAGGTAATCGGAGAAAGCATCTCATAGGCGAAGATTGGATGTTTACGCATCAAGTTCCATTCTTGATCGTCCAGAGGTCCAGGTTTAAGCAGGATACTATCAGGTATCCCCAGCTTACCCATATCGTGTAGGAGTGCACCCCGCCGAATATGCTCAAGATGATTCCCATTCAGCCCTGCCATGCGTGCCAATCGCAAGGTAAACGCTGTCACACGTAACGTGTGCCCTTCCGTCTCCCGATCACGCAGATCCATTGCCCGTGACCAACCCTCAATAGTTGCATCATATGCCTGGTTTAGATCTACATTTGCAATACGCAAACTTTCATACAATCTGGAAATGTCTAATTCCGCTTTTTTTCTTTTTGTAATATTGGTAAGAGTTCCAAGCATTCTTAATGGCTTGCCCTCAGAATCATATTCAACAATACTCCCCACAGAAAGCACCCAAATCCAATCTCCTGAGGCTGTTCTTGTCCGATATTCCATTCGGTAATCGTCAGTCCTGCCACTGATATAATCCTGATATAAATCATTAACAAGGTCAAAATCATCCGGATGGATACGCTTCCGCCATGCATCATTTGTTTCTATAAAGATTTCCGGGTTATATCCTAACATGGCAGAATAAATATCATTTACAATAACCTCACCTGTTTGAATATTCAGATCGTAGATCCCTTGCTGGGCACTGGTAACAGCAAGCCGCAATCGTTCTTCATTTTCAATCAATTTTTTTTCGGTCGTTTTCTGGACATTTAAGTAATGACGAACGAGTGTGTAAATCAGGACAGCACTGGCAGTGACAAAAGCCCAACCTTTATAGTTCTGTATTCTTGTCAGTAACTCCGGATCATCAATAGAAATTCTCAGGAGATAATCGGAGGTATATATCCACGCTATACTGAAAATCCAGTAAATTAATGTTATTCGGATTTCATATTTTCTTTTAAATGTATCCAACCAAATTCCTTTGCATTAAAAATAATAGAATTTGATTATCACACTCTTCTTGAATATCTTAAACCTAAGATATAACTTTTAGAAAATCCTGATTCATGGCAAACCTCAATGTTTATCACTTTCAATATACGCCAACGCTTTCTCTTTCGACTATTTCAGTCGGTAGGGTCGATTGGAGGTGAGCGCATAATAAATATCCACAACACAGAGACACTGTCAGCCAATGGATTTTCCCAGTCTATTAACCCCCGAATATAGCCGCAGCTATCCTTTTTCTCGTAGTAACGATAAAGATTTTCATTCGCAAATGGTTTTTATGTGATAAAAATTCAATCCATTTTCCAAGGATCACGCGTTAATGCGCTAAAATCTGCGATAAAAACTGTTGTGTACGAGGATGTTGGGGATGATCAAATACCTCACCAGGGGTACCATGCTCCACAATTTGACCAAAATCCATAAAGACAACCTCATCTGCTGCCGCACGTGCAAAGCCCATTTCATGGGTAACCACTACCATCGTTATCCCTTCGCGCACCAGCAGCAGCATCACATCCAGAACCTCTTTGATCATTTCCGGATCAAGCGCACTGGTTGGTTCATCAAAAAGCATGATCTTGGGTTTCATTGCGAGAGCGCGGGCAATTGCCACGCGTTGTTGCTGACCGCCAGATAATTGACCTGGATAAGCATTAGCTTTTTCAGCAATCCCTACTTTTTCCAGTTGCTGCATGGCAACCTCTTTTGCAGTAACTTTGTTGGTTTTCCGTACAATTCGCTGTGCAAGGGTGACATTTTCAAGGACACTCAGATGAGGATACAGATTGAAGGACTGGAATACCATTCCAATCTCAGACCGGATTCGGTTAAGTCGTTTCTGATCTCCATTCAGGAGGTCGCCATCCACCCACACTTCTCCCTGGCTCTCAACCTCCATATGGTTCATACAACGCAACAGGGTCGATTTTCCAGAACCACTCGGTCCAACAATCACAACCACTTTTCCTGGGAAAACATTCAGGCTTACTCCATTCAGAGCAACCACTTTTCCAAACACCTTGTACACATTCTTAACTTCAATCATCGGGTTAGCGCTCATCCTGACGTACTCTCCTTTCAATGTATTTCACCACCAGTGACAAGACAATCGTCATACTCAGATATAGAATAGCCAAAGTGGTATAGGCTTCCTCATAACGGAAAGAACGCCCGGCATACAAACGAGCTACCTGAGTGATATCACGCACCGCCAAAACCGAGACCAGGGATGAGTCTTTCAACATCGCCACAAAATCGTTTCCCAGGGCAGGCAACACATTACGAATTGCTTGCGGTAGAATAATGTAAATCATCGCCTGAGCATAACTCATCCCTTGAGAACGGGCAGCTTCCATCTGACCTTTACTCACCGATTGGATTCCCGCCCGGAAGATTTCTGCCAGAAATGCGCCGTACGTCACTGAGAGAGCAACTATCGCGCGCACATTCATGTCAATGGCTTTATTTTCCAATGCTAAAAATGGGGCTGCAAGCCAGCTCCATCCCATTGACTCGATCCAATGTCCAAGTGAATTCATGCTACCTACCACCGCTGGGACTGCTACTAGTGCTATGAAAAAGATCAGAACCAGCATTGGAACACCGCGGATAAATTCAACATACAGTGTCGCCAGGTTACGGAAAAAAACGTTTTTAGAAATCCGTCCCAATCCGGTGATCAATCCCAGAAACAGCGCAAAAACAAAGGCATACAGCGTCGTTTGGATGGTGATTTTCAGACCTATGCGAATAAAATTAAATGCGTCAGAATAATTTTGTTGGGTAATAATTGCATAAATTGTGGCAATAGCGATCAGGATTAACGCCACAAACCACCAGGGAAAACGCGATAATCGCTCTTTGACACCTGGTTTTCCCAGGTCAACCGGTGTTGGATTCATTTCTATGGATGTATTTTGATTCATAGTTAATTCCTGTTTATGAGAGCATTTCTTGTTTTATTGCCTGGATTCAGAGAAAAAAAGCAGGAAGGGTATTAGCCCCTTCCTGCTTAATAAAACACCTAATCCTCTAACAAGATATCATCATAGGTGATATCAAAGGCTGGTCCGAAATAACGGACATTTAACTCAGACAAAAAGCCATCAGCCATCATGGATTGCAAAGCCTGATTGACAGGATCAACCAGGGAACTGCCCAGCGGGAATACGAATCCCAGTTCATCACTGCTGATTGCAGGTCCAATCAAATCCAAATTTTCAGCATTTTCACCCATATAGCCCATGCCAACTACCTCATCAATGATGACAGCATCCACATCTCCGGAAAGCAATGCCTGCACAGCAAAGGGGAATTGTTCGAAGGCTTTGATGCGATCTTCTGAAAGATATTCTGTGGCGGTTTCATAATTGGTGGTATTTGTTTGAGTTCCCATCACCAAATCGCTGGCAGCAAAAGCTTCAATCGAATCAAAGCGTGTTTCTCCTTTACGAACCAATAGACGCTGCTGAATATTGATGTAACCAATCGAGAAATCAACCACTTCCGCACGGGCAGGGGTAATGGTAATTCCATCACCAGCTGCATCAAATTGGCCATCTGACACTGCCTGGATCATGCCATCCCAGGCTGCTTCTACAAAAACTGGGGTGCAATGCAGACGTGTGCAGATCTCTTCCCAGGCATCATAGTCCCAACCACCTGGTTCGCCGGTTTCAAGGGATATGTAGTTGAACGGCAGGTACGCATTTTCCACTGCAATAGTAATTTCCTGGCAGTTCAAATCGACAACAGCAGCGTCAGCAGTACCCAGACATCCTTCCGGATCGGCAGCTACTGGCTCTTCAGCTGCGGGTACTTCAGCTGCAGGGGCTTCTGGTTGTGGTTCTTCAGCGGCTGGTGCAGCAGGTGTAACAGTGCTGGCACAAGCTGACAACAATAATGCTGCCATTAATACAAGGTTGACTAATAATATATTTCTTCTCATCACTTTATTCTCCATACTATGATTTTCTAATCCAATAAACGGTTCCTTTGGCAATCACCGCTTTTTCAACACAAACCCACTCAAGAGCGAGCCCTGACAGTCGGAGTAACGACGATCAGTTTTTAGGTCATTCAGTATTATCTTTTTAGTGGCACCTCCATCTCGCTCTATCAAATTGATCTCCTGTCCTCAAACAGTCTCGCCGGGAAACCAATAAAACAAAAAGCCTTCCTAGAAGGAAGGCTTTTTTTATCTCATACGTTTTTAGAATGATTGAATTTCTGCTAAACGCAAACTAGCCGCTCCTTCTGGGAGAAGATTGAATATGACGCTTAGCCTTCTTAACAATCATTAGGATTTGCATAGTTTGCTTTTTATACACTCTCCTTCTTGATCTGTCAAGTTAATTGGAAATATTACTTGGAAAAATTTGGGGGGAAATTATTCTCCTTTTTCACTATTATGATAGCAATGTCATCCGATTGATCATGTTCTCCCATGAAATAGCGCCAGGCGTCAACGATTTTGTTTAATATTTCTTCTGAGTCTTTTTCTGAATTTGCCAAAACCACCTCCTCCAAACGGGTTTTTCCAAAAACTTCGTTTTCACAATTAAATGCCTCGGTGAGACCATCTGTATAAAAAATCAATATATCTCCTTTGCTCAACTGGATTGACACCTCTCCTGGCCTAATTTTTGGTATAACGCCTAGGGCAGTACTTTCTACGATTATTTCTTCAATGGTATTCGTGGCCGCACAATACCTGAGAGGGTGGTTATGACCCGCATTGGAAAATCTTAATAGTCCTGTTTTTGGGTCAATTAATGCATAACAAACGGTAACAAAATCTCCACCATTGAACTCCTTGTAGAGCAATGAATTCGCTTGATTTAGAATATTGGTTGGTGTCCTGACCTTGAGCGCAATTGTTTTTATGGCGGTTAAACTCAACGCCATAAAAAGTGCAGCTGGCAATCCTTTTCCGGAAACATCCGCCATAATGATACCTACCTTGCCGGAAGAACGATTGATAAAATCATAGAAATCGCCACCGACCTGTTCGGCAGCCTGATAAAAACTGCTGAATTGCCAACCTTTCCGGATTGGAGTCTTAATTGGAAGCATGCTCATTTGAATATCATGAGCAATGAACAGTTCTTTGGTCAATCGTTCTTTTTCCAATAAAACTGATTCCATTTTACTTCTTTCGGTAATATCCTGTACAGTTCCAACTAATTTTTGCGGGATTCCAACTTTATCCTTTATGAGGATCGCTCTGAGAGTGACTTTTTTCACGTCACCATTTTGCATTTGTAAACGATGATCTATTTGAAGGTCCTGACCCCGTGATATCGTCGTGTCCAAGGATTTTTGAACATTATCACGATCATCAGGATGTACCATCCCCATTGCTGATTCGTAACTTAATTCGAATTCTTGTTCACTTAATCCAAAAATCCGATACGTTTCATCCGACCAGGTAACTTCATAGGTCTGTAAATCCAGATCCCAACTTCCTAGCCCTCCGATTTGTTGTGCCTGATATAGCCTGAATACATTTTCCTGCAAAATCTCCAAAGTCTGTAAATGCTTGGAAATTTCCGTTCGAAGTTCAGCCGTTTTGGATTGAACCATTTCCTCCAATTTTTCTTTATACGCTAACAATTCCATTTCATTCTCTTTTTGTTTTGTGATGTCTTCTTTTACAGATATGTAATTTGTCACCAAGCCTTGACTATCTAAAACCGGCGAGACAGTTCCTAAATCCCAGTAAATTTCTCCATTCTTTTTACGGTTACAAAGTTCGCCGCGCCAGATATGTCCAGTGGTAATTGTTTCCCACATTTTTTTATAGATGCTTTGATCAACCAATCCGGATTTTAATATGCGTGGATTTTTTCCAATCACCTCTTCAATTTTATAACCGGTAACTTTTTCAAATGCGGGGTTAACATATTCAATATCTCCGTCAGTGTTCGTTATTACCACAATGGCTGGTGTCTGTTCAACAACTCTGGTGAATTTACTAAGCTTATCGATAACCAGGTTATTCTTTGAGATCTCTCTTACTACCACAAGACAATAATGTTGTTCCAACTGACTAACTTTAAATAAGGAAAGCAATACAGGAAATTTCTTCCCATCCTTTTTTACGCCTACAATCTCGTAATTCAACCTTGATGAATGAGAATCTAACTCTTGCAAGAAGAAATGTTGAACTAAATCCTGTAATTCCTTTCGAAATGCTTGTGGGGTAATAATCTCCAGTGGTTGGCCGATCATTTCATAGAAATCGTAGCCAAAAATCTCTTCTGCTTCTGTGTTAACATCTAAAACTTTATAAGAATCATCAATCATGATGAGTGCTTCACCATATAGTTTATATAAATTTGAAAGTTCAGCAATAAGACTTTCAATGGTTTTTTCATTCGTGTTTGATTGATTGGTGATATTTCGATTTACCATATTACCTCCTGTCTATGATTCGGTCTGGGTAGTGTCCGAACATTTTGTCTTTAATTTGAAAAAGACAAAGAAAAATAAGCCGGAAAATCAACAGGAAAATGATAGATTTTGGTTTAATTGATGTCACAAATGAAGATAGAAGATGAAGTCATTTATATGGAAAGACAAGGTTGATCATTTTCATTTTTTCAAACTCGGTTTTTTCATTATTTTTATCCAGTGATCCAACAGGTTGTTTATTCATTTACTACTTAATTAATAAAACCTAAAAGTCATTGATAGGATATTTTTACTAATTAGATAATTATTATAGAAATACAGTATAAGAGATAATTAGAAAAAGTCAATAATTGAGATTTGGAATAATTGAGATTTGGAAGAAGTCTTTGAAGACAACTATAAATTTCCTGGGGTTATCCCTTATTAAGCGCAAACATCACCAAGAATTAGAATTTTTCCAGCTCAATATTCGAATATCAATGAAGCTGTTTCGCTAATATCAAGTAATTTGCTTGTGACCACAACAATGGTTTGGCAATTTCTCCCCATTGACGTAGCCAGGGTAAATAATAATTTGGGTCATTTAATGTCGCCGGGATTTGCTCTGGCAGATTTCCATCGGTATCAGAGTTGCTTTCGATCCAGTCCATCATTTTTCGAGCCTTTTCCATTTCTCCATTCATCGCATATACCCAACCAAGCCAGGCAGATAATAATATCCACTCTCCTCCCCCATAGAATGTATCCGTTGGATATCGATGTACCCCACCACCCTTCATAAGGTATTTCTCAATCCTTACCATTGTGGCTAAAAACCTGGGATCATCAATTGTTATCAGTCCATAAGGAACTACCAATCCCAACAAACTGGCATCGATAGTATAGGAATCTGTCTTTTTTACAAAATAGCCATCATAAACCAGGTGTGCATCAACATATGATTTAATTTCATTCATGGTTGTAAGCCGACTTCGACCATCCAACTTTGACAATGCATCAATTCCACCATAAATTGCTGCCAGTGTGTGTGTATGAATAGCTTCTGGAAATTCTTCCCAACAATCATAGCATGGAACCTGCCACAAGCTTGAAAGATAATCTGCGATCAGATTGGCAGCAATTAACCATTCATCTGGAAGCACTGATGTTGAAAGCAGTTGATGTTGTTGTAATGACCACAGCCATGTTCCCAGCCCATCCAGTTGGAAATTCGGCCAATCATCCTTTGTCGCATCTTTTCCATTAAGGGTGTAACGGGTATGAAGCTGATCCTGAACCATTATTGGAAGTCCAATCTGCGCTTTGTGAATTGTTGTCAGAATCATTTCTTTTCGATCCAGTATGATCTTTGTTGCCCAGTGATGAAAACGGGTAGAACTCTCTCTTTGCCCATATAAATCCATGGCATATGCTGTAAATGACCCATCCCGAAACCAACAATAGTTGTATGTTGGAAAATTAGGGCTTGCCACATAGGCACCACTTTGGGATTGAAATTTTTTGATGATATCAATAGAGTTCTGTATTAGATCTACCATGTTTATTTTTTCCATTCTATGATTGCGAGACTCCAAATAGTTAAAGAAGGTATCGAGAAAACAATTTTTTGATTTTCTTCTTTAAAATTAAGAGGATAAAGAACAAGTTCAGAAAAATCTGGTGATGCAAACCAGATCCTGTCTACCATTTTTCCTTTCGAATCTAAGGCAACTTCCAAATCAGTGAGAAAGGTGGGTGTAAATTTCAAATTCTTTTTCCATTCACCATGTTTCAAACCAATCAGGTTGATTAAACTGATCGCTGTAAAACCATCACTTTCCCGTACCACCGGCATTACCTTGTTTTTTGTGATACCAGCATCTGTTTCCATTCCTGGAATAGAAACTAAATTGGTTTGTCCTGCCTGAGTACAAGGTCCAATCCAATTCTGATAACGAACGGAGAATTGGTAATATTTTTCCAATTGAACTGCAAGCTTGGCGCTTGGAAATTCATATTTCGGGAAATAAGGATCTGCCAGGTAACCGCCTGCTTCTCCAAATTCAATATGTCCAGCACCGTTGGCAAAAATAATCGCATCATTCAGTAACGCATTCGACTCAAAAGCTGGTTGAATGTAAGCAGCTATCACAACTGGTTTACCACCACCTAAGATTTGTGCCTGTTGAATGAGAAGACCGATATCATTAAAAAAAGTATAGGGAGGCCAGACTTCGATATAGACCAAATCTTGATTAGATGGTGCAACTGTCTCAATTGGCCAATTGGTGACCGCATTGAACACAACTGAACCCTTTTCTCCCCTCTCCTGATCGACAATTTCTGCCGTCGCATCAATTAATTCAGCTAATGGCCTGTCAAGATCATATTGATTTCCACCTCGATCGTACCCAACCTTTGGAGCACCATATTGATCAAGATGGATACCATCAAACTTTGTTTCTTTAAGGATCTTTTTAAACTCAGCAAATAAATGATTTGTCCACTGCGATCCTGGACGAGGGTCCATGATCACCAAAAAATTCTCTCCAAAAAACGAAGGTTTTCCGTCAGGCTCAAGAAGCGCCCAATCTGGGTGTTGTTTATAAAAGGGTATGGATGCGGCGTACACTGCTGTATAAGGCATGGCTGCCATATTCCTTTGATGAGCAGCTTCAATTAATGCCCGTGTTGTTCCTAGCGATAACTGCCTGCCAAGTGGATCAATAAAGCTGTCTTCTGGGGGTAAATATGTATCGTGGCGGTACATCCAATCATAAAATTGAAGAGCATTAATCCGAAAAGGCAGCAATTGATCGAGAGTCTGTTCACCATCATTACGCCCAGGTGAAAAATCAACCAAAAATCCATATCTTGGATTCTGTGTCCATTTTTCAAGCACATCAAAAGCAGATGATGCTACAGCCAAAATATCTCCACGTTCATTTTCCACCCGAATATCCAACCCATAGCCCTTTGGCGCAGATAAAGGTGGATCCCATGAAAAAATAAATTCCGATGAACCAGCTTCAAGTTGTAGATTCTGTCGCTGGATACTCATTGTTTGATCCAGGTAAGATACTGTAGAAATTAAATTCACAGATTGCTGAAGATCAGATTTGAGATTTACTATCCAATCAACGGTTTCCGTTGGCAAGAAGAATGATTTTTTAAATTTTATGGATGTAATGTTGATTTGATTTTCCATGGGTTCATACTCCGAAGGTATAGTTGTTTTTTTACATGCAGTTAATAATGAGACAAATGATAATAGGATCAAGAAGAACTTCATGGTTTCTTTTCAACCTTTAAACGCTCCACTGGTTATTCCACCGGCGAAGTAACGCTGCAGGCTGATAAAGATAATCAAAACAGGGATCAAAGCGATAATCATTGCAGCAAAAACCAACCCCCACTCTGTACCATGCTGTCCTTGAAAAGAATAGATTGCGATAGGCAAAGTTCGTTTTGCCGGTTCATCGATTATGGTCAATGCCCACACATATTCATCCCAGTTTCCCAGAAACGAGAAAATTCCAACTGTTGCTAATGCCGGTTTTGATAGTGGTATAGCTAACTTAAAAAAGATTTCAAATGGATTTGCCCCATCGATGGTCATAGCTTCCTCCAGTTCTTTGGGTAAAGATTCAAAGAATCCACGCAGGAAAAAAGTATTCCCGGTAACACCAGAGGCAATATAAAACAGAATCAAACCCCACAGACTGTTACGAAGATCCAGTGATCGCGCCAGGTAGAAACGAGGAATGATGGAAATCATATCCGGGATCATTAGTACGACCAGCATCAATGCAAAAAGAATTTCTTTACCTCTAAATTGAAAACGGGCAAATGCATAAGCTGTAAACGCAGCAAATAAGACTGTCCCGACGGTGGCTACCAGGGCAACCAATGCGCTATTTAGAAAGTAAAGTTGAAAATTATTCGAAGTCCAGGCAGAAATAAAATTTTCTACGGAAGGATTGTCAGGTATCAATTTGGGGGGATATTCAATCACATACACATTGGCTTTGAAGGCATTCGAAACCATAAACAAAAACGGAAAGATCATTAACAATGCACCAGCTGTAGCCAGCAGATAACGAATGATTGTATTTATGTTTTTCTTTCTGCGGTACATGTTTGATCTCCTAATAAATTTCCTGAGGTTTACGTAATAATTTGATTTGCAGGAAACTGAGGGTGATGATTAAAGCTGCCATCAAATAAGACAAAGCTGCCCCATAACCAAAATCCAAAAAGTCAAATGCCTGATGATAGGCATAACTCAGCATTACTTCCGTCATCTGCCGTGGTCCACCTCCAGTAATTAGATACACAGAAATGAATACATTAAAGCCCCCAATTAACAACATCACCATGGTAAAAACTATCGTTGGACTTATTAATGGCATGGTAATATGCCAGAAATTCTGCCAGCCATTAGCCCCATCTATTGAACTGGCTTCCTCCAGTTCCTTAGGTACCCCAGCCAATGCAGCCAGATAAATTACCATTGACCATCCAATTCCCTTCCATATTCCCAACACCAGGATCGGTACAAATGCCAGGGTTGGATCACGCAACCAGGGTAATGGACTGGCTGCCAGATGAAGAACTTCTACTAAAAAATAATTTACGATACCATTAGGAGATTGAAAAAAATAACGGATTAATAACGATACGATGACCCAGGAAGTAATCACTGGAATATAATACAAAGCCCGAAAAACTGTTTTACCTTTTGGTAATGAATTGACAAGGATTGCCACAACCATGGCTATTGTCATCTGTCCAGGCACTGTCACCAAGGTATAAATCAATGTGTTCTTGAATGCCCGCCCAAAAACCACATCTTTAAATGCTCTGGTGTAATTGTCAAGACCAATAAACTCTGAGACCCTACCAGGCATTATTTGCCAATCCAGAAAACTCATCTGAAACCCTTTTAGTAAAGGATAAATCTGGAAAATTACAAAGAATAATATACCAGGGATCAGAAAAAGTAACGGCATCAGCTTCTTTTGGGTCTTCAGACTGAGATACATGAAAAATCTCCCGGTGAAATAAGTTTGTTGAGTGTAAAGAAAGGGGAGGGTTTCTTTGATCCCTCCCCATTTTTGTAAAGCTTACTCTAAAGGTAGTAATGGATCAATTTGTGAAACTGCGTCATTTAAACCAGTCGTGACATCCACTTCACCGTTCAAAATAGCAGAACCAGTATTGGTCATGATTTCTTCCATTTTACTCCAGCGGGGATGTGGGGTACGCGCTTTCGCTGTTAGAAGCTGTTCCAGGAAAATTCCAAAGAACTCATGATTCTTGATTGTATCTGATTCAACCGCACTCTTCAACACAGGCATTTGGCCTACTGACACAAGTTTGAGCTGAGTTTCTTCAGAGAGCAAGTATTTCATGAATTTTGTTGCAGCATCTTTTTTATCACTTTGTTGGAACATGACGATGTCTTCACCACCAACTACGGATACGCTGCCGCCTTTACCAGCTGGCATCAAAGCCATCCCATATTCTTTATCAGGAAATTGTCCGCCAAATAATGGAGGAAACCAGGGACCTTCCAAAAGCATGGCGATTTGATCCTGTCCAAATCCACCCCAGGAATCGACACCACCACCAAGCATTCCGGGGTGGAAATATCCATTATCAATATTTTCTTTTAAGAATTGATACGCTGCTGCTGTATCTGCACCATTGAAAACACCATCAGAAACTGAAATTGATTCATCAGTTACATCACCACCAAATGACCAAATCCAGGGGTTGACTGCCCAGGCATAGGTGCCGCCATCAGCAAAACAATACTTGTCATCGCCCAGTGTTTTGATTTTTTCACAAGCAGTTACCAACTCATCCATTGTCTCAGGAGCTTTCTCAATCCCCGCTGCGGTGAACATAGCTTTGTTGTATGCCAAAACACGGGTGTTGGTATCCAGTGGTAAACCATAATGTTTTCCATTATAGAGATTCGTGGAAAGTGGGCCAGGAAGGAATTGTTCTGAATAGGTGGCAAAATCTGGCAGCACTTCTTCCATATTAGCCAATGCACCTTGATCTGCCAATTCAGGAACCCAGATAATGTCAACACGAGCCAGATCAGGAGCTGTTCCACCGGAAAGTGCGATTAGTAATTTTCGGCGGAATTGATCATAAGGGACCAGAACAGATTCCACTTTCACATCCGGATTGGCAGCTTCAAATTCGGGAATCAAAGTTTCTTCCAGATATTTCGCTTCCACGTCTGCGTTATATGCATGCCAGAAAGAAATAGTCACAGGGGTATTGGTTTCTGCAGCTGGTTTTGATGTTGAATTATCCGATTGAGCTGGTTGTTGTGGAGACTGGTCAGAGACAGGTGAAGCAGTTGGTGAACAGGCTGTTAACACCATGCTGAGTGCAATCAGAGCACTCAAAACAACATATACATACGATCTTTTTTTCATTGGATTCTCCTCTTAATTTACGAAAGATTGGATTTAAATTTGATTCACCGAAACGAAATTATTCGAACGGCGTTTACGAAATTATTTTGGTATGGATTATTTTCGTCTTCCTCCTATCAGGTTAATTTTGTGAATGAATAAAGTGTAATTAAAATTTTTTTAACTATTTTTAAAGAATTCAAATTCACCTTGATGAATTGGATTTTCAAACAACTGTCTTAATACCAGGCTGGCTGCTCCACGTGCCCAGGCATCATCACCCCATGGTTCAATTCGGATCTGGCAATCTCTAAACATTTCAGGAACAGAATATTTTTGGATCGCGGTTTGCATGGGTTCAAAAAAGTATTTTCCCAAACGCACTCCTTCTCCCCCAACAATGATTAACTTTGGATTTAGCAAATTGATCAGATTTGATACACATCGCCCTAACAGATCACCAGATTTTTGCAGAACAGCGAGAATATTTGCGTCTGATTCTTCAATACCTTTGAACAAATCATCAATATTCATGATATTTTTGTCCATTCGTTGTGAAGATCGTACCAGGCCTGGATATCCAACATAGGTCTCTAAACAACCCTGTTTACCACAATCACATTTCGGCCCTTCCGGATCAATCAAAGTATGACCAAATTCACCTGCTCCACCACCAGTCCCACGATAAAAACGACCATTAGCAACAATACCCAATCCAATCCCCCGTCCGATGGTTAATGTTAGAAAATCATCAATTCCTTGCCCTGCTCCAAACCATTGCTCGGCCATGGATAATGTATTAACGTCATTATCCAGAAAAATTGGTACTTTTACATGGGGTTGTAGTAATTCACGAATAGGGAGATCACGCCATCCAAAAAACGGGGATTGGCGCAATAGGCCACGCTCAAAATCCACAATACCAGCCAGGCCAATACCAACCCCAATCAATTTTTTCTTTGATATTCCAGCGTTACTCAGCAAACGTTCTATTAGGTGGGTTAACATAAGAATCACAGAGGTGACGGATTGATCATGAAGTGTAACCAGGTCTTTTTTTATCACTGTAGCTTCCAGATCAGTCAATGCACCTAATGCATGATCTTCCATCAATTTAATCCCGATAACATAACCACCTTTGGGATTAATCGCCAGAAGAATTGGGGGGCGCCCTCCACGCGAATCACCAGGAGCTTTCTCAAAAACCAAACCTGCTTCGATTAATTCGGAGGTAATTCCAGTAACTGTTGCAGGTGAAAGTCCAGTCACCCTGGCAACCTGAGCGCGATCAATCGGCCCATACGTCTTGATATTGTTAAGAATGATTGAGCGATTAATCGCGCGGATTAGAACTCGGTTGCCAAGTGGAGTGGAATTGTTCATTACTTTATTCCGTGAATAAACTAAGTATGAAATTATTATACAAACAAAAAATCAAATGTCAAGTAGTATTTTTCTTTCTTTTTCATTATCTTTTCATGAATAGAGGTAATATATTTCTTTACATCTTCCCGGTTCGAGTATTTTTTCCCTTTTAACCACCTAAATCACCCACCAATCACGGTTTATTGAGATAATTCGATAATATTTGTAGCCTGAACAGCTAAGCAATTCCCTGATGCTTTATCCAGGATTGTTTCCTCAATATAATATAAAGATTTACAAATCAATATTGACGCAATGTAAATCTCACTCTTTGTTCAATTCACAGGACTCCACCTTTACGATTGTATGCAAGGATACATGGTTACTGATTCTTGATATAATCGGAAATATCCAAAAATAAACACCTCACCAAAACCTTACTTGTTTTTCTGTACACGGTATGTTATTATTCTAATCAGGAAATTTCCATTAAATCATCAATTAAGCAAAAAATAGGACCTGTATCATATCTATTTTTGAATTTCCTTCATTGTCATTTAAGGAGGAGTTCTACTATGAAAATAAATAAGACGTTAGCAGTTTCTATCATTTTGATTATGTTCCTTGCAATGGCTGGTATATTGCCCAACGTGTCTGCCCGCCAGTTATATGCCACTTCACCTACGCTCGGTGATGCGGAAAGTTTCTCTGTCTTGGGAGGTGAAACAATAACAAATACAGGTGACACCACCATTTCAGGGGATGTGGGAGTAAGTTCTGGCTCGGCAATCACCGGCTTTCCTCCAGGCATCGTTGGTCCACCAGGTGTGATTCAAGATGCTGCTACAACTGCACTTGCTCAGATAGCCAACTCTACCGCATTTGATTTCCTGGACCAGGGATGTGATGTTACTTATCCTGCTGGTGTTAAAGATTTAGTTGGTGAGACCCTCGTTCCTGGTGTTTATTGTGCAGATGCCTTTGAGTTGTCCGGAACACTTACCCTGAGTGGATCAGGTGTATGGATTTTCAAGTCAGCCTCAACTTTAATTACTTCAGGTACTGCCAACGTTGTGGGTAGTGATCCATGTAACGTATGGTGGCGTGTGGTCAGTTCAGCGACGCTTGGCACAAACACTTCATTGATTGGAAATATTCTCGCATTAACGTCCATAAGCTTGGCAACTGGCGCAAGCTTAGATGGCCGCGCGTTTGCGCAAACAGGCGCGGTGACACTGGATGACAACACAATAACCGGCCTAATCTGTCTTCCGCAACCTGCGCCAACAGAACAACCTACACAGGAAGCAACAGCACCTGCTGTCAGCGGTTTGCCAGAATCCGGTGGTGCACCTATTCGAAATCAAAGTTTTCCCTGGAGTCTGGTGATCGTCTCCGGTTTCAGTTTCATTGCTTTGGTCTTTGGCGTACGAGCATTCCGTAACAACTATCGAACAAAGTAAATCAATACAATTCAAAATAATGGTTTTTCTTACTCACGCCCGATTGCGCGGTAGTCTATTAATTGTTCTTTTCTTAGCCGCAATGCTTGTAGGGTGTGAAAACAGGGAGATGGAGGAAGTCTTGCAGATTGATACTCCATCTCTTTTGATTTTGCCAACTGACGAACCAATTATTCACAATAATAATTTGCCATCAGAGCAGCCAACAATTCAATTAACCTCCACAAAGGTCGTTCTTGGTTCCCTCTTTGATCCTTCCCTGGATCTGATGGCTGATCCGGTACCTGTGCCGCTTGAACTCGAGATTCCTTATCTTAAGGTAAAAGCCCCAGTAGTCGGTGTCGGCCTTACAAAAGACTATTTGATGGATGCACCCAAAGGTGATATTGGTGACCCGATCTGGCATACAGCATTCTGGTATCGAGGCAGTGGTATCCCAGGCGAGCCGGGTACAACAACCATTGCGGGACATGTTAATGATCCCCTTGGGCGATTTGAGATTTTTGCTCGCCTTGAAGACCTGGATCCCGGTGATCTGATTATCGTTCGTTATACCGAATTAGACATTGACATTCGCTTCAAGGTTGACCAGGTAAAAGTTTACTCTGTTCAAGAGTCTTCCAAACCAGAGGTGCTTAGTCAGATATACGGTGAAGGACCTGTCTCCGGGACAGGACCACAACCCTCCATCGATGGTTCCTCCCGCCTGACACTGATCACCTGCGCTGGAAATATTGTCAATGGCCAATTCGATCACCACATTGTCGTTTTCGCAACTCGTACCAATTAGCGGAGAAACTTCATGATGAATTCACGAGAAAGATTGTTATCAGGTCTCATTGGTGTTATCCCGGATCGCCTTCCCGTCACAACCCATCACATCATGGACTATTTTCGTAATACCTACATGGATGGAATATCAAACCTGGAAATTTTCGATCATTTCAATCTGGATGCTATTCATTGGACTGCCCCAGTCCGACCTGATTTTTCAGCCGGAGATTATTACGATCCCACAGATCCTCCTTCCAGTAATCCATTGCACAGTCGCCGTATTGTCAATGATAACTGGCAAATCACTACCGAAGAAATACCGAACAAAGAATACGCCACCACCCGGTATACGATTACAACCCCAAAAGGAAAATTAACTTCCGTTCTACAAAGTAATCAGTACACCACCTGGGTGTCAGAGCATCTGATAAAAGAAAAAATGGATATCGATCTGATAGCAGAATATGCCACTGCACCGCTTTGTGATTTTGAGCAGGTAAACAATGAGGCAAAGGAATTTGGAGAAAGAGGTATCATCAGAGGCCACATTCCTGGATTTGATATATACGGTCAACCAGGTTGCTGGCAGGATGCCGCTGTTCTGGTTGGAATTGAAAAATTGATCCTGGAAACCTTCGATGATCCATTTTGGGTGCACGAACTTTTAGAGATCCTTTGCATACGAAAAGAGATCTTCATTCGCTCCTTGAAAAGTGCCAGGTATGATCTTCTGGAATTGGGTGGAGGGGATGCATCCTCCTCTGTTATTTCACCAAAAATCTTTCGTACTTTCGTTGCACCTTATGATACAAGATTAATTAATTTGGCTCATGAAAATGGACAGCGGATTGTTTACCATACTTGCGGTGGTATGATGCCGATTCTGGAAGAGATTGCCAACATGCATCCTGATGCCATGGAGACTTTCACACCCCGTGAAATGGGTGGCGATATTAATCTGGTTGAAGCTAAAAAACGGATTGGAGAGCGGGTTTGTATGATCGGTGGGTTCGATCAATCTCGTTATTTCTGGGGTTGCAGCGAAGCGGAAACACGACAGGCAGTCCGTGCTTGTTTCGAAACTGCAGGGATTGGCGGAGGTTTTATCCTCTGCCCATCAGATCATTTCTTTGATGCTGATCCAAAATTATTGGCTGCTTTTGCATCAGAAGCACATCTTTGTACCTATCAATAAGATTTCCATTTAAATTAATTTCAATAATTATCTCCACTTATTAAATATTTCTGCAAATTCTAATTTTACAATAAATTATTTTGATATAATTTTCTTATCCAAAAAAATTAAATTCCCCAAATTCATTATTCACAGGATCATCATGAAAACATTCACAAAAAGAAACCAAGCCTGGTTATTACTGCCAGTCCGCACATTGTTGTTCCTAGCTGCACAGGTATTAATTGCATTACTACTCCTGTTATTTGCAGACGTCTCCGATTGGCAGGCATCTGCTGGCTGGTGGCCTGTGGGGGTTGCACTGGCAGATATCGTCTGTCTTTATCTACTCATCCGCTGGTACAGACAAGAGGGAAAAAACTTCTTTTCCGAGTTTCGATTAAATCACAAAACCTTTTGGAAGGATCTTCTGGTCGTGCTGCTTTCACTGATCATTGGTGGACCACTTTCTGTTATGCCAAATATATTACTTTCTACATGGCTTTTTGGAGACCCGGAAGCCACTTTGCCACTGTTCGTCGGAATTTTACCACTCTGGGCAGTTGTTGTTGCCCTGGCCTTGTTCCCATTGGGACAAGCTCTGACAGAAATCCCTATGTACATGCGTTATATCCTTCCTCGGCTTGAAGCACAACCAGGACTTAAACCCTGGATGGCTGTTGGTCTGGTAAGCCTGTTCCTCAGCCTGCAGCACATCACTGCACCATTGGTTCTGGATATCCGATTTATTATCTGGCGTGCTTTGATGTATCTTCCCTTTGCGCTTTATGTAGGCATACTTATCCGTTGGCGGCCGCGTTTATTACCGTTTATCGTAGCCATTCATTGGATGATGAATTTATCCTTTGTCATCATGTATTTGATTCCAAACATCGCCAAATAGAAAATTATTCCATTTTGATTATCTCGACTATAATTAATCAGTACATTTCTTAAATGAATAATATCAAAACAGGGTGGAAGAACCAGGAAAATCTGGTTCTTTTTTATCATCTAAAATGGAGTCGATATGATCCGTCTCACTCGTAAAGTATTCACTGACCTTTCGATCTGGATGATTGGTCTCGGTCTGATCATCGGAATTGTCTTCCCTTTTTTCGTTGCCTGGATGGGAATTCCGCGCGAATACGTCCTCAAACCCTGGTTTTTTGTTGCCTGCATCACAGCCGGAATTATTGTTGGCGCATTGAACATCACTCTTGCTCGCGCTGTCGTCGGATCAAGATTAAAACTTCTGGGTGATCGTATGCAATATGTCAAGAAAAACCTTGAAGTTGCCAAAGAAAACAAGGATGATTTCACCTGCACCACGGAGCAATGCAAAATTTTCGTCGATTCCGAAGATGAGATTGGTCATAGTGCCAATGCATTCAATAGCCTGATTGAAACATTATTTGAATCGATTGAAACAGAACATTCTCTGAGTACATTCAATCAAATCCTTGGCAGCCAGTTAGGTCTTAGTGATTTAACAGAAAAAGCGTTACAGCAATTATTACAGCACACCGGTAGTGCTGCTGGAGCTGTGATGATTGAAAATGAAGGGGCAGTCAATGTTGCAATTTCGCAGGGGATCAGAAATGTTGATTCACTACTCGAAAGTGATCATGTCAAAAGTGTATTACGGAATGAAAAACGTATTCAGATCACATTACCTGATGATGTAAGAGTGGAAGGCGTATTAACCGATTTTCGACCGAATGAAGTAATTATTGAACCTGTGTTATTCAAAGATGTGGTGCTGGGTTTAATTATTTTAGCGACAGCCAAATCGTTCAGTAAGGATGCTCTTACGCGCTTAAATCTTTTCAGCCAGGGATTGGCACTTGCATTGCACAACGCTATGCTCTTTGACCGCCTGGAACGACTGGCTGCTCTTGATTCGTTGACCGGTATTTATAATCGTCGCTTTGGGATGACTCGGCTGCATGAGGAATACGGAAGAGCGCTACGTTCAAATTCCCCAATAGGTATTATTATGATGGATCTCGATCATTTCAAATTGGTAAATGACACCTATGGACATTTGACCGGAGATCGAGTCCTGATAAAAATTGCAAAAATTACTCGAAGTGTGCTGCGCGATGGAGACATTCTTATTCGCTATGGGGGAGAAGAGTTTCTGGCAATCCTTCCAGGTGCATCACGAAATGATGTCGTCAACATTTCAGAACGTTTGCGAAGAAAAGTTGAGGAAAATTCAGTAATCGATAACGATGATGTGATCAAAGTTACAACCAGTATTGGTGGAACCTCCTATCCGGAAAATGATGTTTCCAATGAAACCGAACTGGTAGATCTGGCAGATCAGGCACTCTACCGCGCCAAAGATTCCGGCCGTAATTGTGTTGTGATGGCAAATGTGAACTAGACCAAACAGAACAGGGATTATTCAATACATGCTTGGGATAATGATCAAATAAAAGGCGACCCAAAATCCTCGATAGCATCCGCAATAATTGGTAATGTCGTCCGCCAGACATCCAACGGTACATTTTCGGAGATCTGAATCTGCAATCGACCGGTATGTCCTGCAGTAGCCAGAATCTCATCCGCCATGCTCCGTACGTCAGTTGGCGATTGAAGATGGATGGATGAAGGAAAATTGAGCTGTAAGATTTTCTCAGGCCACAAGGAAAGAGCTTCTGCTACGGTCGTATCACAATCAGGAACCGGGGTGAATGAATCCAGACCACCGACTTTGGAATTGGCGATATCTTTCCACAAGGGTTTTAGAAAGCCATCCATATGGATAAATAACCGCGCACCCCTTTCAGCTAGCATACCAGCCAGTTCATCATAAAGCGAAACACAATATTTTCTGAATCGGGCTGGTCCGATAGCAGGCGCCGTTATATTGTCCGGAATATTGATGAACGGAGCAGGAGAACGGTAAGCAATTTCGAATTGTTGCCGCTCGCGTTTCATCAGTAATTCAATCGTGTGTTCAACATGCTCGGGATAATCAGCCAGATGCATTGAGAGGCCTTCCAATCCAACCCATTCCACCCAAAGTTGCTGCCATGGGGTGCGTTCGCATTCCACTTTAGGAAATCCATCATCACCCAATTCAGCTACATCACGATAGTACTGATCATAGTTTTCCAGAATCAGACAATCGTTTAGATAAGACCAGAAGATCTCGTAATCCTGCTTGGTTTTGATGAAATGTTTGCTGGGCGTGGAACTATCAAATGCAGGTTCGTAAACCCGTACTTCTTCCAGGCTGCCTTTTGGTGTGTGCAGAAAGGTGCGTTTATGTTTCGTTTCTCCTTGCATGAAAACTTGACTCTCATATCTGCAATTGGGGTGTTCCACCCGGTAGATCGGGCAAAAACGGATGATCCCGATCCTTCCCTTTCCCATGTGTTGCAACACCTCTTTTGGGGGAACCAGAATTTCATAGATTGCAAATGGAACACGGTCATGCTCCTGCCCTTGAATAACAGCCAACATCCGCTCACGCATGGTCATCGGTTTCATGGTCTTCTCCATTGGAATTTAATTGAAAAATTGTTTAGTGGCACTTAATTATATTATAAAAAAGTTCATTTTTTCAATAATCCATTTTGCGCTGCCACAGCAATCGCTGCAGCCCGTGAATCAACCCCCAATTTGGTATATATACTCGCCAGATGTGCCTTAACAGTTCGCTCAGAAATACCCAGGTGGTGGGCTACTTCCTTGCTACGCTCTCCTCGAGCAACAGCTTCCAGCACCTCCTGTTCGCGTTCGGTTAATCCAGCCGATAAAGAATTTTCGTCAACAGATTGTTTGGCTCCGCCGGCAAGCGACAAAACACGTGCCATAATCTCCGGCTTGAGCAAAGTCTCCCCCCGTGCTGCTGCCCGGATCGTGTCAAATAATGCTATCCGGTCGGTATCTTTCAACAGGTAACCGCGGGCTCCGGCGCGTAATCCCCGCAGCATTAATTCATCTTCATTGAAGGTGGTTAGAATAACGACCGCAATTTTTGGCTGACTCTCGCGCAGTTTTTCAATTGCTGTCAAGCCATCCATGCCAGGCATTCGTAAATCCATTAACACCACATCAGGACTAAATTCAGCACAAAGGCGCAAAGCTTCTGCACCATCCGAAGCCTCAGTTACAATTTCAAAATCATCTTCGGTTTCCAGAATGAGCCTTAATCCCTGGCGGATAATTAAGTGGTCATCAGCAATCAAAATTTTTATCATAGGGGAATTTTCATCCTTATTATTGTCCCAACACCAATTTGACTCTTGACTTCGAATTCTCCGCCGGATAATCGTACTCGCTCCTGCATCCCCAACATTCCATAATGTCCGGAAGGAACGACTGCAGGATCAAAGCCTCCCCCATCATCCTGGATGGTAACTACCAGAGACTCTGATTCCACGACAACCTCAACCTTAACTTTCTTTGCCTGTGCATGCCTGGCGACATTGGTTAATGCTTCCGCTACATTCCGAACGATTGCGTCATTAAGTGATTTTGGAAGTGTAGGAATATCCACTGTCAGGAACTCACAGGGAATATCTGTTGCACTGGTGAAACGTGAAATCTCCAATCGAAGGGCGGAATCAAGGTTTTCCAAAGATGTGTTTCTCAGGTCATCAATAGCATTCCGGGCATCTGCCAGCGCAGCCCGTGCCTGCAGCATCGCATTGGAAACGATTGCTTTGGCTTTCTCAATACGCTCATTAGATAGATGCGCTTCAACCGCCTCCAATTGAAGAATAATTCCAGTCAAGCCCTGGGAAAGGGTATCATGCAGTTCTCGTGCCATGCGCTGGCGTTCATTAGCGATGGTTAAGTCTTCCACCTGGGTAGCATATTGACTCAACTGGCGATTTGCTTTTTCAAGTTCTGCCGCTATTTCTTGTACTTTCTCACGGGCATCCACTTGTCGACGATAAAGAATAGTAAAAGAAATAACAAAGAATATAACCGGTATAATGCCGATAATCAACCAGCTTGATGAAGCAATATCAACCACCTGGTTCAAGTTCAGGTAAGCCAGAGCCGAAAAGTACAATGCTGAAAGCAGTGTTGCACGGCTCAGACCCAGCATGCCCACTGTTTCTCCCAGTAATGCCATGTAAATCGCGAAGATGATCGCCTGATGTCCTGCCATCCAGCAGATAAAGAAGGCAAGCATTCCTTGTAGGATGATATATCCTACGGTTAATTTGGAACTGAGAATAATTTTTTCAATCTGCCAATGCAGAATTACATGCCCTGCCATCAATCCTGTGAAAATAACCAACTGCCAGGATTGCCGTAGATCAGGTTTTTCCATCAAGGCGACAGCATACATAATCACCATCACCATGGTTAAGAACCATGTGAACAAACGCGGATCACGTTCAACATTCGATTGATTTGTAGGTGATTCGATTTTCATAGGCATGTTTGAATTGTATAGGATATTGAAATTCTTGGCTATTGTCCGGGTGGACATTGTCCAAAGGTACAGTGTCCTTTTTCCCAAAGGCTCAATAGCGCTGGTCCAGCAGGCACCATATACTAGGAACAGAAATCGAATCAACCCCCAACACCCATTGGGGTTTCAAGGAGAAAAAATGAACGCAATTGAAGTAAAAAATTTGAAAAAGTCGTTTGGCACAATTAATGCCGTCCAGGGTGTGGATTTTGTTGCCCATCAGGGAGAAATTCTTAGCTTGTTGGGACCTAATGGTGCCGGTAAGTCCACCACCATTTCCATGCTTTCCGGATTACTGGCCCCGACTGAAGGTGATGCTTTCATCATGGGTCATTCGGTCACCAACCAGGCAAAGGCTGCTAAAGAGAGTCTCGGTGTTGTCCCTCAGGATATTGCCCTCTATCCCGACCTGTCCGCTCGCGAGAATCTTGTTTTTTGGGGAAAAATGTATGACTTACGTGGTGATGTTTTAAAACGACGTGTTGATGAAGTGTTGGAAATTATCGGGTTGACGGAACGCCAGAAAGATCGCGTTGGCAAATTTTCAGGTGGGATGAAACGCCGCGTCAATATCGCTGCTGCCCTTCTACACAAACCGGATGTGTTTATCATGGATGAACCCACAGTCGGAATCGATCCCCAATCGCGCCGGCACATTCTTGATAATGTCAAAGAACTCAACCGACAGGGTATGACGGTTCTCTACACTACCCATTATATGGAAGAAGCTGCAGAACTCTCCAACCACATCGCCATCATGGACCAGGGAAAGATTATCGCTTACGGTACCCACGCTGAATTGATCAAGATGGTTGGGGAAGAGACCCGAATCGATCTTACCTTTAATGCCGAGGTAGAAGCTATCATCCCCGCATGGAAATCGATTGACGGTGTCTCAAGCCTGGATGCCACCGACGGCAAGGTTACAACCCTGGTAGATGACAGCAATCGTGTTCTACCGCAATTAATTGAAGTAGCTGCAAAGGGAGGTGTTCGTATCCTGTCTGTAGATATTCAGGAACCAAACCTCGAATCGGTCTTTCTGCATCTGACCGGACGCGCTCTGCGGGATACATAAACGGTAAGGAGAATCAATCATGAAAATTCTAGATATTGCCATCAAAGACCTGACTCACTCTTTCCGTAGCTTATTTGCCATTGGTATGACAATCATTGCCCCTTTGTTATTAATTGGTCTGATCTCACTGGCATTCGGGGGAGCCTTCAGCGGAAACGCGGATTTACCTGCTGTCACGGTCGGAATATATACTGCTGATAAATTGACTGACTCCACAATTCTTGATGAGCCACTGGGAGAGAACATCCGAAGTATGTTTTTCGATGCGAGTGTTCAATCCTGGATCACAGCCAGTGATTTTTCCGATGAAACTTCGTTACGTGCAGCTCTTGACCAGCGTGAAATTGGCGTGGCTGTCATCGTTCCTTCTGATTTTTCACAACGCTACCTGGCAGGTGATCGTGACACACAGGTACTCATTATGAGTGATCCAACACTCACAATTGCACCACAGGTCGTTCAGAATATGGTCACGGCAATGATGGATGGTGTCGCTGGCGGTGGTATTGCCATTGAGACAGTGCTCGAACGCCAACAACTGCAGGGAATTCAACCAGATCCCAATCTGATATCAGCCCTTGTCAACCGTTATACGGAATGGTATCGCGAATTTCAGCGCAATCTCTTTCACAATCCAAAGGAAGCAGTATTGGTAATGGTCGCATCCACTGGTGAGATTGCTACTGAAAATCCAATGCAGCAGATGTTGGGACTCATGATGGCTGGACAAATGGTGTTTTTCGCCTTCTTCACCGGCGCGTATTCTATGATGTCGATTTTGGAAGAAAATGAGGAAGGTACACTTGCCCGTTTGTTCACTTTGCCGGTGGATCGCACAGCCATTCTGGCTGGAAAATTCCTGGCTGTATTTCTGATGGTAATCATACAGGGGATTGTTCTGATCATTGCTGCCCATTTTATTTTCAAAATTCAATGGGGTGATCCAATGATGGTGATCCTTGCGCTATTGGGACAGGTGGTTGCATCTGCCGGTTTGGGTGTACTTTTGATATCCTTTGTGAAGACCTCTCGCCAGGCAGGACCTGTGTTGGGAGGTGCATTGACCGCCATGGGCATGTTGGGCGGTTTGTTCACAGCAAATATCGCTATGCCAGAAGCCTTCAATCGATTAGCTGCCTTCACCCCGCAGGGTTGGGTTGTGCGTGGCTGGAAAACAGTTTTGAACGGGCAACCTGCCGCTGATCTGCTCTTGCCACTCCTGGTAATGCTGGTTGTTGGATTGATCATGTTCGCCATCGGAGCAATTCGCTTCCGCAGACGGTTTGCATAGCTTCTGGATTAAATTAATTTTGGAGATAGAAATGAAAATACTCGATTTAGTACTAAAAGATTTACGGCAAATGCTGTATGATAAAAATTCCGCATTGTTCCTGGTCGCGATGCCAATTGTTTTCACCCTTTTCATGGGCTTTGCCTATCGCAGTGGTGATAATGGAGAAGTTGAAAACCAGCGCATCCCGCTTGCCTGGGTGGAAGAAGAACCAGTCAGTATGATGAGCAGCATGCTTTACACTCATCTTGAGAAAGCGGAGAGCATCGGAATCACGCCTATGGAAAATGATGCTGCACAAAGTGCCATGCAAAGCGGAAAAGTGGCTGGAATTCTGATCATACCGTCTGATTTCGACATAAAAGTACAACTGAATCAAAACCCACAGTTGACCCTTGTCACCGACATTACGTCAACGACCGGACAATCCCTTTACCAATTGCTGCGGGTTCCTGTCTCCCAATTGATGAGCACGTTTGAAATTGGGCACATGAGTGTTGCGAGTCTGGAAGACCCATCCGAATTCATTCCTACGGTCAATCTTGCCTGGGAAAAGTGGACAACCAACAATTTGGATTCTCTTGTACGGGTAGAACAGGCTGTAGGTCAGCAAGCAGAAAGTTGGTTCGGCGATAACCCATACAATCAGGCATCTCCAGGGATCATTGTTCAGTTCGCCATCATTGGGTTGGTGACATCCGCGCAGGTATTGGTGCAGGAACGTAAAACCCGGACACTGCAGCGTCTGATGACCACTTCCATGCGTCCCTGGCAGATCATCGCCGGGCACATGCTGGCAATGTTTGTAATTGTTTTTTTGCAGACTGCACTGATGGTGATCTTTGGTCAATTTGTTCTCAATGTTAATTACCTGAGAGTACCCTTCGGAACGTTGTTAATTGCTGTATCACTGGGTTTGTGGGTTGCTTCCATGGGTTTATTGATTGGCACATTGGCAAAATCAGATAACCAGGTTGTGCTCTACTCGATGCTGGCGATGTTCGTCTTTTCCGCATTGGGTGGCACCTGGTTTCCGCTGGAAGGAGCTGGAGGAACTTTCGCCACCATAGCAAAGCTGTTGCCTTCCTCCTGGGCGACGATAGGTTTACAGAATATCCTCATCCGCGGACTTGATCTTGGTTCGCTCTGGCAACCGGCAGCGATTCTGCTGGCTTATGCCTTGGGTTTCTTTGTTCTGGCAGTCTGGCGCTTCAAAAAAGCAGAAATGTAACGTCATAGATACTATTAAAAAACCAGAGATAAGATTCGCCTCTGGTTTTCTAATTAATCCAATTTCTCTTCTTTCAATCAAAGCAGGTCTTTTAATAATTATTAAAATAAATGTAGCTTTTCAACAGAGCTTTCAGAGTGTTTTTGGCGAAAACACCCTCCAACCCTGGATTATTAAGGATAACTTTTTTCCAATAAAAAACCTTTTTGTGATTTAAAGATCAATTCTTAATTACACAAAACCGGATTCATTCTGTAAAAAAATGCTGCGAAAAATCTCTGGCTAATCCCTTTCCCGCAAGGAAACAGTCGCCATGCCCACCACAACCAGACCATAAATGGGTAATATGATTAACATCAGCCAGTTATCCAATAATGTGCCACCACGAATTAATTCCTGCAGCACTTCGTTTGCATAATATAACGGTGTCAGATAACCGAGAATCTGTGCCCAATCCGGCAATTTCTCCACCGGCACAATGATCCCAGAGAGAATAACAGAGAGGATCACCAGCGGAATAAAGGGAAATACCTGTCCTTCATTACGGGCGAAGTTGGAAACCAGCATGCCAATCGCCATGCTGATCACTGCCAGTAACCACATAACCAGATACATCGATGCCAATTGTGCAGCGCTGAAACCAAGATCAAACAACCAGTTCAACTCCAGCAACACCAATAAACTTTGCGCTGTTGCCAGCACTGTGTAGGCTAACAAATATCCAATGATGATTTCAATCTGGTTGTAACCACTCACGAACATTTGGGTCATTGTACCAGCCGTGCGTTCCCGTACCAGGACGATTGCTGTCAGTATGAAGGTTATGAAATGCACTATGAAGGCAGCATACGGTACGACATAGACACTGATATTAAATAAAGGGGATGCCAGCACATCAAAAACGACTTTAATGAAATAAATAATGATCAAAGGAAAAAGGATGGAGATAGCCACAAAGCGCTTGTCACGCCGTAACTGGTTCAACACCCTGGAGGTAACCACACCGATTCGGCTAAGAATGGCTTTCATTGGGCATCTCCATTTCTGATCAACTTTTCATGATCATTGATCATTCCCAACACCACCATTTCCAGGGTTTCCTCCTCTATCTCAATTCGACTGATTGTATTCTCAAGTCCAAATTGATGTAGTAATCTCGGCAATTGATCCGGATAATTACTGATCTCCTTTTCTGTGCTCATCTTTCCCTGGTGAATTTTGACTCTGGCTTTCTTTTTCCACAATAACTGCCGCGGAGGTTCATCTGCCAGTAAAACACCTTCATGCAAAATTGCCAACCGGTCACAATACATCGCTTCGCTCATCTGATGAGTGCTCACTAATATGGTGACCCCTTGCTGCGTCAATTCACGGAAATGCTGCCAGAACGCCTCGCGCAATTTCGGATCTATCCCGGTGGTGGGTTCATCCAAAAAAAGGATTTTTGGTTGGTGTACCAGCGCACAGGCAAGCGACACCCTCTGTTTCATTCCTCCTGAGAATTTGTAAACCTGGTCGTTAGCGCGTTTATGCAGGCCAATAAAATCAATCACTTCATCAACCCGCTTCAGGTAATTTTCATTCCGATGGGCATAGCTGAAGAAGCGGATATTCTCTTGCGCAGTTAAATCCTCATACAGGGCTGGCATTTGGGGCATATATCCCACCATACTGCGCACTTTTGCTTTTTGAATGGAGGGATTAAACCCCAGAACGGATAAACTCCCATTTGTGGGTTTGGTAGCACCGATCAACAGGCGAATCAGCGTCGTTTTACCTGCGCCGTTTGGACCCAATAAACCATAGATTTGACCTTTTGCAACACTTAGATTCAAGTTCTTCAGCGCTTTTTGTTTGCCAAAATTTTTGTCCAGATTCTGGACGACGATAGCTGTGGATTCATTCATAGTTCGCTCGATTTAAAACAGGAATGGGATAGATTAATTATAGTCCCAATTTTTTAAATCTCATAGTAAAAAAAATAGAGCCAATAATTGTATCCTTTCAATAATTAGTGGCTTGGGTGTTTTTGGCGTGCAGCCGCACGCCAAAAACACCCACTTGCCCCGATTTATTGAGATCATACCAATAATTCTTATTTGAAAATTACCGGAGAAATTGTATCTTTTCCTTTGTGGTAATTGTTGAATGGTTAGTTAATTGTTACTAAGTTTAGTTATTCTGAGAGAATTAAAAGGGATTTTTTCATATATAATAAAACCTACCATAACGATCGGTCGAAAAACAATGAAAGGTTCCAAGACTCGTGCAATTACCAATTCTTAATAACAATCACGAAGATCCAAACCTCCTTTCCCTGCTTGAAGACGCCATTGAATTTGCGGTTTACCAAATCGCAGTTGATCCTTCCCATCCATATGGTGGACGAGTGGTGATGGTCAGTCCATCCATTAAAGAGATTGCTGGAATCGATGACCCATGGCAGTTCGAATCCTGGTTTGAGAATATCCACCCGGATGATAAATCAAGAGTGATGGAGGCAAATCATCGCTCCTGGACGGAACATGTTCGTTATGATGAAACCGCCCGTCAATACAATAAAGACAAAAAAGATTGGGCATGGGTTCGGACGATCTCCACCCCTGCTTTCAATGCTGATAAACAGTTAACCCATTTCACGGGTTTTGTGTTGGATATAACCGAACAAAAACTGGCAGAAGAGGGACTTAAATATCGTGCAGCTTTTGAGAATCTAATTCTTTCACTGGCAACAAGATTTATAAACCTATCTCCTAGTGATCTGGATAAAGCAATTGATGATGCCCTGCAATCCATCGGCGAATTTACCAATGTCGACCGTTGCTACCTCTTTTCTTTTTCTGAGGATAAACAAACCATGTCCTGTATGCATGAATGGTGCTCTCCTGGTGTACAGCCACATTTCCACAATTTGAGTAAGATCCGGGTAACTGATCGGCCATGGTCAAACAACAAACTGTTCAATGCAGAAATTCTCCAGATTCCATCTGTCAATAATTTGCCCGTGGAAGCCCAAAGGGAAAAAGAGGAATTCCTCCGGCAAGGTATACAATCCCTTTTAGCAGTACCAATGGTTTTTCAGGGTGATATAACCGGTTTTTTGGGTTTTGATTCCGTTTATAGTGAAAAAAAGTGGTCTGATGACAGTGTAGCGCTTTTGCAGGTGGTTGCCAGTATTATTATCAATGCCCGGGAAAATAAACAGGCGCAAGAAGCTTTGAAAAAGGCTTATAATGAACTTGAGCAACGAGTTGTCGAACGCACCAACGCACTCAAAATAACCAATGAATCCTTGCGTGCTGAAATTGACCAGCGAAAGCAGATAGAAGAATCCTTACAGATCAGCCAAGCGCTGTATTCTGAAGTTTTTGATCATTCTCCGCTGCAATTGTTTATTGTGGAAGTTTTGCCTGACGGACATTTTCGTGCCTTACGTACCAATCCAGCCCATCAACGAGGTTCAGGCCTGCAGCCAGAAAATGTATGGGGCAAAACAATCGAGGAACTGGTAATTCCAGAAGTTGCGGCAGCGATCAATCAACACTATCTTGACTGTATTGAGACTGGCCATACCATCGAATATGAGGAAACAGCTCCATCTCCCTACTGGAATTTAGAAAGAATCCGTACCTTCCGTACAACAGTTGCGCCCGTTTTTGACAACCACGGAAATGTTGTTAGGTTGGTAGGAGCCAGCGAAGATATTACAGATCAAAAAACTGCACAGAAAATCCTCATGGAGCGAGCACGTGAAGAAGCAATTTCAGCTGAACGGGGGAGGTTGGCGCGTGAATTACACGATGCGGTTACCCAAACCTTATTCTCAACCACCATGACCGCAGAGGTGCTACCCAAAATTTTTGAAAAAAACCCGGATGCTGGTTTAAAAAAGCTTGATGAATTACGCGAATTAACCCGTGGGGCATTGGCAGAAATGCGTACACTGCTGATGGAATTGCGTCCAGATGCCCTGGCCGATGCGGAGTTAAAGGATCTCCTGCAACACTTAACCAACGCCTTCATTGCCCGAGCACGCATCCCGATCAAGCTACAAATCAATGGAGATTGTACGCTTCCCATTGATGTTAAAATCGCTTTTTATCGTATTGCGCAGGAATCACTTAATAATATTTCGAAACATGCTGATGCTGAACAAGTAATCATATCCTTGTCATGCCAACCTGCCGGCTTTGATCTGATTGTTGAAGACAATGGGCAGGGTTTCGAGATCAATCACGAACGGGGAACAGATCACTACGGTCTGCGAATCATGCGTGAGCGTGCAGAAGAGATTAACGCTATTCTTGAAGTCAAAAGTCAGACTAATCAGGGGACTCGTGTTCACTTGCGTTGGTCTGCTTCCTCAACAGATTTAATAGGAACCATATAGTTAAGGATAGAAAATGACACAACCGAAATCAATTAAAGTACTGATTACTGATGATCACGCAGTTGTACGCAATGGACTAAGCTCATTTCTGTTGGTATATGACGACTTTGAACTAGTGGGTGATGCAAAAAACGGCGAACAGGCAATTCAGCTGTGTGATCAGTTGTTGCCAGATGTCGTTCTGATGGATTTGGTCATGCCAGGGATGGACGGAGCCACCACAACCCGTCGCATCAAAGAAAAACATCCAACTATCCAAATACTAGCCCTCACCAGTTACAAAGAACGTGAACAGGTTCAATCAGCACTTCAGGCTGGTGCAATCGGTTACCTGCTGAAAGACATTTCCGCCGACGAACTGGCACAGGCGATCCGTCAAGCATTCGCGGGAAAACCCACTCTCGCCCCCGAAGCTGTCGAAGTACTTGTCCAGGCTTCTCGCGAACCAGAAATCACCTTAGGACATGATTTGAGCGATCGGGAACGTGAGGTACTTGCTTTGATGGTGGATGGGATGAATAACCAACAAATCGCTGAACGATTGTTTGTCAGCCAATCCACAGCCAAATCACATGTGAGCAGTATTCTTTCTAAATTGAAGGTTAACACACGTACAGAGGCAGTCTCTTTCGCATTAAAAAACAGACTGGTTTGATTTTCTTCAAAGAGTCTTGTCTGAGCTGATAACTTTCCAATCAATAAAAACTTAAGATACACAGATTTATTAAAGAAAATAATTCTCTGAAATTAGAGCTTCCATATCAGCATCAATTTCCATTCCAAGTTTTGTGCCCTGGCCTAATGGCTAATACAATTCATTCAAATGGGCTATTTCGATTCATCTGGTCGCCGGGTGTCAAAACGGTGAAGTTTAAGTACACTGGAATGGATATTGAAAAAAGAAAAACAAAGAGAATAAAATGGTCAAGAAACTTAAATTCAACCGACAAAATATTTCATTTCCAATCGCTGGGATCGTATTGGGAATATCAACTGGAAGTCTATTTCTGGATGGAAATTTCATTATCGGTATTCTGATTGGGATATCACTGGGTCTATTGATGAGCCTGTTAAGCAATGCGCTGGAAGACAAACTGGCTTATACGCTTGTTGGAATTTATTACGGGTCAGCAGCGGGAAGCCTGCTAGGTTTAATCCTCGGTGTTTTTCACGGGGTGTTTGGTTCGGTCAACCAAACAGTTCCAGCAGAAATATTACTTGGTATTTCGTATAAAGATTGTTATTTATTGTTTGGCGCTGCCAGCATGTCAGCTATTGGAATGATAGCTGGCACGCTAATCGGTGTTCGAAAATTACAACAAAGCATTTAATAATTCAAGGAGATAGGTTATGGACCATGTAGTCTACATTGATACCAAAGAAGGTGATTTAGAAAAACTACTGGATGGAACAAAAAGCATGATCATTCGAGGAGCGACGGGAAGAAAGCTTCCTTACGGTCGTGTACAAGTGGGTGATCGTTTTTATTTCATCCAAAATGATGGAAAATGCCTGGTAAAAGCCAGTGCTGTCGTCTCAATGGTGATCAACTCCGAAAAGCTATCCCCGCAAGAATCTTCTCAATTGATTGAAAAATATCAGGATCAATTGCAACTTACTCCCAAACAATTCAATCATTGGGCAGGAAAACGCTTTCTTGTTTTAATGGGTCTCGATGAAGTTCAATCAGTCATTCCATTTACCATAGATCGCAGTGAATATGGAAATATGGATGATTGGCTGCCAGTCGGAGATATTCAACGAGTTAAAGTGGTTAACTCAAAATTCATTATCTCTTGAGGTTGAAGAATGTTAATTTTGCTTGCTGATGCAAACACGGAAGTACTGGCTGCATTAAGATTATTTCTGGAACAGAAACAAGGGTACCAGATAATCGGGGAAGTGACTGATGCTGTTGGTTTATTTTCCCAGGTTACACGTCAATGCCCGGATGTAGTCATTCTGGATGCTGACCTGCACGGATTAAAAAAATCAAGAAAAGATCCACGCACTCCCCTGGCAGAGTTGGTGGAAACGTTACACGCGCTATGTCCTTCCATCTATCTGATTGCACTCAGCAGCCTGCCAAATATCGAAAAGGAGTGTTTAAAAGCCGGCATGGATGCATTCGTCTGTAAAAGCGATCCGCCGGATGCCTTATTTGCTTTATTACAGATGAATGATATCTAATAAACAAGAAAGACTATTTTATGAATCCAGTATCAATTCAGCAGCATCGCATAATAAATCGCAGCACCAATATGGATAAAGGCAACCATAAAAAGGGTTAAACCCAAAGGAATATGAATTGTATGCCATAACGATAACAATCGACGGGCAGCTGCTAAATTATTGATCTGGCGCTGCACCTGTTGATATTTTCTGTTTACTTTCGCCAAATCCAATGCTTTCTGACGTGCCTGTCCTGTCGTTCCTGTACGGATACTTAAAACACGTAGCAAAGCACTTAAATCAAACCAAAATCGGGAAAGCACATGCAAACTACTACCAGTTCCAGTTTCCATTTTTGTGATTGGACGTGTTTTTTCCTCATTTTTCAATCGCGCCAGTTCTGCTTCCAATTGTCGGGCAGAAAACTCCAAATCCTGTAAACTGATCTCATCACCACTCGATACGCGCGGTATCGCCGTATAAATATACCGACCGAGAATGCCGCTCAGAACCATTAACGCTGTGAGCAAGCTTAAAACACCTGCTAAACCTTGAAATTGCCACCCAGGATGGATAAGAACCATGTAAGGACCAACGAGACCGGTAAAAATATGAAACTCCAACCAGCTGGCCATTTTCCCCCAACGTGCCCCACGTTTACTGCGTTTTCGAAGAGAATACAGGATCTCTGTCATTAACATCAGGATAAACCCAAGCACCCCCAGACTATGCCCCCAAAAACTACTTGCCGAAGGAATTTCTCTTGTCGCTGTTTGAACCAGAATGTACGCAAGCGTTATAAACACTATGGCAATCATAGCAAATATTAGTTCACGGGATCTACTTAGCATGGTTGTGGTTGTACTCCTCCCAGAAATTAGTCAGTGTATCAACCAGAGAAATATCCGGTTTAAGCAAAATATCTCGAATAGAACTTATATCCACACGCTCACGAATCAGGTATTGAAGGGGTCTGGAAAGTGTCTGATCACCCATAACAACAGCACCTGTCAAGCCGTGTGCCCCGACATATAAACGAATTCTATTATCTTCCTGATATGTTTGAGCTACAATTCCGATGGATTGTTTTCGCCAGATCTCACTATCCCCACGCATAATTCCTAATACATCGGCATCGCCACCAGATTTTCTCTCTTCCGGAACTTCTTTACCAACCCGTCCGATAATGGTCGTGATCAGCCCTCCCAGACGTGTTACATTGAATGGGTTTTTCTTTACATAGGAAAAGTTTTCTCCTGCCATATTTAGACCAGCCACCCAACCCTGCTCGATAGATGGCCGCCAAAGACTATCCACCAGATACTCACCGCTCTGATGATCATACACCTGGGCAACATCCCCCGCTGCAAACACATCTGTTTGACTGGTGCGCATACCAGTGTCGACCAGGATACCTCGCTGAGTCTTTAGTCCTGCCCGGACAGCCAGGTCAATTCTCGGTTTAATACCGATAGCGAACGCGACAATTTGACAGGCAATCTCTACATTGCTGCCATTTTCTTTCGCCACAACACCTTTAACCTTCCCATTCTTACCAATTATTTCCACAAGTTCAGTAAAGTAATGAATCTGAATACCATCTTTAGAGAGGTGTTTTTCCACAATCTTTGATTCGGTTTCATCCAGGACACTGCTCCAATATCGATCTCCCCGTAAGAAATAATGAACCTTTACACCGCAAGCTGCCAATCCCTCTGCTAATTCAAGTGCTGTAATTCCACCACCAATGACTACAGCGGATTGCGCTCTGCGCGTATTTTTTATAATTGATTCGGTATCTTCCATGGTATCAAGTTTCACCACCCCGTCCAATTCGATTCCCTGGACTTTCGGCATAGATGCAGTAGCCCCCGTTGCCAGGAGCAAACGATCATAGCGGAAATGCTTTCCATTTCCTGAATGTACAAGATGTTGTGATGTGGAAATAGATTGAACAGTCTGTTTCACAATCTGGATTTTCAATCCCTGGAAGTACTCTTTCGTTAATGGAAAAAGTTGATTATGTGGAACTTCTCCCGCCAATAAATATGCTAACCCGGGGCGTGAATAATAAACATACGGATCATTGGTAAACACGAAGATATTTCCCTGGGGATCTCTTTTGCGGATTGCTCCTGCAGCTGAAACCCCTGCAGCGCCACTACCAACAATAATATAGTCTGCCATTTGGTTCATCCTTTGAACTACTTATCCACCTGGCCATTATCAAAACGCAATACACCACGCGGACAACGTCGGACACATTCCCCACAGGTTAAGCATTTGCTTTCGTGAATTTCTACCCCGCGAAAAGAATGTGCTCGCACATCCACGCCAATCGGGCAATTGAAGGAACAAATGCCACACTGGACACATCTATTTTCATCCGGAATAATATATCCAGAAACCAGTCTTTCCCTTTTTAAATAGGTTTCCTGAAAAACTTCACCAATTAAATTTGTATTTGGAGATTTTCGATTAATCATCAGTCTTTTCCATCACTATGACATTCCATACAGCGTACCACATAATCCGGAATCCCTTTTTCCTCGTGTTTCTTTGTCATTTTAGCCTGATCGTGACAATTAAAACAAGTCCAGCTACTACCACCAGATGGGTGGCATTGGGCGCATTCGCCATTTGCTTTACCGTGGTTCATTGGAAAACGATGGCTGAAACTGGCTCCTTTCCAGGAGTCAGTATTGTGACAGCTTGAACATTGTCCAGAGAAATGGTTATTCGGTTTATTGCCGGAGTGACAACTCTGGCAATCAGTAGCGCCAGCAGCTGTATGATTAAAGCTAGCCGGTTTCCAGGCACTTGTGCTGTGGCAGGCAGAACATTGACCACTAAAATGATTGGCTGGTTTCTTACCAGAGTGACAGCTCTGGCAATCAGAAGCTCCAGCAACCGCATGATTGAAGTTGGCCGGTTTCCAGGCACTTGTGCTGTGGCAGGCAGAACATTGACCACTAAAATGATTGGCTGGTTTTCTCCCAGAGTGACAGCTCTGGCAATCAGAAGCTCCAGCAACCGCATGATTGAAGTTGGCCGGTTTCCAGGCACTTGTGCTGTGGCAGGCAGAACATTGACCTCTAAAATGATTGGCTGGTTTTCTCCCAGAGTGACAGCTCTGGCAATCAGAAGCTCCAGCAACCGCATGATTAAAGCTGGCAGGTATCCAGGCAATGGATGTGTGACAGCTCGAACATTGACCAGAATAGTGGTTAGCTGGTTTATTGACCATGTGACAGCTCTGGCAATCCTCAGCTGAAGCTACAGAATGATCAAAATCAGCAGGAATCCAACCGGCTGGGGTGTGACAAAGCGAGCACAATCCATTGTAATGGTTTTCTGGAAGTACGACAGAATGACATTCGACGCATTGATTTGGTAAGCCTGCATAGGTAATATCGCTATGGCATCCCTCACAGGACAATTCTGCATGTTTTCCCATCAGTGGAAAAAATTCGTGATCAGCTCCATTACTACCAGGCAGGAAAGGAATCTTATGCGGCTTAACTGCAACCCCTAAATTATTGATTGAACTTGCTTTGAAGTTGGCGGTCATACTTGAATTACTTAATATGAATAGGTCGGATAATAAAACTGAATCATCCAACACAAGAATTTTTAGCTGATTAATTTTTTCCTTTGCTTGTACATATTTCAAAGGATAATTTTCTGCTAAATACGTAAGTTCGTCCATTCTTGTTTGAATTCTGCTCAGGATTTTCACAAAACGAAAACGAAGATTCTTATCCTGATGCGGATTATCTGCTTGAAACTGCTTTAAAACGTGGTCTATTTCTACCCAAACAGTACTGATTCGGGATACCTCTTCTGATTGACCTGCTGTCTCTTCCAAATCCATTACTCGTTTATCCAGAATTTTCAATTCATACCACGATTTACTGGTCGGATGAGGATAAAAAACAATCAGCGCATGTTCCAGTTCATCCTGAACCGGGAATAATTTTTCTTCCGGGGCGAAGGGGGCAATTTCCACAAATGCTAAAACAGCAGCACTGGTACCGGACATTACAAACAAAATGATGAGGGTAAAAACTAACAGGGTTTTTCTCATTACTGAAATCTCCCTTCTGTTTGCTTAATCATGGGTTTCTCCATCCTCATGACAGGCAACGCAATCCATTAGCTGATCTCTGGAAATATTTTCTTCAACATGTTCTTCAATAAATTCTCTCTCTTGAGAATCATGACAACTTTCACAAGTATATTGGGTGTAAGTTTCGACGTGACAGGTTATACAATCAATCTCTCCTTCTTCGCCATGATCCAGCGGAAAAGTATGGAACTTCAGTGTAGCTGGTTGCCAGGCTTCTGTTGAATGACAGTTCGCACAATTCAAGCCAAAACTTCCAACATGAATTTCAGGTTCTGCATGACAATCAGAACATTCATTGGGTGTTCCTTTAAACCGTTTATTTTCATGGCATGCAAGACACTCAAGCGCACCATGTGCCCCATCCAAAACAAAAACGTTTCGATGGTCAAAATTTTGCATTTTATCAAGACCATCGTGACAGTCCGTGCAATTAATTCCGAATAACTCGCTGTGTTCCAACATAAATCCAGGATCATGTTGCTCATGACAATCTTTACAAACAGTTTGACCAAATCCCATTGAATCCGATTGATGGCAATCCATACAGGCAATTGTGTTGCGATGATAATCAAATTCATGCAAAATCAGACTAAAACCCACCGCTTCATGGTCGAATTGGCTCCCCTCCCACATAGCTGGGACCCAGGCCTGTGTCGTATGGCATTCTGAACAATCTGGTGAAAATAGACCAGCGTGTAGTTCAGGTTCAGCATGACAATCCCCACAATTGGAACTGACCTGGAAATTATTCTCCATATGACAATCTTTGCAGGTAAGGGAAACATGCTCACCAGTCAGTGGAAATGAAGTCTGGTTATGGTCAAAATTCTTCAAAGCACCTTGAAGCATGTCAAAGTCCCGCCCCTTGTGATCGGAGTGACAATTTCTGCAGGTTATCACATTGTCGAGAGATCCGTGTAATCCAATCTGTTGATTAACCTGATTAGCGATATCCTCATGACAATTAAGACAGCTTTCACCCTGACTGGAAATTAACGGCTGATGACAGAGTTTACATTGAGACTCAATCTCCGCATGCGAACTCGCACCTGCAAATACCAATCCACGTGTAGATTGGGCAGATAATAAACCAGGGCTAAAAATGGTACTCCCATTTATTAATAAAATAGAAGCAATAATAATTATGGCTATCGTTGCTATAAAAATGCTTAGGGGGGAAAACAATGGGGTGCTACTGTTCTCAGGTTTATTCAAATAGCGACCTTTGCTTGGTAACAGAATTTTCTTCGACTATTATAATCCTATTTATCTAAATAATTTCAGTAGATAACTTTTATAAAGGATTAAAGAGTTTCTGTCAACCTAGTAATAATCACCCTGTGATAATCACGTGTTCTTTTTATTCTCCAGAAAATTTGAAAATTTACTTGGATTAGTGGTTTTTGGGTTTTTTTGAACAATCAAAACGAAACAAAAACATCTTTTTTCCGTATATAGAAATGAAAAACATTTTCATTAGTTCTTTAAGTACAGAACACAATCAGAAAGGGATTACTTCAAATGGTTTCGAGATCAACTCCAAACAAGAAAATCTTTACTTTTTTAGCACTCGTATTGGTTCTTTCCTCCATCGTTTATTACTTTATCTTTCAATCCGGCAGTCTCCAGGCATATGGTGGTAACCTGGTTCTCCTTTTGATGTGGGTGCCGGGAGTTGCTGGAATTATTACTCAATTGATTTATGAACGCACATTGCGAGGAATGGGTTGGAAATTGGGTAAAGCCAAATATTTACTAATTGCTTATTTTCTGCCTGTACTTTACTGCCTGGTTGTATATGGAATCACCTGGATTACCGGTTTGGGTGATGTGCCTGATCCCGAATTTTTATCAGAAATTATGCAAACTTACGGAATCACTAGCACTAACCCGACAATCATCATTTTGATCTTTAGTGGTGTTGCTTCAATAGTCGGTTTGTTCGGTAGTCTATTAAGCGCTACAGGTGAAGAAATAGGGTGGCGCGGTGTCTTCGTACCTGAATTGGCTAAGATTACCACCTTTCCCAAAGTTGCCTTGATCAGTGGCGCGGTCTGGGCTGTCTGGCACATGCCTGCCATCTTTTTTTCTGATTACAACATGCCGGGTATCCCAAAATTATATGCAGGGATTATGTTCACCATTATGGTGTTGGGGATCAGTTTTGCTTTTGCCTGGCTGCGTCTCAAATCAGGCAGCCTGTGGACAGCTGCCATCCTGCACGCCAGTCACAATCTCTTTGTTCAGGCGATTTTTACACCTCTGACCCTGCAAAAGAAAATCACACCGTTTATCATTGATGAATTTGGTGTTGGTTTAGCCTTGGCGGGCTTGTTTGTAGCCCTATACTTTATTCGTAAAGGAAAGAATCTGGCTGTTCCTGCTTAATTTGTGTTATAGAAACTTTTATTTTTCTTACGGTCGTATAGTACACAAGGCCTGCCGGATCTCCCCCAGGTGATAAGCACTATGCGCTATTAATGCCATAGCCCCACCGATTTCTCTTTCACTGGGCCAGGAGGGAGTTGTTTTCACCAGTTCCTGAATGTTGGCGTAACTACGGCATAATTCATCCTAGATTGCTTGCCACTCTGCATCATTAACTACATTCACATTGTTCCATATCTCGGTCCAATCCACCCGTGGGTATTCGGGATCTTTTGCACTCTTTTCAACAACGTCCAGATAGAAGGCCACATGCTTCACCTGCGCTGCCAGTGTGGCACACTTTCCACCCACTGGGATGGAAGCTTCTTCAGCAGTTATCCTCGCTAAAGATTCAAATAACGATGTGCCTATATCCAGGTAAAAACCACTTACGTTTTCAAAAGTTTCGGTCATTAACATCAATAAAGCTTTGTTGAAATGTTCAGATTGAATCGTGCTCATATTAAGATTTTCCTTTCAAATTAAATTAATAATCCAATTACCAAACTTTTTTAACATTGGTGTTTTGAACACGATCACTGAATTTGAAAAGGTAGTATAGGATTTACGCAGTCTTATTCAATTTATCCACACCTTTTTGACGAGAAAAGAATCCACTAACAAATTTAGAGGGCATGATCGAGCCAATATAAACACCTGCAAGAACGATAAAACCACCATACAACAAAGTGAATGATATCGATTCATGAGTTAACCATGATGAGAAAATAATTGTTACGATTGGCATAAGCACAAGTTGATAAGAAGACGCGGAAGCTTTCCATCGAGAAATCACATATAAAGCCAACGCAAATGTAACGATAGAACCGAGAATAATCAGATAAATTATGGCCAAATATGTAGATGTCATATTTGGAATATGGGGTACCTCACGAAAAATTGTTGAAAAGGCAAAAAGGATCAATGAGCCCATTGCCATCGCTATTGCATTTGTAGTGATCGGATGGATTTTAGGAAAAGATTTTACGAGAACAATCGATTCAGCGAAACATGCTGCTGCTAATAAAATCGCCATTAGCGAAAGCAATGGAATATTTGCTGAAAGGCTATCTTGAAAAATAATCGCTATACCTACCATGGAAAGAAAACCTCCGAAAAGAATTCTCCATTTGAATGATTCCTGACGATGCAATATCGCAAACACATAGGTTAAGAGAGGAACGAGAGCCAGGATCACTTGGAACAATCCCGCAGGTACCTCTAGAAGGCTCCAATAACCTAAAGCATAGCTAATACCAAATTGGAGAACTCCGAAAATTAAGACTCCAACCAAAGCGCGTCCTTTAGGCAATGTCAATTGTTTGATGATGACTATCAAAAAAAGTAATAATCCAGCTACACCAAAACGAAAAGCCGCACCAAAAAAAGGTGGAATTTCATTATTGCTAAAACGAACTGCAATAGCGTTATTACCGCCAAGCACAGTCGATACTGAAAAGGCAATCAAAGTAAGTTTTCCTGACCAATTTTTAAGCATTATTACACTCCGAGGTCATTAACAACAATCTAAATTTAACCTGGCCGTAGATGATAGTAATAAATCTCTTCCAGAAAAATTCTATAGAGACTTATACGATGAGTTTTGTCAAATTATTCTGCCAATAATAAAACAGATTTTATTACGACATAACTGAAAATCAATCACCTGTATAAACTGTCTTTACTTTTTTCCAAAAAATTTAGACGATCAAATGTATGATTCTAATAATTCAAATCAGGTTTTTTTGCTTCGATTAGAAAACGGTGTTCGGTAGCATAAAACGCCCCTTGTTGCTCAATGAGCCAATGCATATCCCGCAGCCGCTGATTATATTTTTCCACCGAAAAATCCTCAATTTGCCACTCAATTATCTTTAAATAAAATACCACCGCACCAATATCATAGAAGTTGCTCTCGAGAACTTGTTCGTGGTTTTTCAATACTTCAAAACCATCAACTTTAAATGTTTCCAATTGCTTGGTCAAAGTCCAATTAGCAATCTCCGGATCTAGTGGAGCACCAAGAAACTGGTTGAGTTGAACGCAATTTCGCGGTCCCACTTGCTGTGTCAGAAAAATGCCACCTGGTTTCAATATGCGCCTTACTTCCGATACATCAAAAAATTCATGTCTATTGATGATCAAATCGAACATTTCATTTTGAAAAGGTAAGATATGTTCCTCATTTAATGGCACCACCTGTACACCTAATGGGGTGAGACGCTGAGTAGCAATTGGTATGTTAGGTGGATAATACTCAGTTGCAAATGTTTGTAAGGGCAAATCAGGTAATGATGCCAGAAACTCACCCCCGCCAGTTCCCATGTCCAATATCGTGGACACCAAACGCATTCGGTCCAACACCAACTGGCGATAATTCCAGAATGTTTCTGATTCATAATAACGTCCGTCCAACCAGGAAAAATCCCACCCAGAGAATTTCTGTGCTAATGCTTCCTCTACCAGCTGCTCATAACTTCGATTTGCCATGGTTTCCTGTTTTTCTGAAATCATCATAATTTTTTCAGCTGCTGCAAAAAGAATGATTTCTCTGCACTCATAAAATAAAAATACTAGTTAAAAATTTATTCTTTGTTACCTGCTGCTAGCTTTTTCAACCTCCCCTTATTCTCGTATGGACGAATGAAACACTGATAATCATCCTCCGGGATGTCGATCTCAAGACTGGTCCGCAACTCATCATAAACTACTATACGTTCGCTCAATTTTCCACAGATCATTTCAGAACACTCGGCACAATTTTTATGACCTTTATTCAAAACACACGGCCTGACAGGGCAACTTATATCGATAAGTTTCGGATTGTCTGACATGCAACCATCACATACAATATTTTCTGGTGGAATCCGAAAACCAAAGTATTTGAACCAACCATCACTCAATTTTTGCTGATTGGCAGAGTTTTTTATAACATTCGGTTTGTACGCAAGGCAAAGGTCACATCGATACCCACAACGTGTGATGATTGCATCCTTTGACACTTTATAAGCCATCTCTCCCTCCTCCGAGAAAATCATATCCAATTTTCTTCTGCACTGCTGAGATCTGAGCAAACGCCTGCTTCATCGACTCCTGTTGGATATATCCCAATTTTCCAGGATGAATATTATTTTGCGGTATTTTTCCTGCCTGGATTGCCTCGATTTGTGTCTGTAACCGTAATTGCATTAAAAAGTCATAGGAGGCGATCATCTCATCCCGGCTGGCTGTTTGGATTAAGCTGCGTTCGCACAATGCTTCAATCCGTTCCAGTGTGTGTGTCTGATGAACCTGATACCTTAATGCATACAACCTCGCATAACTAACCATGGGTGCCATTGCATCCTTCAGGTTGATCTCGCCCGGATGCTCGGTTGAACCGCCACCCACATAGATATTCCCCGGCAACCGCATTGGTGGTTTGAACCCGATAGCATTTTTAGCAAAATGATGAATGAATCCAGGATCATCCGCTACAATTGTGTGGATGAAACGCCGTAACTCCCGCGTCAAATCCTCATCCCCATAAACTGTGCGCAAGTCAAAAAAGATACTCAGGTCAATGATCTCCTGTGGTTCAGACTTACTCACCCAATCCTGAAAACCCGAGAGCCATTCAGACAATGACCGGCACCAACGTGGGTTACTGGCCATAACGCCACCGCGGCAATAGGGATAACCTGCTTGATCGAGCCCTTCGCTGACTCTCTTGCCCATTTTTAGGAAGTAATCAGATACAGTTGAAGAATTTTCATCCGACGAGTTCGAATAAATAATCCCATTATCCTGGTCGGTTACAAGAGTTTGTTCCTGGCGCCCCTGACTTCCCATCGCTATAAAGGCATAAGCGACTGGAGGTGGACCCAATTCTTCGATCGCCAATTCCACCAATCGAATCGTTACTGCATCACAAATGGATGCCAGCAAATAGGTGACATGCCGCGGACGGGTGCTGCTGTCAATTAATGTTTTTACCAGTGCTGGTGCCCGTTTGGTACATTGAGCCACTTCTTCGGTTGTCGCCGCCCGGGCAATCTCTCGGTTGATCACGATTGGTCCATAGCGTTGGAACTGCACCAGCGATTTATTGTCAATAACGCTCACAATCCTTCCATTACGATCTTCCACCGCCAAATGCCGCACACCAAATTCTTCCATACGCAGTAATGCCTCATAGATCAATGCCTGTTCTGAAATTTTGGTCAATGGTGCACTCATTATGGTATGGATAGGTGCGGTGATTTGCACTTTTTCGGCTAAAACCCGCTCTCGCAGATCGTGATCGGTGACTATTCCAATGATAGTTTCTGATCCACTTGAGACCAAAGCTGCGGTGACCTTTCGTACTGTCATCTGGCGGGCAACCTGCTCAATATTGGAGTACATATCACAAACCAAAGCATCCCGGCCTAAACTGGCGATCGGTTCATGTAAGAATAATAACGAAGCCTGAAGTTTTTGGATCAACGCCTCACGACCAGCCTCCTGCTTACGGGTTATCGTTACATCTTCGATCAAGCCATCGATATAACTGGTGTGATCGATAGAATCCTCCACCAGTTGAGCGGAAATAGACAATATCCTCGTTGAAAGGTCTTTGTCTTCTATGTGGGTTGTAATATTTTTGACCACCCGATTTGATTGCAGGTTTTGATAAAACTCATCATATTCATCAGGATCCAGAAAGAGATCCGCCAATGCTGGTTGATCATGTTTAATATTTGCCAACAACGAACGTACTTCCTGGTTCATTTCAATAAAAACAGCTCTTCTGGCTGCCCGCGCGCGAAAGATTCCGATTGGTGCAGCCTGTGCGGCATGAATAACCCCCTGGTCAGGGGCGACTTCTGTAGAACGCGCAATATCGCGAGCCAAAAGAATAAAACCACGTTGGCCAGCAAATTGAATTGGATTTAAAGCCAGAACACATTCCAAATGACTGCCATCTGCCTTCTTCAAAAAACCCTCAAATACTTCTTCAACTACTGGTTCATCGCTGGCCATCCTTTTGAATCGTTCCCAAATTGCATTGTTTTCCATTTCCTTTGGGAGCAGATCCGACATATCAAGAAATTCCAGCTGCCGGGTTGTGAACCCGGTCATATTCAGAAAAGTAGGATTGGCATATCGACAGCGTTCCTCAACAAATAACAAAGTACCTTCTGTGGTTGCTTCAATTAAAGTATGATAGCGCTCAGTGGATTCACGTAATTCATCAAGAATTTCCTGGCGCTCAAACTCAATCCTCAAACTCTGCTGTAACACAAACAAAAGCAACACCACAATAATCCCTGATATCGCCAAAGAAGTATTGATCAGACTTTGCTCAATCCGGGCAATTTCATCATTCACATCATCAGTATAGATGCCAGTGCCAATCACCCATCCCCAGGGTTCAAACCCTTTAACAAATGATTCTTTCGGTTCCAGACGGTCGGGGTCATCCTTCCATTGCCAGACATATTCAATATAACCTTCACCCTGACGACGAACCAATTCAGCGAATTCAACAAAGATAGCAACTCCGCGTGGATCGCTGAAACTGCGTAAATCCTCACCGTTTAAATCACTTCTGTAGGGGTGCATGATCATCCGAGGTTCCTGATCCTGAATCCAGAAATAATCTTTTCCCTCCGGACCATATCGTAGCGCCTCAATCCGTGTAACAGCCATTGATTGTGCCTGTTCGCGGGTGAGCAAACCATTTCGTTCATCTAGTTCATACGAAGCCAGGATGCTCCAGGCAGAACTGGTCAATTCATGGATCAATTCTTTTTTTCGATCGAGCAAAGTTTCTTCAAAAGAAGGCAACATGATGCCCCAGATTACGGCAAGAAAAAGGGCGATAGCAAATAATGTGGGTAAAAAGATCCGTATAAGGTACGATCGTTTACGAAATTGGTGAGGTTTAACTCGGGAATTGCTCTGTTCTCCGGAAGATATCAACTGACGATCATTCCCCATTTCAATATCAAACGTCCCTCCCGCAAACAGCGCTTTTCGAAAATGATCCCAATCCTCCCGAGGAATCTCGATACCATATCCTACCAGGCTTGAATCATTTAACGTGTGGAAATCAGTCCCGGCACTAATCAGGAGATCATACTTGTTGGCAAGTTGGCGTAATATTTCACGTTTGTCTTTGAAATAGGGGGCATAAATCGCCTCCAGGCCATCCAAACCAAGTTTTTTTAATGCAGCCAGAAATTCATCAAGATTGTCTGAGTCGGTTTCATAAAAATATGGATGAGCTAGAAAAACTTTCCCACCAGCCCTATGAACCAGGTCAATGGCATCACTCGCCGTCAGGATTCCTCTCGGAGCAGCATTTATGACAGGTTGATCCGAATCACCATTCGAAGTTGTATTGCCCATTTTTCGAATTGAATCGGCAATACTATATACTTCCAGGTTGCGAGCCTGCCTCATCGAAACCAGTGTGGTTACCAGATCGGGGTGGTTTGGATCGAACCCATAACAAAGCAGGTGAATTTCCCTGCCTTGAAATTGTGTTGTCAATTCCAAACCAGGAAAACCGGTTACCCCTCGTTTTTTCAATGCATCTTGAAATCGTTGGTATCCTTCAATACTGTCATGATCCGTTAACGCTGCATAACGCACCCCATTAGCTGCCAGATCGGCTGCCAGGACCTCTGGAGTTTGATCACCATCGCTGAAGAGCGAATGGCAGTGAAAATTGACCAGAATTGATTCACTCATAGGAGAGAGGAAGCGGGAGGGATTATGAGTCATCTCCCGCTTTCTTATTTTTAATTATACAGCGCTGTTATCTTTCTTTGGCGTTAGTAAGGAGACAATCACCAGGGTGATAAAGCTCAATGGTATCGATATGATTCCTGGATTATTCAATGGAATTGGTGCATCAAGCGGATTGAGCCCATAGAGGGTATATAGTTCCGGTGAAAATGCAATCAGACCCAATGAAACCACCACACCGACCACAATCGAGGCAGCGATACCTTTGGCGGTGGTTTTTTTCCAGAACAATAACATAACGATCGCCGGTAGATTTGCAGAAGCAGCCACTGCAAAAGCCAATCCTACCAGGAAGGATACATTCATCCCCTTAAACAGGATGCCCAGCAGAATGGCAATACCTCCAATCACAAAGGCAGAAATCTTTCCAGCCCGCACTTTCTGACGATCATCCATTTTGATTTTAAAGAAACGATCAAACAAATCGTGCGCAACTGCCCCGGATGCAGCGACAATCAACCCGCTGACGGTACCCAGTACTGTTGCAAATGCAATCGCAGAGATGATGGCAAACAACAATTGACCATACGAGCGGGCGAGCAAAGGCGCTGCCATATTGCTGTCAGCTGGATTGATCGTGCCATTCACCATTGCTCCAAGACCCATAAACAAAGTCAGAATATAGAAAAAGCCAATAGCAGCAATTGCCACAATCGTTGATTTACGCGCACTGGCAGGGTTCGGAACCGTGTAATATCGGATCAGAATATGTGGTAAGGCAGCCGTTCCCATAAAGAGCGCTAGCATCAAGGAGAGAAAGTCCAGGCGCTCTAAAAATGAGCCTTCCACTTTGAACTTTAAGCCGGGTCGCATGATACGATCTCCAGTAACATCGTAAGGATAATATACGGTGGCTTTATCTCCAGAATTATCCACGAAATTTACAGTTTTCCAAGTTCGTACGACAGTCTCTTTATCAGTGATTCCTGCCAAAAAGGAAAAGACATTCAATTTTCCAGTATTTACATTCGTTTTTCCAGCAATCTTCTCCAGGTTACCTACCTGTCGCAATTGATTATCCACAGAAGCAGGAGCACCATTAATCCATTTGACTTCACCTTTTGTAACCACCGACTGTGTTTCTTTTAGTACCAGACCATTATCCGATTCTGATACAAACCACCATGTCTCAGTACCGCCCTGAGATAAATTTACAAACTCCAATCCACCTTTGATATCCACCTTGTCAACTACATCCCAATCAGCAGCTGTGACCGATATCTGATCACCATTTCTGGCAGCTGGTAAACTGGTGTAATGATAAAACTCAACCTTACCGCCTTGATCAGGTTGGGTGTTTAATCCACGTACAACCACTGCGCCAACCAGCACAGAGGAGAAAATGATTAATAAAAATCCTTTTAAGAATTGAACATATGTTGTGGATGCCATTCCAGCCGTAGCGACAATCGTTATAACAATTGCCCCAACCATCAAAACCCCCCAGGCATGTGGAATTCCCAACAAAGGTTCTACCAGCACACCCGCCCCAACCATTTGAGGAATCAAATAACAGATCGAAACAACCAGCGTGCTGATGGCAGCTGCCAATTTGATACCTCGCGAATTATAGTTTGCGTCCAAAGCATCCGTAAATGTATATTTACCCAAACGCTTGAGGGGTTCAGCCACCACAAACAATGCAACAATCCATCCAGCCAGATAGCCGATCGAGTATAAAAATCCATCATACCCAACCGTCGCAATCATACCGCAAATTCCGAGGAAGGAAGCCGCTGAAAGGTAATCACCGGCAAAGGCAACCCCATTCACACCCCAATGAATATTCCCGCCGGCAGTGTAATAACCGCTCGATGTTTTTGCTTTATTACCTAAATAAAGGGAAAGCCCGATCACAAATACTACAAAAAGGACAAACACAAAAATTGCCATGATGCTTAACCTTTCTTCGTTTTGGATGGATCGGATTCAGTATGTGCCAGTTCAACTTCTTTTTTATGGCACATATAGTTATAAATAAGCGCTTCAATCAAGGCAACAATGATTAATAAGAATCCATAGACAACCGCCAGATTTAGCCCCATGAAGACAATTATCCCCATCCAATCAGGGAATATCAGATTGATTAAGACAAAGCCCGCATAAAACAAGGCATAAAAAATAAACATGCGAATACCCAGAAGCATCTTATACGGGCCTGCGGGATCTTTTTCCGCAGGGGAAGCAGGTTCGTGTAACATAATCTCTCCTTATGAGTTTTTTTGGTGCAGGAATGATTAATTATAATGTAGATGGACAAAAGATAAGAAAAACCAATATTGCAAAATTTTATAGCTTATTCCAGCATGGCTTAGCGTGACCGCATTCGAAAGTCATCGTTAATCCGCAATAATTCTTTTATCCAAACAAGAAAAAGGTAGGAAACCATGCATCAGTCCATCAATAATGTATCATTCATCGTTCGCGATTATGAAGAAGCCATTGCTTTCTTTACCCAGGTGCTTGGTTTTACTTTGATGGAAAATTCTGACCTGGGAAATGGAAAACATTGGGTGCGAATATCTCCCCCAGGAAGCACCGGCACCTGTCTTCTTTTAGCGCAAGCCACAAATTCCGAACAAACCAGTCGGATTGGTAACCAGACCGGTGGAAGGGTCTTCCTTTTCCTGCAAACTGATGATTTCTGGCGCGACTACCCAATACTCAAAGCCCGTGGTCTAAATTTCATCGAAGAACCTCGGCATGAGTCCTACGGTGTTGTCGCCATCTTCGAAGACCTTTACGGCAACCGCTGGGACTTCATTCAGTACACAGAAAATGCTTGAACCATGATTTCTATGTTTATATGATTGACATAGGCGTAAATAGACATGGTTAGATCATCTTTTATCATAGTTAATAAAATAACGATCCATAAATTTAAAAGATAATTTACTTAACAGCTTATGGGCTTATGAGCTCAACAGCTAAACTACCACACTTCCCCTTCTCTCCATTCAATTGAAATTGCAGAATCCAAATCTAAAGCTGGTGTGCATGGTAGTCGATAAACCATCAACTCATCCTCAGGTGGTGAAGCAACCAGACCATTTTCCATTCGCTCATACATCGGTCCTCCCCACAGTTCCCAACCCAAACGGGCATAATAATCCACATTGAAAGGTGATAATCCGGCAATATCGAATTCCTGGATCTCCTCCACCACCTTCTGCATGATGGTACTGGCAAAACCTCTGTTCTGGAATTCAGGATGCGTAGCCACCGCCTCTATATAAGCTGTCCGCATGAGTGGTAATCCTTCTGGCTGTAAAAAACGCGTCACCCATAAAGCATGGCTGACAAGTCGTTCATCCAAAAACCCCAACACATGCGCCGGCTCAACAAACTGACTGAAAACTGAACCCATATCCTCTTCGTAAGCCAGATTACACAGCGTGACCAGCTCTTCGCGCTCATTCTTTGTCAAATTCTTCCCAGTCACCACCCTAAACGTAAGTCCATTCTTCTCAACCACGATGCTACTCAACCTCCAAACACAAATTTATTTCTTAAACTAAAACTATTAAATCTCATTCACAATCAATCTAGAATTTCTAGGTTATTTTATGCAATCATCTCAACAACTTATGAACTAACCTTAATAGCTCAAGAGCTAAACAGCTAAAATGCTATCTCTTCTCCCACATCAACCCCAGCATATTTCCATCCGGATCTCGAAGGAATGCCATCCACAATTCGTGGTCCAGCATCTGCGCCACAAATTCCGGTTCTTGTTCAAACTGGACTCCTCGCGCTTTCAAAGTTTCACAAGCCGAAGGTAAATCCTCCACCTTGTAATAGATAATCGAACTGTACTGATCCTGCTTTTGTTTGGCAGGCACATCCAGCATTAAGCGCACACCACCACAATCAAAGAATGCTAACCCGGGAGGAGCCTGAAATAAAAATCTCATTCCAAGCATGTCGCGATAAAAAGCCACTGCCCGTTCCAATTTGCTGACTGGAATGGCAATCTGACCAATTTGATTGATATTGAATTCTGAAGAGATTTTCTCGCTCATAGATCCTCCAAATTCTTTGAATGTATGCTATCAATATAACAAGCTTAACTTAAAAGAAAAACGTTTGAATAATCATGACGTTTTCTTTTGTTGTATTAAAATAATTGAAATATTTCAGTCAACCAATTTTAGGACTTGACATTTGACACTTTGAGCTTTCCGCCTTCAGCCATGGGCTAATAGAACGGTTGCCTGATCACCGTCTTCCACTTCGCCGGGTCTGCTTTACGAATATCCGTCAGATAAATCTCATGGTGTTTTCCTCGCCGTTCCCCGATGCCATCAATAAACTGATGCACTTTTTCCACTGTTGGACCTTCCTCCGAAAAAGGACCAATATGCATGATCTGGGCAGCTTTTCCCTCCGCATAAGCCTCAAATCTTAGTTTTGATATCGCTGCGGGATTCTTTTTCTTTTTTACTTCCTGAATGGCCCACTCGACCATCTCGCTGGTTACAAACTTTGGTTGCATGATCATCATCGCCCACAACCAGTTGGATTTATCCCCGGCGGTAAAAACCGACATATCCTCTGCCCACCATAGCCCTTCCAACGGCATCACCCCATAATCGATCGCCAGCAAGCCCTTCTTGACCATAAATTTCAAAGCATAAGACACCTGGAATAATACCTCAACCGCTTCAGCATATTCCTGGCTGCTGTTCGGATCCCCCTTCCCATCCACCATTAAGAAATTCATCTCGGGTACCTCTACAAGAACAACTTCTTTGGGAGATGGTTGATAGAGATGTTTGAATTCTTTTTTTAAATCAATTGTTTCCATTGGACACCTTCTACTGGTTGAATCGAGTTGGGATGATAACAAATAGATTATATGAAATCCTTTGGATAAAAACAATATATTCCTCCGGAAGGTTGACATTTTACTGGCCATTCGGGTTGAAAATTATGGTCATTTAGACATTGATGGAATCTTTTGGTTTTGTTATATTAATAATTGCTTGGGTAAACATTTATACAACAATTTTTAAGGAAACTATGAAAATAAAATTCTTCATCCCCATCATTTTATTATGCCTGGCAGCTTGCCAAAATGCGTTAAGTCCTGGTGATTCAGAGCCAAATCAAATCTTATCCATGGAAGAACAAGCACAACTCAATTTGATTAAATTCTTTGACTTACTCAATAGCGGAAAATATGAGGAGGTTGTTCCACTCTATGGGGGATCGTACGAGGTTTTACAAAGTTACAATCCAACAGTCGATCCGAACAACAAAGTTGATTTGCTTCAATCCGCCTGTGAAATAAATGGTTTCATGTGTCTGAAGGTAGATCAGGTTGAACGCTTGAAAAAACCATCAACCAATGAATTCATCTATCAAGTAACATTCATTAATCCCGCTGGAAACCTTTTTGAGTTAGGTCCCTGTTGTGGTGCAACCGAAGAAGAAATGCCACCTGTCAGCCAATTTGAAATTCGCGTCACGTGTAGCGAAAACCATTCCTGTCAGGTTCTCGACCTTCCGCCATATGTGCCATGAAAAATTAAGTTATCGAAAGAACATATAAGGTTTTGTTTAAAGGTCAGATTACCAGATCAAGAATCTGGTCTTGTACAACATAATTTTTCCCTGCAGCTTTCGCTTTATACAAAGCGTTATCTACAAGATCCAGAAGCTGTTTCAGGCTAATATCCTCGCCCATATAGGTAATAATGCCAACACTAATGGTGACAAAATTACTAATCTCGCTGGCTTTATGAGAGATTTCCAGCGATTCTATGTTTTTACGTAACTGATTGCCTATTACCAACGCTCCCTCAGCATTGGTATTGGGTAATACAAATCCAAATTCTTCTCCCACAAATCGAGCTACCAAATCCCCGGGTCGTTTTATAGTCGTTCTCATTGTAAGGGCAACTTTTTTCAAACATACGTCACCCGCAATATGGCCATATGTATCATTGAAAGGTTTGAAATTATCAATATCGCAAATCACAATTGACAAAGGATTTTTATTCCTTCTGCTATTCAGGAATTCTCTGTTCACATAATCATTAAATATCTGCGATTAGAAATTTGGGTCAACCCATCCACATTGGATAATCTTTCCAAATCTATGATATTTTCACTTAATTTTGATCCAAACCAACAAATTATGAGACCACCGATTAATCCAATTAACACATGACTGAAAATCAGAATCCAGGGTGTCTTGATTTTAACTGGGAAAGTTATACTGATTCCCCCGCGAAATTCTCCGAGTTTGTATCCCTGCTTTTCATGACAGGTGAGACAGGTTGATTCAGTTATCAGAGGAGCCATATACCGAAAATAAGTGGACTGATCTGTCTGATTATATTCAAAAAACTCTTTGATTTTTTCATCTTCGAACAATATCAAGGCAATACTCTCCCAATCTTCAGGCGAATTACCCGGGCGAATAGGATTAAGACTGGTTATATGAAAAACGATGTTGTTTTTCTCTTCAGCAATTTAGGAAATCAATCGTGTCATAAAAGCAGGATTGATGAGTGTCAATTCCTGGCCTATGGTCGTAGTAACATCCCGGTTAATGATATCCAGATAAGGATTTGGCTGGATTTCATCTGTAATGGGAACATAAACACCGCCATGACGGCTATTCCATTCTCGTGTCGTGACAATCAAATCAAATAACGATCGTCCACTCTCCAGATAAACATCATGTTGATTGTTGCGCGCCTGGGATAGATTCCATATTGCTGAAATGAAAATGATGATCAATCAACCAAATATGCTTCCAGAAATGTAAAGTTTAGATTGTTTTGTCATATTCTATTATCAATGATTAATGTGTCGCCTTAAGAATGAAGAGATATCGATATTTCAAACCAAATTGATGGAAAATTATTGAAAACATTAAACAGAAGTTTTATATAAATTCTACTCCAATTACAAATCCACTCGGGTAATTCTTTCAACAATGATATTAAACCTTATCCATATGATCTCCGTCTATCATACATCTTTTCATCTACGGATTGAAATTTTGTGATTCCCACACCATAATTAAATCCTGACTGGTCTGTGCTCCAGATGCGACAATAAAATCTCGTTTTTGAATGACTTTAAAACCATATCGTTGGTAAAACCGAATTGCCCCCGGATTTTGCTCCCAAACATCCAGATAAATACGCTTAGCCTTCTGCTTTTTCATCTCATCCAGGGCTGCCTGCATGAGCAACCCACCAATACCCTGTTGCTGAAAATCATTCAGAACATACAATCGTTGAATTGCCCAATTCCGTTCATCATCAGTTTCATGTAAATCATTGGTTATTCCAAATTGAATAAACCCTGCCAATTTATCTTTGAATTCAGCAAGGATCACATAGTCTCTCTGAAGTATTATTCCAAAATTCTTTTGAGAGAGATTGTTCTGTAAATGGTCCGCCAAATCTTCCTTGGTAAATGAAAAACCAAAAGCATCAATATACGTCCTGGAAGCTAGCGATATTAATGTTTCCAAATCGGTAAACTCAGCTCTTCTTAATATTATGTGTGCTGGGATTGGGTCAACTCGACACATAATTGCCAGATCTTTTCAATCGTTGCTTGATCGTGTGCATAATTTGGATAAACATCGTTACCAAACAGCTGCATAAATTGTGCTTTAAAATCAGGATTTTGTTGTGCTGGCTGCATGATTCCCAGTTTGTGGTTGAAGAGTTTTCCATTGGTGTCTTTGAATCTATCGGATGTACAAATTTCATAATAATTTTCAGCCATAGTTTCTGTTGTTGGGAAAAAGAGATTCTGGATCATGGCGATGACACGAAATCGAGGTTTAAACTTCCGAAGCGTTTCTTTTGACATTTTTGCGCCATTAATTTCCAGCATATTGACTTTGATTCCATCATTTTGGAATTCTTTTGCTAATTTCATTGTAAGCATCAACAACGCCATTTTGGAATCTCGATAACTGTTATAGACGCTGAATGAATTTTTGGTTGTGTTTTCTTCGCGAAGATGATCAAAATCGATTTTTAGTCCGGGATTAAAGAAATTTTTGATAATATTGCTGCCAGCATGTAATATCCGAGGATCATCTGATTTTTTCAAAAATTCATGCAACTGCATGGATAATAAATATGGACCAAATAAATTGGTGGCGAAAGTCAATTCGATGCCATCAGTACTTAATTGGTATGGATGACCGTGATTAAAATAAGCCGCATTGTGAATCAAGATGTCCAGTTTTTCATATTTATCGTTTAATGCAGTACAGAATGTGTGAATTGATTCAAACGATGATGTATCCAAAACCATCAAATCTATTGCCTTGTTCCCGGTCTTTGTGATGATTTCTTCATATATTTTTCTGCTTTTATCAATGTTCCGGCAGGCCATGATTACTGAATACCCTGCCTTTGCAAAACGGTAGGTTGCAGCTCTTCCTATTCCGGAATTCGCACCGGTGATAATAATGTTTTTTCCAATCATGTCCCTTTCACTTTCTGTGTAATTGTTTTCATGACAAAATCAATTTGATTCTTGATTAATGGCATGTTGAATAATGATCCTTTGGGATGGCATAATTTTGGGTAATTCATCAATATTAAAAAATCTTTTATCCATCTTCTTTATTTTCAAGTTCCGGTTTCTTAAATCCAAAAAAGGTGGCAAACAATAGGCCTATCAAACTGATGGTTAACAAAATATAGGGAAATTTATTTTTCTTAGGATCCATTTTTTCAACAGATGTAGTGGTTGGGGTCAATGTAGGAATGATGATAGGTGTGAAAGTCGCTATAGAGGTCGGACTTTTGGTAGCAGTCAACTTCGTTTCAATAGCGGTGTGGGTTCGTGTTGGGGTCTCCGTGGTCTCAGAAGCTGGAAAAATCAATAACTCCTCGCCAACATTAATGATGGTTGAATCCATCGCCAGATTATTTAGTCTACGAATATCATCCATCTTTACACCATAAGCAATCGCGATACTCCAAAGAGACTGTCCAAAATCAACCACATGAGTAATAGAACCATCTGTTGCAGGTGTACTTTTGATTAGGATTGCTATCAAGTCTGGTGTAATCGTGGGCGTACCAACGGTAATTGGAGCGACACTCCCCAACCCTGAGGTCGGAACAGTGATTGGGACTGATGCGCCAGCACGTACGTTCAGCACATAGTAAACCATACCATCCGACCCTACGGCAATACCGGCACCAACATCACCACTTGCATAATCAACCATCGTTTTCCAGTGAATCCAATCCGACCAGATTTGATAAACAACAATCGAAACTGTAACAATTCCTTCGGTTCCTGTAGCAACATTTTCCTGAATACCACTCTGCCATGCAACGCTTCCATCACTGTGCGTATGCGTAGCTGACTGAATAGAAGCCATATATTCAGCATGTTGTTGGGCATAACCCATCAGGTAGGAATCGGTTTTATACGGATTAAGTCCTTTCGATACCCGCAAGGCATTTACTGTGTTGATAAGATCGTATGCTGATTCACGCTGTGCCTGGATACTTTTCCTTGCAGGAAAGAAAGCAACCAGCAAAACCAGGGCAATAAAAACGATTGAAATTTTGTTTCTTGTTATCATATCAATGATCAAGCGGAAAGCATTTGGATTGAATTAGCAACTCCATTATATGGTAAAGACCGCTGATTCAACAATATGGTTTTGGTTTTGATACATGTTAAAGCGAACAATAACTTAAATAATTGTCAAGGCTAAGTTAAAATGTCCTAAATCTGGCTAAATAGAAATGTCCTAATGATCAGGAACAAGGATAGGATTACCATTCAGTTTTTTTCCATAAGTTAGCCATGGATGATTACTTGAAGGTGAA
>Ga0209347_1000676_pt1 | contig 75702 bp, 80 predicted proteins | sample AutmiccommuBRH23_FD_187382 | JGI IMG/M metagenome (GOLD analysis project Ga0209347, IMG submission 187382) | Deep subsurface microbial communities from Mt. Terri, Switzerland - Autotrophic microbial communities BRH/23 (SPAdes) (version 2) | ecosystem: Environmental > Aquatic > Deep subsurface >... | reverse complement strand
ACGAACATCGTATTTCGAACATCGAGTAGGCATCTGGTGATCATGCCGGAGGGGTTCCACCCGTTCCCATATCGAACACGGAAGTTAAGACCTCCAGGGCCGATGATACTTGGGGCATAGCCCCTGGGAAAGTAGGTCATCGCCAGGTAAACAAGCGAAAGGACTATCTCTGACGAGGTAGTCCTTTCTGTGTTAATGATACTGAAAAGATTATGGATATATGGGTCATGGGGTTCCACCCGTTCGGATCCACATTGCTGGAGTTTGCGTCACGAGTCGCAATGTGGCGAAAGGCTCGTCCGCCTTTCGTCACACTGCAGGAGTCTGCGTTCTAAGTCGCAGTGTGGCGAAAGGCTCCCCTTCGCCACGAAGTATTCCTTTGAGGTGGGTGGCTCGGCGATACTCTCCACAGGAGACTATCGTGCCTTTCGTTCCAAGGGCAATGATACTTGAGGCATAGGCCTTGAGAAAGTAGTGCATCTAGGAAATAGTAAGAGACTATCTCTAACTTTAGAGGCAGTCTCTTACTGTTCTTGAACAGAGGGTTTTCGAGCATCAAGCTTTAAGCAAAACAACGCGCCTGTTCCCCGGTTTCCCCATATAAAAGCTTTTCAATAAGATGATTCCTCAAAAAAATGGAAATCTTTTCGAATAGATTGGATTGATTAAAAATAAGAAGGAGAGTCTGTCCCGGCGTATGCATGTCTATGCCTATCGTCAAAGCTCGTAACTCCTCTGTAGTTGTGGATATGGCCGCCACCGGGTAGGAAGATGGCAGGTCCGGTTACACCTCCAAAGTAATGGACATGACCATCTTCTAGGGTGGTGTACCCACGGTAGTAATGGACGTGGGTATTTCCTTTTAAAACTCCGAGACTGGTTACACCAAATACTCTATGGGTGTGACCGTTATCAAAAGTAGTGGGAATGCTATAGTTATGAACGTGAAATATCTCTGCAGCCTGATACAACAAAATCACCTCTCTTCTCAAAAATCTATAATACCATTATATGGATATAGACGAGCAGAGGAGATTAAATATGTTTGCTCTTGCTAGAACATAAGAGTTTGTCATTTTTTGTGGTAGTTTCCGCGTTGGTTACAGGTGCATTCGATGTGATACAATATAGACTAAGGGACAAGATATAATATAGATTCTTGGTCCGGCCATCAGACAATTGTGGTATAATGTGGTATAGAATCAGCTTAAAAGGAGAGATGAATAATGGTCTCTAAGTTGAGTGAGGATGTTGCGAATAAAATTGTTAATTTTATTCATGATCAATGTGGATATTCTGTGATAGTTTGTGATGAAACGGGGATAATCATTGCTGATTCAGCCAAAACTAGGATAGGTGTGCAACATAAAGGGAGTCGGAAAATATTAACAAACAACATTGACTTTACTGTAGTCACAATTCAAGAAGCAGAAGCTTCTGAGGGAAAGCTTAAAGAGGGTTATAATGAGGCAATCAAGGTAGATGGAGTTAAAATCGGTACCTTTGGAATTGCCGGACCATTGGATATAGTTACGCCTGTTGCTAAAATTGCAACTGGGATGGTTGTGATGTTGTTAAGGGATGAGGAACTGAAAGTTATCATTCGTAATCAAGTGCAGGTTCTAACCACAGCGATCGAACAAGCCGCGAGTGCAGTCCAACAAACTGCTGCTTCTGCCCAAGAAGTTGCGGCGATAAGCCATGTCATTGCTGAAGAAGCGGAACAAGGTAAAAATCAGCTACATTCTACCTCAAGTATTTTAGAACTTATTAGGAAAGTGGCCAAGCAAACTAATCTATTAGGCTTGAATGCAGCTATTGAGGCTGCACGGGCTGGCGAACAAGGTCGAGGTTTTTCGGTAGTTGCTGGAGAAGTGCGGAAATTGGCAGAAGAAAGTAATCGTTCTGCTAGTGAAATCAGTGGAATATTACTTGAATTTCAATTAATAATCCAAAAAATCACCGAAAGCTCTTTGCGTAACCGTGAAATTACACAAGAACAGGCACGGGCCAATCAGGAAATTGCTAAATTAATTGATGGAGTCCAACTAGTAAGTAGTGAGTTGAAAACATTAGCTACTAGTTTATGAAAAAGGGTTGAATCAGAGAATAGGAGGATGTTTTTGTGAATGTAATGTTAGCTTATGGAAAAAGTGGACTAAGTGTGAACGTTCCTGAGGATACGAGGATTGTAGAACCCACCTTTTTGGAGTTGCCTGAGGACGATCATGAACTTGTCCTAAATGCTCTGCGCAATCCTATCGGGACTAAACCCCTCCGCGAAATGGTTAAGTCTAAGGATAAGGTCGTCATTGTAATCAGTGATATTACTCGGCCAACCCCTAACCATAAGTTAATACCTTGGATATTAGAGGAGCTACCTCATGTTCCGCTTGAGAATGTTACGATTATTAATGGTCTTGGGACGCACCGTGACCAAACAAGACCAGAGTTCGTGGAAATGTTAGGAGAGACAATTGTTGATTCGGTACGAATTATCAATCACCATTGTCACGAAAAATCTGAATTGACACATCTAGGAACAAGTAGCTACGGTTGTGAGGTATACCTTAACAAAGAATACGTTGAGGCTGACTTTAGAATTGTGACAGGGTTCATCGAACCTCATTTTTTTGCAGGCTTTTCGGGAGGGCCCAAGGGAATTATGCCTGGCATAGCGGGCATTGAAACTATTTTGACGTTCCATAATGCTCGAATGATAGGGGACCCGATGGCTACATGGGGTATCTTAGACAAAAATCCTCTTCAACAAATGACAAGGGAAGTCAATAATTTTTGTAAGCCGGATTTTCTTCTCAATGTCGCTTTGAACGGTAAGAAGGAGATTACGAATGTTTTTGCCGGAGAACTGACTGCGGCCCATGCTGTTGGGTGTACATATGTCAAAGAGCATGCCATGATTAAATGTGAGGAACGCTATGATGTGGTCATTACAACAAACGCAGGTTACCCTCTTGACCAGAATCTATATCAAGCAGTGAAGGGCATGGATGCTGCCCGTATGATCGTCAAACAAGGTGGTACAATCATTTGCGCAGCTGAATGTAGTGAAGGTATGCCCGAACACGGTAACTTCGTTAAAATATTGCAGATGCGAGAATCTCCAAAGGAACTCTTAGAAATGATTAATGTCCCTTCATTTCAAATGTTCGATCAGTGGGAAGCACAAAGACTTGCCATGATTCAGGAGTGGGCAGATGTATATGTATATTCGTTACTACCCGAGGAATCAATCAAAACTGCCATGCTTAAGCAGACAAAAGATATTGAACAAACTTTGCAGGAACTGATGGACAAGTATGGCAAGAAAATGAGTATTGCAGTATTGCCACTTGGTCCCTTGACTATTCCGTACGTAGAGGAATAGACGGCTTTATATATATCCGATCCCCATACCTTAAAGCCACATTACTGATGAGTGAAATGTATTCTTTTTTTCAGAGTAGAAAGATAAAGGAAAGGGACGATGTTTCATGATCGATCGCCCTTTCCTTTTTGTTCAAGAACCATAATACTAGCTTACCAGGTTTTTGTGATCACTCCTCAACTAATTCAGCGGTATCTTCGTTAATCCATAATATCTGCACCTTGTTCTGCCATTTCCTTTTCAGCATAGGTAATCATCTTTTTAACCATGTTTCCACCGATTTGACCAACTTCGCGGGTAGTCATATTGGCATATCCTTTTTCTTGAATATCATCGTCTAAATCTAATTCTTCAGCGACTTCCCATTTAAGTTGATCCAACTGTCTTTCGGATTCAGGAACCTCAGGTTTATTACGACTCATTTTACCGTCCTCCTTTATTTCAGTTGCCTTCGAAACTCATTTATTATCCTCTCCATCATAGACAACCCTATACCATTTTATCAAAGTCAAATACTCTTCTGTTATGATAAGATTTAGTTCTTCAGCCAATCGTGAGACGTCTACTTCTACAAGTATGCAGGTACCCGAGAGCAAGAATTCAGCCTATTAGGGTTTCGCTATACTGATAATTCGGAATTATTACAGCGACTGTAAAGGATATCCAAACCTCCCGTCGAATAATGTTGATAAGATGAAGAAGATACAATACTATACAAGGAGTGATAATCTTTGCATGAAATGTCTTTGATGGGAGGGGTATTTGAGGTTATTGAACAGACCATATCCCAGCATGATATAAAGCGTGTGTTGCAAGTTAAGCTTAAGGTCGGAGAGTTGACCAATGCAGAACCTGAAGCCTTGAATATGGCCTTTGAGGCGTATAGCAAGGGTACACTATGTGAAGGAGCAGAGTTGATAGTAGAACGCGTCTCGGTGCGGGGGCGTTGTCAAACATGCCATGAAGAATTCGCGGTAGCAACTATGTTGTTTCTCTGTCCTAAATGTCAAAATTCTGGTATAGATGTGATACAGGGTGAGGAACTATTACTTGAAAGTCTGGAGGTTGAATAAATGGAATCAAACCGTCGTGAAATCGAGGTCATGGCTAACATACTTAGTTCAAATGATAGGCAAGCCGATCTGAATCGCGCTCATTTCAGAAAAAGTAATTGTTTAGCTATTAACGTGATCGGCTCACCTGGAGCAGGGAAAACGACCCTCTTAGAAAAGACGTTACCGCTGTTAATGCTGAACATGCAGGTGGGAGTTATTGAGGGGGATATCTTTACCAGTAAAGACGCAGATCGCATTGCTGCTTACAAGGTTCCGGTAATTCAGATTAATACTGGCGGAGGATGCCATCTAGACAGTAAAATGGTCAACAAAGTACTACCAGAATTTGAGGGGAAGGGAATAGACCTTTTAATTATCGAAAACGTTGGAAACCTCGTTTGTCCAGCGGATTTTGATTTAGGAGAGGCGTTTAAAGTTATTGTTTTGAGTATTGTAGAGGGGGATGATAAGCCCGCAAAATATCCTGTGATCTTCCGCAATGCTAAAGTCGTTGTACTTAATAAGATGGATCTTGAGGCGCTGACAGACGTAAATATGGATAATATGAGACAGGATATCCTGGCAATTAATCCGGACATCAGAATTTTTGAGGTTTCTTGCCGAAACGGAAACGGGCTTGAAGAATGGACAAGTTGGCTAAAACAAGAGGTAGGTAATTATCAGAATAATTAAATGAAAATTACTTCAGGTTTGTTCTACTCCCATGAATGGCAAGGTGTCGTGATAGCAAGGCACGTGATGCCAAGCAGCGACCATTTAAGAAAGAAAAAAACACACTACTTAAGTACGTCTACATAAGCAGTGTGTTTTTTATATCGGCTTTAATCCAGCGTTGAAGTGAATTTCCCTTCGCTTTGAATGGAATCGACTTCTTTGAGAACAAACTCTACTAGACGAGGAAAGAGCGCTTCGATTTCAGGACTGATATCCAATCCCCATTCTAAACTCTTAGGTTGAACACCGAAAATTAGGGTTTGTGGAGCCTGGCCTAATACCTTAGCCATAGCAAGGACCTCTATTATGCCTATTTGATGAAATGAAACTTCGTATTGTTCAGGGATGATTTGAAGATCTCCTGGCTGAAAGCGGAACAATGCCCCAGGTTCAGCTTTTGCATTAAAGGCATCGACGATAATCAGAAAGTCGATATCTTGTATCAAATGGACGAGTTCAAGCCCAGCCGTACCCCCTTCAAGTAGTTCTACATTGTCGGGAAGTGTAGTTTTAGCTAGTTCGTCCAAAAAGCGAACTCCTAAACCTTCGTCAGATAAGAGGATGTTTCCTACTCCCATCACCATAATTTTTGGTGACTGCATGTTTATACGCTCTTCTCCTTTCTAATCTTGCCAAAGAACATGAATAAGAATTGTTCATAGGCTGCGGTAAAGACTAGATAAACATGAATGGCGATCACTGCGATAAATAACCACATTAAGAGGTAATGGAAGCCGCGTACAGCAGCTATACCTCCAAAATAACCGGCTGCGCCAGCCAATTGTTCCCCCTTGTAGAGTATGATTCCTGTTACAGCTTGAAGCACAGCCATAATAGGTAAGGCAATATAGGCCATTTTTTGAAGAGGATTGTATTTTCCTGTTTTTGGATGCTTGCCCATAAATAAATAATACTTTATTTGTGGCCAAGTTGTTTTGACATCCTGTGAGTTAAAAAAGAAGGATTTATAGTCTTTATGCTTTCCAAAAAAGGAGAAATAGAACCGTACTATACCATTAATGATTAAAAGGTACATGAAAATGAAATGTAAATTTCTGATTAGATTCATAGGCATTCCAGGATAAGGGGAATGAATGAACCAACCTGTAATGATTAAAATCAAAAAGTTAATCAAATTGATCCAGTGGCTAACGCGCTGAAACAATGGGTGGTCTAAGTCTAATTGGCTAGACATGTCCTTCCCTCCTTTATTACCAGCCGATCTGGAATTTTTGGATGTTGTTAGTTACTGGATTAATAAGGTGAATTGCACAGGCTAGGCATGGATCGTAGGAACGGACTACCCGTACAATATTTACTGGATTTTCTTGGTCGGGAACGGGCACTCCGATTAAGGCTTGTTCCAGCGGACCACGGACATTCTTGTCATCTCTTGGAGAGAAATTCCATGTGGTTGGAACGACCATTTGATAGTTCTCAATTTTGTGATCGGCAACTTTGACAAAGTGGCCAAGGGCACCTCTTGGAGCTTCAACCATACCAGCACCTTGCCCAGTAGCCGGAGCTTCCCAATGTGCAGTATCATGGATACGAAATTCCTTAGATCCCATTTCTTTCTCTAAAGCATCTAACCAAGAGAACATTTCCTTGGCGAGCAGGAGGGTTTCATAGGCTCGGGCAGCATGACGTGCCACAGCACCCGGCTTGATATTATACTTGCCAATGATGTCCATAAGCCCTTTAGGTTGCATAACAAGCATGCGAGCGAGAGGTCCAACTTCCATCGGTTTATCAGCATAGCGTGGAGCTTTAACAAAGGTGTAGGCACCCTTCTTATCCAGATCGGGTACAGTATCCTCAGTGTATGGGGTTTTGCCATTAGCGCTGGCTTTATACCAAGAATATTGAACATCCTCCGTGATTTTCTTCTCATCGACCGGTAAGATATTGCTTAAATTGCCATCCATGATGACACCAGCTTTAAGGAATAAATCTTTACCAGCATTGTCACGAGCAAATGCACCAAACGAAAGATAGTGAGGACTTCCTCCACCGACACCTGCTTGGGCTAAGGGTAAAAGTGGACCAGTACCGAACGTTAACACATCTTGCAAATAAACTTTTTCAATAAAATCGAGCTGCTCAAAGAGCATCGACCGGAATTGCTCAACTGTTTGAATGTTAGGAAGCATTGTTACGCCACCAACGACAATCGAAGATTGGTGGGGCTGTTTCCCTGCAAAAAGTGCGGACATTTTCTTGGCCTTCGCTTGCATCTCCAGGGCTTGAAGGTAGTGGGCGACAGCCATCGTTACTAATTCCGGATCGTTAACACTGAAGGCATCCGGTTTGTAGCGAGGGGTCAATGGAGCGGTATCTCCAGCCGTAACGAGCTTTACGACTTTATCTTTAACAGCTAGAAGTCCTGGATCTTTACCTTGATATTGCGCGACAGCCATGACATCTAGGTAATCAAGGGCACTGAGATGATAAAAATGCAGTGGATGGTCATGTAGCCACATGGCACCAAGGATTAGGTTGCGGATAATCCGACCACCAGCTGGAACATTTGCCCCAAAGGCTTTGTCTAGGGCTAAAGAGGACGCCCAACCATGGGAACCAGCACAAACTCCACATACCCGTTCTGTAACATACGTAGCATCCCGAGGATCACGACCGCGGAGCATAGGTTCAATCCCCCGATACATGGTCCCAATGACATGTGCATCAGTAACTTTACCATTCTCGACTTCTACTTCAATCCTTAAGTGTCCTTCAATGCGTGTTAAAGGATCGATAACAACTTTCGCCATCTCTACATGTCCTCCTTATGATCCTTTTTGCTCAGTCTTCCGCTGGCTGCTGTAGCAACTAAGTGGACCCCTAGACCTACTGCCGCAGCCCCTCCGATAACGGTCCCTACGGTATCTGCATTAACCTGACCGATACCTGGAAGCTTAAACATTTCTTGTTTGGAATATAATGGGCTAAATCCATTATAAAAGTCCTTCTCTGAACATCCGGAACAGGGAGATCCAGCATTAATACAGAAGTTGGCGTTGTCATTCCACCATACTTGCGCACAGTCGGTGTAAGTCTTCGGTCCTTTGCACCCCTTTAATATAAGGCAATACTCTTTTTGGATAGGATCGTTCCAATCCGTTAGGTAGTTACCATTTTCAAAGTGACCGCGACGTGGACAATTATCATGTAACAAATTACCATAGAACACTTTAGGGCGTTTTTGCGCATCAAGCTCTGGAACCTGCTGATAAGTTAAGTAATAAAGGATTGTGCCAATTAAGGTTGTGGGTTTGACGGGGCAACAGGGAAGATTTATAAGTGGTGTGTTAATCCCAGCAGTTTTAAGGATTTCTCCTACCCCGACGGCACCAGTGGCACAAGCCCCAGGAATTCCACCCCCCTCGGAAGCGCAACTTCCAATGGCGATGATCGCCTGAGCTTTTTTGGCAGCTTCAATAAGGGTTGTTCGGAATGGTTTTCCTCCAACCATACAGTAACGGTCTTCTTTGGCTGGACAAGAACCTTCTACGACGAGAACAAACTTTTCTTTAAGGGCTTCTTGGTAGGCTTCTTCTGATGTTTGTCCGGATCCGGCCATAATCGTTTCATGATAGCGAATGGAAATCATATCTAGAATAAGTTCGGCAGGTGAAGGGTTTAAAGTGGCAATGGCTGATTCTGTGCACCCGGTACAATCCATACCTTCCAGCCAGATAACAGGTGGCTTTTTGAGTGCTTGTTCTACGGCATTGGCCGCTTGAGGGACAATAAGCTCGGGTAGGCCGAGTGCTGCTGTTGTTGCTGCAATTAATTTCATAAAATCACGACGAGAAACCCCTTTGGCTTTGAGTAAATCGAAATTACCCATACTTTGCAGAACACCTCCTAAATTTGTGTTGTCTCATTGTTTGGGGATGGCAAGTATTAATACCAAAGAGTATTAACGCTTAATTATTTCTAGCCTATTTATAAAGGGTTTAGTAAATATGGATAAAAGGATTAAAGAAAACAATGGTTACTAATTAAATAAATGGCGATAAGATGGAGAGACAAATAACGATTAAAAAAGATATGTTCACGCTTACATAGGAGAAATTGCATTTCCACCTCCATTATAAATACTTTAATAGATTTTTGAATATTTTGAAGTTTTCTTAATGAACTTAATACTTGCAAATTGCGTGCCACCATAATAAGACTCTATTATGGCCGTTTTGTCCAATATTTAGACAATTCAGTATTATTGAGCCTTCGCTATTTCTCGATTAACGCCCTTTTTAAGCTTGTCCTATACTTCAGTGTCTATATTTTGTACATGTGCAAGATATAGACACTGAAAGAGTATGGGTTTTAATCTAAAAACCCATACTCTTTCAGTTTCAGGTAGAAAGTTGCCCTAGGTATCCCTAGAGAGTTGGCCGCGGCCGCGCGGTTATTACCCGTATTGAGCAAGGCTTGGGTTATCATTTTCCTTTCCAGATCCTGCACAGCTGTTTTAAGCGGTTGAATCTCCGAAGCTTGGTAATTCTCAATATAACCGCCTAAAAACTGCGGTAAATGATACACTTTGATCACATTATCTTCAACTGAATAAAGTAGTCGTTCAATTATATTTTCTAGTTCACGGACATTTCCCGGCCAATGATATTGCATTAGGCAATCTAAGGCCTCTTCCGAGAAAATCTTAGGGGATATTTTTTTAGTTTGAGTAATTTTGTGCAAAAAATTGATAGCTAGTGGTGCAATATCCTCCTTGCGTTCCCTTAGTGAGTCAATATAAATATTAATGACATTTAAGCGATAATACAGGTCGGCTCGAAACTTTCCCTCTTTAACAAGCTGCTGGAGATCTCGGTTAGTAGCAGCCATAACTCGGGCCTCTAATTTTATTGTTCGAGTACCTCCCACTCGCTCAAACTCTCTCTCTTGCAGAACTCGCAAAAGTTTAGCCTGAAGAGTCAAAGGCATATCTCCCGCTTCATCCAAAAGAATGGTACCACCTTCAGCTATTTCGAACTTACCACGTTTGCCACCTTTTTTAGCCCCTGTAAAAGCTCCTTCCTCATACCCAAATAGTTCTGATTCCAGAAGGTTTTCCGGCAGAGCTGTACAGTTTATTCCGATAAAAGGATTATCCCGCCGTTTACTAAGAAAATGGGTAAAATGGGCAAAAACCTCCTTGCCTACGCCACTTTCGCCTAGAATTAAAATGTTGGCATCATTGCGGCTTGCTTGGACTGCCAAACGTCGTAATTCCGCAGTATTTTGGCTCTCTCCGATCAGAAATTGCTCATTCTCTTTATAGACCTTTTTGAAATTTAAGCGCTCTTTATAGATTTCAAATTCACCGCGGGATTGCTCCAACAAATGGGGTAAACACATATCTATTTCCGCTAGGCCTTGGTATACTGCTACCGCCTTTTCCTGGCAGGTATTATAGCCACAAGAGCCACAGTTAAGTTCATCTTCAGGTGTAAATTTATTGGTAAAGCGTAGAATCTCTTTTATGTTAGTCGAAGTAGGTTCAGGCAAAGGATTGTACCTGTTTGTAAAACGGCGATGCAAGCTAAAAGGAGGATATGCCCCCAAACTGTCTTTGTCCTTGCTTTTGGCATATCTTAAAATACTATGCTTCCGGCTGAATAAGTCCAGAGGACTGTCCATTTCTGGTCCATCGATACATCCTTTGCACAAAAGTATATCGACAAATCGGAATTTTACCTTTCCACTATTAAGGTTTTGTAAAAATTGTAGAGAATCCTCTTTCCCGTCTACCACGGCTATTTCTTCTTCTCGATATAGAATCCCCTTAGGATCCAGGTTGCGGGCTAGACCACCACTAATCGGAAAAAGTGGAGGCAGAGAACTGACGCCCTCTGGCGCTTTATAGGTCCGATCTTTGTTTTCATGGAATCCCCGGGAATCAAACATTTCTTTTAGCTCTTTAAAGGTGAGTACTGCATCGAGAAAACCAGTACCAAAATCAATCATTTCCTGTTTTTTGGCAATACAGGGACCAATAAAAACTACTTTAGACTGGGGATACTTCCAGGATGCATATTTAGCTGCCGCTAAAACAGCCGAATCAACTGGTGCCAGATAAGGCAAGAGGGATGGGAATTGCCGTTCGATCATTCCAACAATAGCAGGACAAAATGAACTAATGGCCATTTCAGGATTCGTAGCCAAAAATTCCTGATAAGCGGGTACCGCTAATTCAATACCGAGAGTAACTTCTAATACATCTGTAAAACCTAACTCATTAAGTGATTCAAAAAACTCTTTAGGTTCCAAATAGTGAAAGCTAGCCGGGAAAGAAGGTGCCAGTAAAGCCACAACCTTTTCGCGACCCAAGAATTTTTCTGTCTCATCGACATAACTGACAATTTGCTTAGCATTTTGGGGACATACCCTAACGCAATTGCCACAACTGATACATCGTTCTTCTACGACTCGTGATTGACCCAATTCTACCTTGATAGCCTTTACTGGACAATTTCGCACACAGGAATAGCAGGCTTTGCATTTATCATCTATAGTACTAACGATTGACATGATAATACCCTCCTAAGGGGTCTTTATCTAGTGAACTCGTTCAGCTAAAGTTGAACATCGAGTCACTCCTCCTTGGAGAAGAGGGAGTCTCACGAGATAAATGTCTAATAATTGTACACTTTTCCTTAGTTTATAGGGAATATTCTAACTTTGTCAAGGTCCAAAATATTCTGATATTATTTGACGAAAATTATGTAGTATTATTCCCTTGAAGGAAATACAGTGAGGCGTGTACAATAGAGAGGATTATAGGGAAACGTAATACAAGGAAAAGTATTGAAAGCTGGTCGTTAAGATATGACTTTACAGGCAAAGGCTATTTACATCAATGGAATTGTACAAGGGGTAGGGTTTCGGCCGTTTGTTTTTAAACTCGCCCAAGAAATGAGTATCAAAGGGTGGGTGAATAACTCAAGCCGCGGTGTTACTATCCATGCCGAAGGGGATAATCTCGAATTATTTTATTATCGTCTGCTTAAGGAAGCCCCTCCTTTGGCGCAAATTGTAAGTGTACGAACCCTTGAGATAGAGCTTAATAAGTATAGAATGTTTGAAATTGTTGAAAGTCAAGCAGAAGAAAAGGCGGATGTCTTAATTTCGCCTGACGTTGCAACCTGCGGAGATTGTTTACAAGATATGGCGGACCCGATGAACATACGTTACCAATTTCCTTTTACGAATTGCACCAATTGTGGTCCGCGCTATACAATTATCCGTGATGTTCCGTATGATCGAGCACAAACGACTATGTCTGATTTCCCAATGTGTCAAGCTTGTGCCGTCGAATATCAAAATCCTTGGGATCGGCGTTTTCATGCTCAACCCGTGGCCTGTGAAAATTGTGGACCCAAGGTTCAACTCTGTGATGCTCTTGGTCTCCTGCTCCCAGGTCTAGGGATAGATCAGCTTGCTCAAGGTGGGATTCTTGCCGTAAAAGGGCTAGGGGGTTTTCATCTCGTTTGTGATGCGCGCAATGCGCAAGCTGTACGCCGCTTGCGCGAACGAAAAGAGCGGGGGGCCAAGCCTTTCGCTTTAATGGCACGGTCAGTAGAAAAAGCTCGCGATGAGGTGGTCATTGGCTCTAAGGAAGAGAGGTTGTTACGAAGTCCTGCTGCCCCTATTGTTATTTTGGAAAGGCAGTTTAAGCTTGCAAATTCTTTACCGGAGGATATCGCGCCAGGTATCCACTCCCTAGGAATTATGCTTCCTTATACACCGTTACACCAGCTTTTATTTACAGGACCGTATGATTTTTTAGTCATGACGAGTGCTAATCTCAGTGGTCGTCCACTTATTTACAAGAATGATGAAGCTTTAGAAGAACTAAAGGGAATTGCCGACTTTTTCCTGTTCCATGACCGAGATATTTATCACCCCTGTGACGACTCTGTTGTTCAAGTTATTGGGGACGAGACGGTTTTTTTTCGGCGAGCTCGAGGCTATGTTCCGTTGCCGATTCTAATGTCGTCGACTCAGATCACTACCCCACTTCTCGGTGTAGGGGGAGAACTAAAAAATACATTTTGCCTCGCCTCTGGGCAGAGGGCTTTTGTAAGTCAATACCTTGGAGATATGGAAGGGTATGAAAATCTCCAGCGCTTTCACCAGGAACTAGCCTCCTTTCAACGTGTCGTCAATATTAAGCCGAGTGGGATTGCCTATGATAAACATCCAAACTACCAACTGACGAGATTTGCCCTGGAACAGACTTGGCCTAAACATGCAGTACAACATCATCATGCCCATTTAGTTAGTGTGTTGGGGGAATGGGACAGAACCGAACCGACACTGGGGGTTATCTGTGATGGAACTGGTTTCGGAGAGGATCAATGTATCTGGGGATTTGAATTTCTGTATGGCAACGCCTCTGGTTATGAACGTAAGGCACATCTTGAGTACTTGGGGCTTCCCGGGGGAGATGCGGGTGCCAAACAGCCTTTGCGAATTGCTTATGCTTATCTCAAAACTCTTTTTTCGAGTGAAGCGTGGGAAGAGACTGAGCCCCTTTGGTCAACTCTTTCCGGCCTTGAACGTCAGATCTTAGATCGTCAACTGGAAACTGGTGTTCAAATCTTCCAAACCTCGAGTGCAGGTAGGCTCTTTGACGCGGTGAGCGCCTTACTGGGTGTGTGTACAAAGGTAACCTATGAAGGACAAGCCGCAATCGAACTAGAAAGCGTTGGGACAAGATTCTTGCAGCAACAGCGACCTGAAGACGTAGAACGTAAGCTGAAAAACCCAGAATCACTCTATTCTTATGAAGTAAGAGAGGAGAACGGGGTGCTTATCCTTGGGGTCAGACCACTCTTCCGAGAACTAGTTAGAGACGTTCGCCAGGGCGTGAGTCGAGGAGAAATAGCCTATCGTTTTCATCAAACTATGGCTCAGGCTATTGTAGATCTAGCACTGCAATTAGGGGTTAGTGATGGTCCTTTGGTTTTGTGTGGAGGGGTATTTCAGAATAAACTTTTGAGTGAAGCAGTCCTTCGGAACTGTCAAACCCAAGGAATTAAAGTCTTGCGTTCTCGAAGCCTCCCTCCAGGGGATGGAGGCCTAGCCTTCGGACAAGTATTAATTGCGAATGAGGTGTTATAAATGTGTTTAGCCATTCCTGCTAAGATTGTTACCATCGAAAGATCAATGGCCAAAGTGGATATGATGGGCAATGAACGTCTAGTGAGTATCGATTTGGTCCCAGAGGTTAAACTTGGCGAATACGTTTTAGTTCATGCTGGATTTGCCATTGGAATTATTGATGATGAGAGCGCCAAAGAAACGGAAAAACTATTATTGGAGGTAGCTGAAGCCTATGCAGAAGGAGAGTAAGGAGCTTTTAGCAAAAGCAGGTGACTATTTGTCAGAAATCCAGGCCTTAGCCCAGAGTCCATTGACCATCATGGAAGTCTGCGGAACCCATACAGTGGCCATCGCCAAAAATGCCCTTCGTGAGTTATTGCCAGAGACAGTTCGCTTAATTTCCGGACCAGGTTGTCCGGTTTGTGTAACAGATAGCAGTGATATTGACCGTTATCTTTATTTAGCTGCCCAACCTAAGGTTATTACCGCAACCTTTGGGGATATGATTCGAGTACCCGGGACAGATAAGAATTTGCAGATTTTAAGAGCAGAAGGGGCAGACGTTCGAATTGTTTATTCGACCCAGGATGCTTTAGAGTTAGCTCGTAAAAATCCAGACAAAGAAGTTGCTTTTCTGGGGATTGGGTTTGAAACGACGACCCCAACAGTAGCCTTAAGTCTAGAAACAGCCAAACAAGAAGGAATCAAGAATTATAGTGTCTTATCCATGCACAAAGTCGTTCCCCCAGTCTTAAAATTGTTAGCAGAAGACAAGGAACTGGTTGTCGATGCCTTTTTGGACCCTGGACATGTGTGTTCTATTATCGGAATTAAACCGATCGAATTTATGGCCAAAGACTATGCTTTGCCAGGCGTGGTGACCGGGTTTGGTGCCCTAGATATTTTGGAAGCCATCGTAATGCTCCTTCGTCAACGAGCCGAGGGGCGCTCGGAGATTGAAATTCAATATAAACGTGTTGCCAAAGCAGAGGGAAATCCACATGCTCAAAGGGTTGTTGAACGGGTCTTTGAACCGGTAGATGCGTCCTGGCGAGGGATAGGAATGATCCCTCTAAGTGGCTTGGGTATACGAGAAGATTATTGGGCTTGGGATGCAGCGCGAAAATTTGCCCTACCGGTTTTTCATTCGCCGGAAACTCCGGGTTGCCGGTGTGGAGATGTCTTGAAAGGACTGCTTTATCCGACTCAATGTCCCTTGTTTGGCAAACACTGTACACCGCTCAAGCCTGTGGGACCTTGTATGGTGTCTAATGAAGGGTCTTGTGCCGCTTATCACAGATACTCACAGAGGAGTGTGGATTAATGGAACGCATTATGATGGCCCATGGAAGCGGTGGGCGGCTGAGTCATGAACTAATTAAAACCCTTTTCCAGAAACACTTGGGAAATCCATTTCTAGATCAAATGAATGATGCTTCCTTGTTGCCTGGGCAAGCGCAGATTGCCGTAACCACAGACTCTTTCGTGGTTTCTCCGTTATTTTTTCGGGGAGGGAATATTGGTAAGCTAGCAGTATGTGGTACGGTCAACGATCTGGCTGTGAGCGGAGCGATCCCTAAGTTTTTAACACTGGCGCTTATTCTAGAAGAGGGCTTACCCCTGGATGAGTTGGAACGGATTATTGAGAGTGTTGCTGTGACAGCTGCGGAAGCAGGCGTCGCGATTGTCTGTGGGGATACGAAAGTCGTGGAACGCGGCAGTGCGGACAAAATTTTCATAAACACGACTGGGATTGGGTATATTACAGATCGTTTAGTGGGTCCAGGGCAAATTCGGCCAGGTGATGAAATTCTGATTACCGGAACGATAGGGGACCATGGGATCGCGATTTTATCTGAGCGAGAAGGACTTGAATTTCAAACTCCGGTGGTTAGCGATTGTGCACCGTTAAACGGACTTATTGACGCCTTTTATAGGCCAGGAGTTAAATGTATGCGAGACCCTACCCGGGGAGGTGTAGCGACGACACTCAATGAATTGGCTGGGCAAGCTGGAGTAAGTATGCTCTTAGTAGAAGAACAATTGCCACTTTCTCCAAGCGTGGAAGGGGCCTGTGAGATGTTAGGCCTTGAGCCCCTTTACTTAGCAAACGAAGGAAAAGTATTGGTCATCGTCGCCCCAGAAGCGGCAGATGAAGTCCTTCTAAATATGCAAGCACACCCACTGGGACGCCAGGCTGCTCGTATCGGGCAAGTACAAGAAGGTAAGTCGGGTCTCGTTCTCTTAGAAACTCCTCTGGGGGGAAAACGAATTGTTGGCATGCTTGAAGGTGAACACCTTCCCCGTATTTGTTAAGAAGGAATCAGGAGGGTATTTATGCGGATAGCAGTCATTGATGGACAGGGTGGCGGGATTGGAAAACATATAGTTGAACAGTTACGCAAAAAAATGCCCGAGTTGGAGATCCTGGCCTTGGGCACCAATGCCCTGGCCACCGGCGCTATGGTGCGCGCTGGAGCTACCGAGGGAGCTTCGGGAGAATCAGCCATTTGTTTCAATGTCGAGCGAGTGGATATTATTGTTGGCTCACTGGCAATTATGATGGTTTATGGTTTATTAGGCGAGATCACTCCGACTATAGCTACTGCGATTTCTGCCAGTAAAGCGGATAAAGTGTTGCTGCCGATCCAGCGCGGAAATATTCTCCTTGTAGGGGTTCCGCGTTCACCTTTGCCCCACCAAATTGAGGCCTTGGTGATAGAAGTTGAAGAACGACTCCAGAAGTAGACGTCAAGGCATTCTAGGCAGGGGAGTCTTCCCCTGCCGTGCAGTGCTCCTTTTAGGTAGTTAAACGAGTTTCTTGACAAAGATAATATTGCTTGCTATTATTAAAACATACTAAATTGATAAGAAATGGGGTATTTACTTATGCGAGTAGTTAATGCAATTACGGATTTGATAGGGCAGACCCCTTTGATTCGTTTACAACGGATGGTTAAGCCAGGAATGGCGAGTGTTTATATCAAAGTTGAATTTTTTAATCCGGGCGGGAGTGTTAAAGACCGAATTGCTTGGGGGATGATTCAGGATGCTGAGCAAAGTGGAGCACTCCGTCCTGGGGGGACAATCATTGAACCGACAAGTGGAAACACGGGAATCGGACTGGCCATGATTGCTGCTGCTCGGGGTTATCGCCTAATTGTCGTAATGCCAGATTCCTTGAGTGTTGAACGAAGGATGCTCATGGCGGCCTATGGGGCCGAATTTGTGCTCACACCGGGAGCAAAGGGGATGAATGGGGCGATTGAAGAGGCGAAACGATTACTGGGCGAAAATCCAGATTTCTATATGCCTCAGCAATTTGAGAACCCTGCTAACCCTGAAGTCCATCGAAAAAGTACTGCTTTAGAACTTCTTGATCAGTTCCCGGGTCTGGATGCTTTTGTGGCAGGGATTGGTACTGGCGGTACAATTACCGGGGTAGGTGAGATTTTAAAGGCTCGCCTTCCTGAAGTTAAGATAATCGGAGTGGAACCTGCTTCATCTCCGGTTATTTCCGGTGGGAAACCCGGACCGCATAAGATTCAAGGAATTGGCGCAGGGTTTGTTCCGGCAATTTTCAACAAAACAATCCTGGATCAACTCATACAAGTGAGTAATGAGGATGCCTTAGAGACAGCGCGACGTATGGCACGAGAAGAGGGAGTTTTAGTGGGTATTTCTTCTGGAGCAGCAGTCAGCGCAGCTCTCCAAGTCGCTGCAACTTTGGGAGAAGGAAAAAACCTCGTCGTCTTAGCCCCGGATACTGGAGAACGTTATTTGAGCACTGAGCTTTTCAGCAACCGCTAAGCAATGCAAAAAGTCCCCTCGTCCGATTTGGAACGAGGGGACTTTCATTCTCATTTATTATATCTCTATTTACTTTATCCTGCGAATATGAGCAGTCTCCAATTGCAAGACATCAAGCTTTGCTTCCACGCGCTTAAGGGTATCCATGATATCGAGGGTTGCTTCTTTCTGAACTTGACGGTCATCATATAATCCGCGGATTTTCTCGATTACCTCATTCTCAACTCGGATTTCGAATTTACCGACTAATTCATGAAGCTCTTGTTTTAATTCAAGTTTCATCTCGGTCTGATTCTGTAAAATCTGAGCTAACATCTCCACGACTTTAGTATCGTCCATATCTTAACCCCCTATTCTTCCATGATAATACTTCTGAGACTCTTGTCAAGTCCTGTTTGCTAATATACCTTTACAAGAGAAATCAGCTTATGCTAAACTATTTAAGATTAGCTTAAGGAGGATTTGACATGTCTGGACATTCAAAGTGGGCAAACATTAAGCATAAAAAAGGTAAGGCGGATGCTCATAAGGGGAAAATGTTTACTAAACTTGGCCGGGAATTGGTAGTTGCCTCTCGAGCCAGTGGTGGAGACGTAAACAACTTTCGCTTAAAGATTGCCATTGAAAATGCTAAAGCAGCCAATGTGCCCAATGATAATATTCAACGGGCTATTCTTAAAGGGACTGGCGGCGCAGAAGGAACAGTCTATGAAGAACTGCGTTATGAAGGATATGGGCCAGGCGGGGTTGCCGTCATGGTTGATATACTTACGGATAATCGAAACCGTACGGCGGGAGAAGTTCGTTATATCTTCTCCAAAAATGGTGGCAACATGGGTGAGACTGGCTGCGTCGGTTGGATGTTCAAGGAGAAAGGCCAATTGAGAGTCCTGCGTGAGGGAATCAAAGTGAGTGACGATGATTTTATGATGTTGGCTTTAGAAGCCGGAGCAGAGGATATTGAAATCGATGAGGATGGCTTTGTGGTCTTAACGACTCCAGAGACTATGGAAGAAGTGCATCAAGCCCTTTTGGATCAACAGATTGCTGTTGCCGAATCTGTCCTCAGCCCAATTCCTGAAAATACCCTCGAAATCACGGATGTTGACCAGGCCCGCAAAATCATGCGTTTGATGGATAAACTTGAGGATCATGAAGATTCCCAAGGCGTGTATGCTAACTTTGAATTGGCCGATGCTTTGGCAGAAGAAGACTTGTAGAGAAAAATCTGAGCTCAGAGATAAGTCAGTCACAGAGATAAGTTTAAAGCAATAATTAAATGATTAAAGAAAGCCCTCCTGGCAAGACTAGTACAAACAAGATAATGTCAGGAGGGCTTATTTCTTATGTCTCGATGGAAAGTTATGAGTATCGTACTTATTCTCGGCTTGGGAATTGGAACCCTTGTACCTAATGTCACTGCTTGGTGGGATGAGAAAAAATTCGCTGCATCTACCATAAATGATTTAGAGGTTGAACCCGTTTTGACTACGGAAGCTCCAGCCAAGGAAATCTATCATTTTGAATTGGAGCAAGGGGTCCTTTCCGTGATCGAAGGAAAGCCAGGCCTGAGCGGTAAGGTTATTGTCACCGGAGTAAGTGTTGAGTCTTGGCCCCCAGAGATTTTGCAAATGGCTCCTAACGTCGAGTTTTATTCCTTGGACGAGGTGCAATCGTTTATTGATTCGGTCGACGAACCTTTGTGGCTAGAGTAAGAGTCTATAAGAAGAAAGGGAATCGTCCGTCTTCTGTCGAACTAGTAGTCATCCAATCGTGAGACTCCCACTTCTATAAGTGGGAGTGGTACCCCGAACTCTGCTTCGGTGGGGGTAGACTCCCCCACCGAAGTCTCGATGTTCAACTTTAGTTGAACGAGTTCACTGAAAGGAAGACGTGAGATGATTATTTTAGGGATTGACCCCGGAACAGCGATTATGGGTTATGGTTTAATTGAACAAAAGGGGAATCATTTAAGCGCTCTCGCTCATGGTTGCTGGCGGACACCAGCTCACACACCCTTAGCAGAGCGATTGTTAATGCTATATGAACAGATTAATCCGTTTCTCAGGGAACACACACCCGATCACATTGCGGTTGAAGAGCTGTTTTTTAATCGTAATACCACGACTGCTCTAGCAGTGGGACACGCTCGGGGTGTTATCTTATTGGCGGGTGCTCAGCAGGGTATTCCGATCTATGAATACACCCCTTTACAGGTTAAACAAGCCGTGGTCGGATATGGTAGAGCAGAGAAAAACCAGGTGCAACAGATGGTCAAAGGGTTGTTAAGACTGGACGCAATTCCTAAACCTGATGATACAGCCGATGCCTTAGCCATTGCAATTTGTCATGCTCATAGTTACGCTTTAGACAGGAGAATGGAGGAGTTCCGATGATTGGAATGTTGCGGGGTAAAGTTTGGGAGATCCAGTCCGAGCGTTTGGTGATCGATGTTAACGGGACTGGGTACCTGCTTACTGTGCCTTACGGTCTCTTGGCGAAGGCCTATCCTGAGCAGGAACTTGTCGTCTACACCCATGTAGTGGTGCGAGAAGATGATCTATCTCTTTATGGGTTCTCATCCTTTGAAGAAAAGCAACTCTTTCTGGAAATGTTGAGTGTTTCAGGGATTGGTCCGAAAGCAGCAATCTCTCTGCTCTCAACCTTTGGAGCGGTACAGATCCAAAGTGCTATTGTAAGTGAAAACCTTAATTTATTAACTAAAGTTCCTGGAATCGGCAAAAAGACAGCTCAACGACTTATTTTGGAGCTCAAGGAAAAATTCAAAGGGCATAGTTCGTTTCCAACTGGAGGGGACTCGTTCTCAGAGCCATCTTCTTCCCACACTCTCTCTGAGGCACTACAAACCTTGCTGGCGTTAGGGTTCGGTTTAGACGAAGCAAGGCTGGTTCTCGGTCAAGTCCTGAAAGATAGTGGAGAATTAACGACAGAAGTGCAGGTAAAAAAGGCTCTGCGTTTACTCGCACCTAGTTAGAAAGCATAGGTTTTAGGTAGGGCAGTACAAACACCTAGTTATTAGATGCAAGAGCGTCTAAAAAGGGAAGGTAAATAAAAGTAATGAATATTAGAGAGGAGCTACAAGGATGAACTTAAAAATCTTTAAGGGGTATGAGCGATTTGAGGATCATTTCCCGACAGAGGCTGTAAAATATGCTTTATCGAATAAAGAAGAAGCGATTACAGAGTTGCTAGAAATATTGGAATATACTCTGAGTGATATAGAAATTTTATCAAATGACGAAAGCTACTTGGTTCATTTTCCTGCGATTTATATCCTCGCATACTTTCGAGAGGGAAAAGCATATGAAAGTCTTATCAAGATTGCATCTCTGCCGGATGAACAGATATTTGACTTGCTAGGCGATTCTGTTACCGAGGATTTCAAAAACATTCTTGCCTCAGTCTGTAATGGAAATATAGAACCCATCAAAGGAATTATAGAGAATTCTTCATTGGATGAATACGTAAGATCAGAGGCGTTGGAATCTCTTTTGATCCTATTGAATCACGGAATGGTTCCGAGAGAGCAACTCGTTTTCTATTTCAAAGAGCTTTTCAATGGAAAGCTTGAAGTGGACTATAGCGATGTGTGGGACACACTTCTAAGGTGCTGCTCTTTGATACACCCTGCAGGACTAACGGACGATATAGAAAAAGCAGTAGCTGATGGGAAGGTTATGGAATTTCTTGCTGATTTGGACTTTATCAATCTTCAACTTAAAAGGTCTATCAAAGAGGTTCTGGATGAACTAAAGAAAGATGAAGATTATTCTTTCATAACCAAAGAAGATGTCTTTGAGTTGGAAGGATGGGTTGGGGGCTTTTCTTGTGAGGAGGACTATGATGATGAATATCCGTTTGATGAGGATGATGAATATGAGATGGAAGGTGAGCAGTTTATGAGGAGTATCTTTAACGAGTCCGAGGGCAATGAAATTTCAATAAATGTCCCTTTCAAGCGGGAAAGCTTTGTTGGAAGAAATGATCCCTGTCCTTGTGGAAGCGGGAAAAAATATAAAAAGTGTTGTCTATTGTAATTTGAGCATAATAATGCGATAATAGTGTACAAAGGGAGGTGCTGATATGCCGCAAATTCGACCTATAACTGATTTAAGGAATACGAATGAGATTTCTGATATTTGCCATGCCAAGATGGAACCAGTCTTTATAACTAAAAATGGATATGGTGATTTGGTTGTTATGAGTATTGAAACATACGAACAGATGCTTGAAGTGAATGAGACTGATGCTTCTATTTCAGAAGCAGAATATGAAAGCGGAGTAGACCTGTTAGATGCAAGAGAAGCCCTTGCATCTTTAAGGAGGAAACACTTTGGATAAATTTACAATTAAATTGCTTCCTAGAGCATACAGGGATATCGATCAAATTTATGGGCATATTTTGGAAGTATTTATGGTAACTGAAACAGCTGAAAACCTAGTGAAATCCGTTGAAGACGCAATTTTGGGATTGGAAGAATTTCCGCATCGAGGATCGGAAAGAAAAGTTGGAGTCTATGCTAATAGAGGATACCGTCAGTTGTTTATTAAGAATTTTACCATCGTATACAGGATTGATGAAAAGATGAAATGCGTAATTATCGTTACAGTAAAATATTCTCCTAGTTGCTTCTGATGTTTATTTTATAATGGGTCTAACATGTTCACACCAGCTACCATTTATTGCAAGAATAAACAGGGCATCAACAGATAGACATACTGGAGGTGAATGACTATTTAAAATTGAAATTTGATAAATTTTAAAAAACTCGCTTATGAAGCGAGTTTTTTGTATCCAATATCCAAGCCGCAGTTACTATAGATTTGAAAGATATTGAGCAAATTAAATGCTATCCAGAATTATCACGTGAATCTTATTGCAGGAGATTCACTACTTAAGGAGAATTAGATTTAGGTTGGAGTTGGCGGTTAAATTTTAATGGGTTCGTAAGGAGGACAAGAGATGGAAGAGCGTCTGGTTGCTCCCCAAAAGCAACTGACAGATCATGAAGGGGAAGGACTTCGTCCTCAACGCTTGAGTGACTATATTGGGCAGAGAAAAGTAAAAGACAATTTAAGTATATTTATTCAAGCCGCTTCTACTCGAGGAGAGGCGTTGGATCACGTCTTATTATATGGACCGCCGGGATTAGGAAAAACCACCCTCTCGAACATTATTGCGGCAGAAATGGGCGTTAGCATTCGCACCACTTCAGGCCCAGCAATCGAACGGCCTGGGGATTTAGCCGCAATTCTTACGGCCTTAGAGCCAAGGGATGTGCTTTTTATCGATGAAATACACCGTTTGAGCAGTACAACAGAGGAGATTCTTTATTCTGCCATGGAAGATGGGTGTCTAGACATCGTGATTGGAAAAGGGCCAAGCGCGCGTTCAATCCGTTTGTCCCTGCCACCGTTTACGCTGGTGGGTGCTACCACCCGTGCAGGACAATTAACGTCGCCATTGCGTGATCGCTTTGGGGTTATAAGCCGTCTAGAATTCTATGAGGTGGAGGATTTAAAAGAAATTATCTTGCGTACAGCAAGTATCTTAAAATTGGGCATAACTGACGAGGGTGCTGATGAGATTGCCCGACGTTCACGCGGAACACCCAGAGTTGGGAATCGCTTGTTGAAGCGAGTGCGGGATTTCGCCTTAGTTTGGGAAGACGGCGTTGTCAATCAAACGATAGCCAGAGAGGCCCTAAATAGGTTAGAAGTCGATCCGGTAGGATTGGATAATATTGACCAAAAGACCCTGAAAACCATTATCCAAACCTTTGCAGGTGGACCAGTGGGCTTGGAAACGCTTGCCGCAACGATTGGTGAAGAGTCAGAAACCTTAGAGGATGTTGTCGAACCGTTTTTGCTGCAGATGGGATTCCTGCAACGTACTCCCCGAGGGCGGATGGCAACAGCAAGAGCTTATCAGCATTTTGGCTATTCTCTTCCCCAAAATAGAATGGATAGTGGGCTTTTCCCAGAGTAAGGGAACGAGGGATGATTGGTTTGCCCCATTCAAAAAAAGTCAAGAGCATATATGCCGAGAAAAAAGGGTAATCTGAGCATAAAGAAACTTGCTTCCACCAATAAGCTAACTTTCTGATGAGGTAAGAAAGGGTGTGAAGAGCATGCTCCGGATTGTGTATCGGTTACCCTTTTTGTGGATGGCTTTGTTATTACTCGTACTGATCCAGGCTACAACCTGTCAAGCAGCAATGGTCTCAGTCGAGTTGGTATGGAAATTAGGCCAGGCGGGATGGGTACAAATAGAGGTTGAAAAGGGAGATTATCAACTTGTCTTAAATGACACAGCGGTTAAGTTTTCGACTGGCTCTTCCCTTCAGGTAGGCTGGGGGGGATGGACCCCTGTAGTGAGGATTAACCATGGGGATTTTCAAGTTTTTAATGGATTAGAATTGAAGGTTTACGAGCTTAAGCCAGGTTCTCTGCGGGTGAAAACTCCTGAGGATAAAGAGGTAGTTTATCGCGGGGGACTCCAGCTCAATTGGCAAGAGGGTCATTGGCGGATAATAAATCTAGTCGATAGCGAAGACTACCTCAAAGGGGTCGTACCCATTGAAATGAGTAACGAATGGGCTAGGAGTGGGACAGAGGCTCTTAAAGCTCAAGCGGTTGCGGCTCGGACCTATCTCATGAAACATTCGGAGAGTGGCAAAAAAATGATTACCGACTCTCCTGATATTGATCAGGCCTATGCGGGTAGGAATGTGGAAGGGGAAGCTTCTGCAGCAGTTGAAGCTACACGGGGCGAAATCTTAGTCGATGCTCAAACCAGACAACCGATTGATGCCTTGTATTCTTCGCATAGCGGGGGATATACTGAGGACGCCAATAATGTCTGGGGAAATCCAGATATCCACAATGTATCCCAACCTGATCCTTATTCCCAAGGCGTCGGGGGTCCTGTCGATCATTGGCGGTTTATTGTTTCTGCTCCTCTTCTCGGGTCAACCTTTGGCTTAGGACCGGTACGAAACATTGAACTTGACAAGTTCCCCTCTGGTAGGGTAAAAAGTGTAAGTATGGAAGATGGATTTGGAAATATCGAGACAGTTAAAGGTCGGACGTTCGTCAAAGCGTTTTATCCTTTTGGGCAGCCCATTCGAGCGGAAGCTTTTCTGGGGAATTTCTTTGAGGCTCAAATTATCTCCCCAAAATGGGATTCCTACGGGGAAACAGGATTAGCAGTGTTTCTTAGTTCTTTGGGAGATCGGGGAATAACCCAGGGCTATCAAGCAGAGCAAGGACCGTTACTATCTAAAATTCTCAGTACCTCGTTAGGAACGAGTCTTGATTCTCAGCCCTTTGGAGTGTTTATTTTTAAGGGTCGTGGTTGGGGACATGGGGTGGGGATGTCACAATGGGGTGCTTACCATATGGCGCAATTAGGGTATAATTATCAAGATATTTTAGATTTTTATTATTCCAACGCTTTGATTTCTAAAGGATCATGAATTTGACAAAAAAGTATGTTGATTAGAAAAAGGAGAATCTGTCGTTGAATGTTTCGGAGTTTGATTTTAATTTACCGGAATCGTTAATCGCTCAACATCCAGTGGAACCAAGAGATACTTCCCGCCTAATGGTGGTCAATCGTGACCATGAAACGATTGACCATCATAGGTTTAGAGATCTAGTGCCTCTTTTAAAATCAGGTGACGTGCTTGTAGTTAATAACACACGCGTCATTCCTGCGCGTTTGATCGGAGTGAAAGAGGGGACTGAAGTAAAGATAGAAGTTCTCCTCTTAAAAAGACTGGAATTAGATGTCTGGGAAGCTTTGATTAAGCCTGGGAAACGTCTTAAATTAGGTCAGAAGGTCCATTTTGGGCAGGGTATCTTGGAGGGAGTACTGGAGGGTATCTTAGAAAACGGAAATCGGAAAATTGTATTTAACTATGCAGGGGTTTTCGAAACAATCCTGGACCTGCTTGGCAAGATGCCCCTCCCCCCCTATATTACTGCTCAACTAGAAGACCAAGAACGCTATCAAACAGTATATGCTAAGGAACGAGGGTCAGTCGCTGCGCCAACGGCTGGGTTGCATTTTACGCCTGAACTTTTGAACCAACTCCGGAAAAAGGGTGTGGAAATCGTAGAGATCCTTCTCCATGTTGGTTTAGGGACGTTTCGTCCAGTAAAAATGGACGATATCCGTGACCATGAAATGCATTCGGAGTATTACCGAGTTGATTTAGAGGCGGCCGAGAGAATTAACTGCGCCAAGCGAGAAGGACGACGGGTCATTGCAGTAGGGACAACAGCAGCGCGGACGTTAGAATCCGTGGGCAAGGACGGAAAGGTCATAGCAGGAGTAGGGTGGACGGATATTTTTATCTATCCAGGCTATTCGTTTCAAATAGTGGATGCGCTTTTGACAAATTTCCACTTTCCAAAATCAACCTTGGTGATGTTGGTGAGTGCTTTGGCGGGGCGCGAACTTATCCTAAAAGCGTACGAGATTGCAGTGCAGGAGAACTATCGGTTTTATAGTTTTGGGGATGCTATGCTAATTCTATGAGACGTGTGATGTGCTAATACTGTACGCTATCTAAGCGCCATGCTATGCGTGATGCGCAAATAGCTCAAATCCTGTCTTTGGGCATAGTTCAGCGTCGGAAAGCTAGTTTATCTTTTATAATTAAAGGAAGTGAAGGGTTTGGCTGCGGTTCATTTGGAAATACTTAAGGAAGATTCTCGAACGAGAGCGCGCTTGGGAAAATTACATACTCCACATGGCGTGATTGAGACCCCGGTTTTCATGCCGGTTGGGACTCAAGGAACGGTAAAAACTATTACCCCAGAGGAGATCAAAGAGATCGGAGCTGGGATGATCTTAAGTAACACTTATCATCTCTTCTTGCGTCCAGGCCATGACTTGATTCGCGATGCGGGTGGACTTCACCGTTTCATGAACTGGGATGGAGCCATTTTGACGGACAGTGGTGGGTTTCAAGTATTTAGTCTTGGTGATTTGCGCACGATTAAGGAAGAAGGCGTAGAATTCAGATCACATATCGACGGTTCACGCCAATTCTTAAGCCCAGAAATAGCGACTCAAGTGCAGATGGCCCTTGGATCCGATGTGGTGATGGCCTTCGACGAATGCGCCCCTTATCCTTGCACACATGAGTACGCTAAAGATTCTCTTGAGCGCACGACGCGTTGGCTTAAGCGCTGCAAAGAGACCTTGACTACGACGGATACTCAAGCTTTGTTTGGGATTGTTCAGGGCGGCATGTATGAAGATCTTCGCCGGCAGAGTGCTGCTGAGATCACAGAACTGGATTTGCCGGGTTATGCCATCGGTGGGTTAAGTGTCGGGGAACCGAAAGAAATGATGTATGATGTTTTAGAGTATACAGTCCCCTTACTGCCTAGGGAAAAACCTCGCTATCTAATGGGGGTTGGTTCGACCGATGCCCTTATTGAAGGGGTTATCCGCGGGGTAGATATGTTTGATTGTGTTCTCCCCACCCGGATTGCTCGAAATGGGACAGCAATGACTCGTTTCGGTAAGGTGACGATTCGCAACGCTAGTTCCGCCCATGATTTTGGTCCGATTGATCCAACTTGTGATTGTTACACCTGTCGCAATTACTCGCGGGCCTATGTACGGCATTTAATTAAAGCTGAAGAAGTTTTAGGTCTGCGCTTAATGACGATTCATAACTTGCGTTATTTACAGAACTTAATGCGTGAAATCCGAGAGGCGATTAAGGAAGATCGTTTAACTGAATATCGTCAAACCTGTTTTACAGATTACGGGTACATTTGACAGAGGTAAGATGTCAGAGGTCAGATGCCGGGGGTCAGAGAACGAATTTCTTGAGTAGCAAAGCAATTAGTCTAACGCCCTTATATAGTTCAACCAAACTTCAGGTGCCGTAATTCTACGGAGAGTTTATTTTTTACAAAAAACCAGAAGGATTTTCACTCTGATATGGTGAATAGTTCAGGATATGAATAAAGGAGGAATTATTAATGAATCAATCGACATTAACCTTAGTCCTATATTTCGCCGTCTTTTTTGGGATTATGTATTTTCTCATGATTCGCCCCCAACAAAAACAAGCAAAAAAACGGCAGGCCATGATGAGCAGTCTTCGCGCGCGAGACCAGGTAATCACAACCGGAGGAATCTACGGAAAAATCTCCAAAGTGAAGGATGATTCCGTTATTTTGCAGATCGCGGATAAGGTTGAAGTTGAAATAGCCAAAAGTGGGATTGTGAGCATCGAAAATCGTGAGATCGACTTGGAAAAGGATAAATAAATGCCTGACCGATGACGGTATAGTGGTTAATCTCTACAGAGATCTTAAAGAGAGATATGTGACGAAAAAGAATTCTAATCTAAAAGCAAGTGGCGTAGACCACTTGCTTTTGAACTATTTTTACATAGAGTGAAAACGAGGTGAACACCGTGCCCTTGTCTAAAGATCCGAAAAATGATGATCATACTTATGAAGAGCATGTACGAGCTGACTTGAACCGTTGGATTAGGAAATTGTTACAAAAGCCTGGATTTTTAGAACGCACCTCGAAAGTAATTCAAACGAAGGTTAATGATAAAATTCCGGAAAAAGTTCACACTGTCATTACCGCAACGGTTAAAGGGTTGGTTAAATCCGTCGTCTTTGGACTGGAGTATATCCCTAATAGCCCTACCTTTTATGGGATGCAGCTGCAAGAGCGCGACCAAAGAGCGCAAAGACTTCTTGTAAAATATCGGAAGATTGCTGCAGCCGAAGGAGCTGGAACAGGTGCAGGTGGCTTTACCCTTGCGGTTGCTGATTTCCCAGCCTTGATTGTCATAAAAATGAAATTTCTCTTTGAGTTGGCCCATATTTATGGGTTTTCAACCAAGGATTATCGGGAACGGTTATTTTTACTCTATGTTTTTCAATTGGCGTTCTCTAGTCAAGAGAAACGTCCGGAATTATTCCAGGTTATCCTCAATTGGGAGAAGACTTTGAGTGAATTGCCTGCAGAGGCAGGGGATCCACAGCAAATTGATTGGGAACAGTTTCAGCGGGAGTACAGGGATGCTATTGATTTTCGAAAAACACTTCAGTTGATACCGGGTTTAGGTGCTGTGGTAGGTGCTTGGGCAAACTATGGGCTGTTAGATGATTTGGGAACCATCGGAATGAATTGTTATCGATTACGAATTGTTGGAGGGATATAGGTTGTCAAAGGTTACTCTGCAAGAGATAAAAGCGGACCCTTATGTTCATGCCTTGATTGAAGCAGGAAACCGTCACCTGGAAGCCATTGGTTTTACTGAACATGGGTTAAGGCATGCGGGATTGGTCTCCCATATTGCCTCGAATATTTTAGTAAAAATGGAGCATCCCGAAAGGGAGTGCGAACTGGCAGCCATTGCAGGTTACTTACATGACATAGGGAATGCTGTGAATCGTGTGGCACATGCTCATTCGGGGGCAATACTGGCGGCAGGGATTTTAGAACGACATGATATGACACCGGAAGAAATTGCGATTATCATTGGGGCTATTGGAAATCATGATGAGCAGGATGGGAATCCGGTCAATGTTATTTCTGCCGCCTTGATTCTAGCCGATAAATCGGATGTTCATCGCTCAAGGGTTCGTAACCATGACCTGGTAAAATTCGATATTCATGACCGGGTTAATTATGCGGTTAAACGCTCTTTTCTGCGAGTCTATCCTCAAGAGCGTATCGCGTTAGAACTTACGATTGATACTGAAATTTGCCCTGTTATGGAGTACTTTGAGATCTTTCTGGCGCGGATGCTTTTGTCCCGTAAGGCAGCTGAATTTCTGCTTACTACATTCGAATTAAAGATTAACGAGGTTAAGTTACTCTAATGCCATTGTTTTCCTATGATTGACAGAGCAATCCAGTAAGTTTTATAATGGTGGATGGTATGGGCAAGTCCCATCATATTAAAAGGGAGGAAAGTAGATGAGACGGGGAAACATCATCAAGCTGGTAGTATTGGTGCTATTAGTGGCAGCAGCTGTTGCACTATCGATTAAACCCCTAGTGGATCCCGTAAAGGGCGTCCTGTTGGGACTTGACCTGCGCGGTGGAGTGCACTTGGTGCTACAAGCCGAGCCAAATAAAGACGGTACTCCAATTACTAAAGATGATATAGACAAAGCGAAAGCGATTATCGAGAAACGGGTTAACGATCTCGGGGTATCCGAGCCCATAGTCCAAACGGATTATGATAAAATGCGAATTGTAGTAGATTTGGCCGGGGTTACCGACCCAGACAAAGCAGTTGATATCTTGAAAACGACGGCTAAGTTAACCTTTAGGGATCCTCAAGGAAATGTCGTCTTAGAAGGGGATGACCTCAAGGATGCTAAGGGGGGGCAAGGTCAAGTCAGTGGATATGTTGTCAATTTATCCTTCTCATCTGAAGGGGCTAAAAAGTTTGGGGATCTAACCACCCAGTTAATCGGCCAAAGACTTGGTGTGTATTTGGATGATGATCTTTTAACAAATCCAACGGTTAATACACCAATTCTAAATGGTCAAGCTGAGATCACTGGGTATGATACTTTAGAGTCTGCAGCAAACGACGCTGTGCTCATGCGTTCTGGTTCACTGCCTGTAAGCATGTCGATTGCCGAAAAACGTCAGGTAGGAGCATCTTTAGGAGTAGACTCCTTAAACAAAAGTATTCAAGCAGGACTTTACGGTTTAATCTTTATCTTCCTCTTTATGTTAGTTTTCTATCGAATACCAGGGGCTGTCGCCAATTTCTCATTGTTCGTATACGCCCTTATTGTGCTTTGGGTTTTTTGGGGTTTTCGAGTTGTATTGACCCTTCCAGGCATCGCCGGGTTTATTCTCTCAGTGGGGATGGCTGTAGATTTCAATATCATAATTTATGAACGGATAAAAGAAGAAATTCGGGCTGGTAAATCCCTAAGAGCAGGCGTGGAATCTGGTTTTAGCCGCGCATTTATCACAGTTATTGATGCTCATGTAACAACACTGATAGCTGCGCTAACTCTTTACTACTTTGGAACTGGTGCCATCAAAGGGTTTGCTTTAACCTTAGGTGTTGGGATTGTTGTCACGCTGTTTACTGGTATTACCTTTACTCGAACAGTACTACGATGGATTGTGGGTACTAGCCCAAAAATGAACACAACATGGTTTGGCGTTAGGAGGGATGGATAATGAAAACTGGACATCCAGCGACATACGATGAAGTGAAGCAGGTCCACCCACTTTACTTTAATATTGTGCAGAGACGGTTATGGTGGTTTGCCCTCTCGTTAGTTGTCCTTATTCCAGGAATTATTTCCCTTTTCATGCAGGGGCTTAATTTAGGAATTGACTACAAGGGCGGATCAATGCTTGATATGACCTTCAACAAACCAGTGACCCAGGCAGCAATTACTGATACGATGAAATCAGTGGGACTTGAAGGACCTGTGCAATTGTCTAATGGGGATACTTCGGCGTTAATACGAACAGAAGCTCTCGAAGAAGAAAAACGCAATGAATTACTAGTCGCCTTGCAAACTAACGTGGGAGAATATGACAAAACTTCTCTTAAAGATGATAAAGTGGGCCCGGCGATGGGGCAAGAGCTGACCAGAAATGCTTTATGGGCATTACTCATTGCCATGGGTTTAATGATCGCCTATATTACAATTAGGTTCCAGTTCGTTTTCGCAATCTCTGGGATTATCGCCTTATTACACGATGTTTTAGTGGTGGTAGGAATTTTTTCGTTGTTCCAATTAGAAATTGATTCCTCCTTTGTAGCGGCGATCTTAACCGTTTTCGGATACTCGATTAATGATACCGTGATTATCTTTGACCGGATTCGTGAGAATGAAGCGAAGATGAAAAAGGGAGACACTTTCGAAGATATGGTGGATAAATCTATTTGGCAGACTATGCGCCGTTCCATCAACACGTCTCTTACGGTACTGATCGCCTTGCTCTCGATATTTATCTTGGGCGGCGTATCCACAAAGTTGTTCTCCTTAGCTATGTTGATCGGGGTATTTACAGGAGCCTACTCCTCGATCTTTATCGCCAGCCAAATCCTCTTGGAAATCAAGAAGCGTATGAAGAAGCCACGTAAGGGTGGTAAAGTAGTCCGCGCTTAAGTTCAACTGAACGATAGGTTATTAATGGGATCTCGAGATTTATTCTTGAGGTCTCTTTTTTTATCAGGATAATAAGCTTCGGTACAGGGGAGTATTCGGTTACAATAGAATAATCGGGTACATGAAATATATTGATGACTAAAAATGACTGATGAACGCCGAATTATATGCTAAAATGAGATAGAAAATACTGAACTACACTACTAAACTACGGGCGTATTCTAATTATCACTTGAAATGTTCGACATATCATCAAAGGAGTTTATGATGCTGAAGAAAATTATCAGAGTGCTCATCTACAGTATGATTGTACTTGGAATCAGTGGTTGTGGTGGGGTAACGATGATGCCGTCACAAGATCCGTCGAATCGGATAGCGTCCACTCCTACTTATCAAGCCCCATTGGAAGTCACAAATCCCAGCGATGTATTGCCTGATTCGCCATCTAAAATATCGAGAGCACCAAGCGTACAAGAAGCTCAAGCGGTACCTGTCCTTTACTACCATTCAGTTATGCTGGAGGTCGGAAACGAAGTAAGAATGCCTCCCGACCAGTTTGAAGCTCAAATGGCTTATTTGCGTGACAATGGGTATCAAAGTATAACCTTAGGTCAGTTGTACCAAGCCTATAATAAGGGTGGTAGTTTACCTCCCAAACCCTTTGTAATCACGTTTGATGATGGCTATGTCGATAATTATACGACTGCTTTCCCTATCATGAAAAAGTATGGGTTCACGGCTACGGTCTTCATGGTCTCTAGTTATATTGATGGAGAAGGTTTTTTGTCATGGCCGCAGCTCAAAGAGCTTGCCGCTAATGGCTGGGAGATCGAAGGTCATACGACTACTCATCCCTATTTAACAAAAGTTGACGGTGCATCTTTGTTGCAGGAACTCAAAAGCTCTAAGGATCTATTAGAAAAAGGGTTAGGAAAGACGGTGAATTTCCTTGCTTATCCATATGGAGACTTTAATTCTGTTGTTTTAAAAGCGGTGCAGGATACTGGGTATCTGATGGCTTTTACTACACAACGAGGCTGGGCAAGCTTCACAGTCGATGAATTTCAGGTTAAACGTGTTTATTGCTATGCTAATATGGGGCAGAACGAATTTGCTCGGCGTCTACAGAACTCAGACTATTAATAGTTATACAAATCCCGCACTCCGAATACTCGAAGTGCGGGATTTGTTATGCGATCGCCACTCGTTCAAAGATGTCACTCCTTGTTGAAGGGATATCTCATGGTTTCATAAAAAGGAAAAGAAAATATATTTAAGGAAATTATTAACAATTGAGTATTTATTTTCATATTGTACTGTGAGAGCACGATAATTCAAGAGATGGAAAAGGAGTTGTTCGATATGGCATATGGGGCAGGCGTTGTTGATGGTGTTGAAGCTGTAGGATGTGTATGTCCGCCAAACTATTTACCTGGTATTGCAGCTGTCGTAGTTATAATTCTCTTATTGATTGCTATGGGTATTGTATTCTAAATTCAATTAATTCTAATAACTAAAAAAATAAAGGAGGGTATACCATGTACGGATTTGGAGCAGGTTATGCAGGATATGCAGCAGGTCGCACAGGATATGGAGTTGGTTGTTGCCCACCTCCATGCACACCTGTAGTTGCACCTGTTGGAGTTGGATGTGGTGTTGGTGTTGGGATCATTGCTATCGCAATTCTAATATTAATCGCTTTAGGCGTAATTTTCTAAACTAAAAGATTATTTATACGAAGGGGGTCGAAACTATGTTTGCAGGTGGAACCGGAATTGGCGCTGGAATCGCTGCTGTTGTCGTAATTATTCTTTTGCTGATTGCAATGGGAATCGTATTCTAAGAAACTAATGAAAGTTGTGATACTTGGAGGTGAGTTTATGTACGGGTATGGAGCTGGCGTTGGTGGATGTGTAGGAGCTGGGATTATTGCAATTGCGATTTTGATTCTTATTGCCTTGGGTGTTATCTTTTAAACCATCTCAAAGCGAATTTGCTGAGGACCCCTTATTTAGGGGTCCTCTTTAAATTAGGAATAATGATACTTATTGAAATACAAAGGACCGCTGACATGTAGAACATGTGCGATCCTTTTGATTTAGAATCTATGCTTAGAATTTAGAGATTCATAAGATTTAAAAATCAACATAAAGAAATTAGTCCTTTAGTTAGGCAACGCTTACCACCACCAACGACGAAAGCCCCACCATGGACCAAATCCAAAACCGCCCCACCAAGGGAAACCAAAGCCCCAGCGACCCCACCACATAGAGAAAACCTCCTTTTTGTTCTAATTCGCCTTATAGAAGTTATCCGTAATACAGAATATGAAAATAAAGGAAAAAGGTTCCAAATTTAATCGTAATACAATTACGGCGATAGTGGCATAGATTGATTAGATTGGATTTTATTGGGATATACTACAACGAGCAAAGAGGGGGGGGAGGTCATTGGAATTTCTTCAATTGGTAGTATTAGAGGGGGTGCTCCTTATTTCTGCAGGATTGATTTTTTTTGGAGGAATTTGGGGGACTTCTTTAGCGATGCTTGTTCTAAGTGGGCTTAATTATCTTGTTCATGATGCGGTACAATTTTGGCAATGGGAAATACCATTTCTAATAGGTGGAACGATAGGCATAATACTCCAACTTATTATTGGGAAAATATGCAATCATAATAACCAAGTAAGCGGGTTGGTCGGAGGTTTGATCAGCTTAGTTCTCTTTGGTGCTTTTCTCACCCCGATTGCGGCTTTAATTGCATGGTTCATGGTGGTTGGTACAGGAATTATTCCGAAAAATAGAAAGAGGCAGGTCATAAAAATATATTCTCCCACAATTATGCGCTTGCTTATAGGGCTGGCATTAATTTTCTATGGTAACTTCTTAACAATCTGATCCACAATAAACCTTGCTTTAAGGTATAAATTTTGATATCTTATACATAAACTATCTTTGTCAGGCAATAGCTGGGCTTCAATGTGTTGAGGCAGCGGAGGAATCCGCGGGACTTCCTTGATATAAGGGGTCCTATTTTTATGTGCTGTCATGATTTTAATACCTAGGCAGAGTTTTGAAGGTGAGGAGAGTAGGTCGTGAATGAGAAGACGCAGGTGGCATTATTATCTGTCGTTTCTAATACTTTCTTAACATTTAGTAAAGTCGTAATTGGGTTAGCAAGCGGTTCGATGAGTATCCTGTCAGAGGGAATTCATTCTGGTATTGATCTAGTGGCGGCTTTTATTGCCCTTTTTGCGGTGAGGCAGTCGGGAAAACCAGCAGATTCCTGTCATGCCTATGGACACGGGAAAATCGAAAATGTTTCTGGTACGATTGAGGCTGCTTTGATATTTGTTGCTGCCCTTATGATCATCTTTGAAGCGTTTAAGAAGATTATGGAGATCATTTATGGTCAAGGTGGGCATGTCTCAGATTTGGGCTTGAGCCTAGGTCTGCTCGTCATGGGTGTTTCGGCAATCACTAATTTGATCGTATCAACACGACTTATGAAAGTAGCCAAACGTACTGATTCAGTAGCCCTCGAAGCTGATGCCTTGCATTTGCGGACCGATGTGTTTACCTCAGTGGGGGTTTTTATAGGGCTATTACTAATAAAAATTACAGGCTGGACCATTCTTGACCCGATCATAGCGCTTGGTGTTGCGTTAATGATTATTAAGGCATCCATCGATTTGACGAAGAAAGCCTTTGCACCCCTGGTGGACGTTAGTTTACCAGATGAAGAACGTGAAATAATTGCCGAAGTTCTCTTGCTACATGCGGATGAATTTGTGGAGTTTCATAAGCTGCGCACTAGGAAGGCCGGAGCGGAAAGACATATCGATTTACATTTGGTCGTTCCGAAGTACACTCCAGTCGTTGATGTGCATGAACTTTGTGACAGGATTGAGCTAGAAATCAATGTGAGATTACATTTAGCGTTTGTCCTGATTCACGCAGAACCTTGCAGTACCAGGGATGTGGAATGCCCTGTTGAAGACGGGCTTGCGTCCGTCTGTCAACGTTGTCGACTTGACCCAGAGACCGGAAGTCAGAAGCCAGAGGTCAGAAACCAGGGGTTAATTAAAGGGTAGAAGTCAGAGGTTGAAGATTAATAAGTCGAGGTCCGAAGTTCGAACATCGAGCCTCGAACCTCGCGCCTCGAGTTGGGGGAGTATAAATGAAACGAATATGGTCCATGCAACAATCTTCCGGACGAATGTCAGAAATCTTATGCGGTGCCTTGGGTATTTCTCCAGTAGTCACCGATATTTTGGCCCAAAGGGGTTTTCGAGAACCAGAGGAAGCGATCGAATTTTTGCGCCCAACACTCTTGAATCTGCTTTCACCCTTTTGTTTTAAGGATATGAAAAAAACTGTCCAGCGCTTGTCCTTAGCTTTTGCACAGAAAGAAAAGATACTCATTTATGGAGACTATGACGTAGATGGGGTGACAAGTACTACTATTTTATACAAAGTCCTTAGTGATTTGGGTTTTCATGCAGTAGCCTATATTCCCCATCGCCAAGACGAGGGCTATGGATTACATTCTGAAGCTATTGAACGGGCCGCAAAGGCCGGTGTAGGTCTTCTAATAACGGTCGATTGCGGAATCACAGCTGTTTCGGAAGTGAGACTTGCCCAAACCTTGAAGATTGATGTCATTATTACGGATCACCATGAACCTCCCGAGACTTTACCGGAAGCCTTTGCGATCTTAAATCCCAAAGTTGAGAATTCAGGTTATCCATTTCGAGATTTAGCCGGGGTAGGGGTGGCTTTCAAGTTAGCCCAAGCGTTACTCCATTCCTTCGGAAATCAGGAAGTGGGTATAGAAACTGAAGGCCAACTCTTAGATTTAGTGGCCTTAGGGACGATTGCAGACCTAGTTCCTTTGGTCGGAGAAAACCGGATCTTTGTCCAGTTTGGCCTTCGCCAAATGGCAGAAACTCAGCACCTGGGACTATTAGCTCTGCTCGAAGAGTGTGGGCTGAGGAACGGCCCTCCTCTAAAAGCAGGTCAGATTGGATTTATGGTAGCACCTCGGATTAATGCAGCTGGACGGATGGACAGCGCACGAGCAGGACTAGAACTGCTCTTGACGGGGGATCAGGAACGAGCGAATGAGCTTGCTCATCAATTAACTTTAGAAAACCAAGCACGTCAGGACATCGAGAAAGCGATTCTGGCTGAAGCGATTGCTATGCTGGAATGTGAACCTATCCCCAGGGTAATTGTTCTATCTGCAGATCATTGGCACCACGGTGTGATTGGGATCGTGGCATCCCGCTTGGTGGAACGCTATTATCGTCCAGTATTTATGATAGCGGAAGAAGGGGACGAAGCTAAGGGCTCGGCTCGTGGGATAGCGGGTTATCCTGTCTTGGAACAACTGAGTACCCAAGCGCAACTGTTAATAAAGTTTGGCGGGCATAGACAGGCGGCTGGCTTTTCTCTTCTCACAGCAGATATCGGACATTTTAGAGCAGGATTAAATGATCAGGCCTTGGTTTTTGAGGAAACTCTTTTTCAAGAAGTCCTAAAAATTGACCGGCAAGTTTCTCTCGAGGCGGTTTCGGCGGATTTGCTCCGTCAACTTGAACAAATGGCCCCGTTTGGCTATGGAAATCCTGGACCGACTCTAGCTTCTCAAGCAATTCCCGTGCATTCTGTCAGTGCGGTTGGCAAAGAACGGAGTCATATAAAATTTCGTTTCGGAGCTCAAGGAGAACAGGAAGGAATTGCCTTTCGACTGGGAGATCGCATGAATGAACTAAAGGACAAGATAAGCCTAGATGCAGCGTTCAGCTTAGATTGGAATACCTTTCGAGGGCGGGAAAACGTTCAATTAATGATCAAGGATATCCAAGCTGAAGCTCAATGGTCTTCAGTTCAGGAAATTGCTGCAACGAATGATGAGCCCACGGTGGAATGGTTGGACTGGCGCAACTTAAGCCAGGAAGATTGGCCTTTACGAGATGAGGAGCCAGTCTGGATATGGGACACGGATCAGAACGAGCTTGCCCTGCGACGAGGGAAGAGTGAACTCGTTTCACAGTTGGATCAAGAAGAGACTGGAATTCAGGTTGGGGGTTTTGGCGTGATTCTTGGCTTACCGCTAACGGAAGAGGATTTTCGGGAAGCGGTCGAGAAACTACAAAATTTAGGGGTTTTTCGGATTGCCCTTGCAGGATTTCAAAGTCCTAATGAGGAAAAGGTTCGTCAGCGGTGTAGGTTCATAGCGCGTGAAGAACTTATCAATCTGTATCGGGAGCTCCTTGCTAAATCGAAAACAGGGAACCCCTTTCATTGGGAGCTTGACGCCAAAGTCTCACAAAATGGGAAGCTTGCCCTGAAGATTTTTGAAGAATTGGGGCTACTCCGTATTCTAGGGGGAACTGATAAGCTTGCCATAGAGTGGATTCCGGCGCAGAGCAAGCTAGATCTTGAGACCTCTTTACGTTTTCGGTTTGCCAAAGAACGCTTAGAAAAAGCTCTAAAATTTCAGCTTGAATTATTAAATAGTGTTGGAATAGTTTATAATTGAAAGGCGGCCTAATTACAATGGATTTTAGAGATCATATTCGCATAATTACTGATTTTCCTAAGGAAGGGATATCCTATAAGGATGTTACTACCTTGCTTAAAAATGGTGAGATTTACCGCTCAGCAATAGACGCCCTCGTCGAAAAAATTAAACCATGGCAACCTGACGTGATCGTCGGGCCAGAGGCACGGGGCTTTTTATTCGGAGCTCCGGTCGCCTATGCCTTGGGAATTGGCTTTGTTCCTGTCCGCAAACCGGGCAAGTTACCAGCTAATACAATCGCTGAAACTTATGCCTTAGAATATGGTTTTGATACCTTAGAAGTCCATGCCGATGCCATTCGTCCGGGAGAACGGGTCGTGATCGTTGATGATCTGCTAGCAACCGGAGGAACAATGCTGGCAACCGCAAATTTAATGCAGAAAATTGGAGCGGACGTGCTGGGCATGGGATTTTTGATTGAATTAACGTTTTTAAAGGGTAGGGAAAAGCTTGTAGAATATCCCGTTTTTTCATTGGTTGAGTATTAATATAAAAAGCCGCAATATAAAATCAGCTTAATCGATATCGGATGAGAGGAAGTTCGCCAATGTCCTTCGCGGAGTTAAGGGTAAAACTGCAAAAGAAATCCCCCCAGGCGCGTCTGGCAATTGTAGATAAGGCTTATGAATTTGCTGAAGTGGCACATCGGAACCAACTTCGAAACTCCGGGGAAGACTATATTCTCCATCCTCTTGAAGTGGCGGAGATTTTGGTTGAACTGGAAATGGATGAGGCGACCATTGCGGCTGCCCTACTGCATGATGTTGTGGAAGATACTTCGTTCACCATTGCAGATATTGAGAAGGAATTTGGTTCGGAAATTGCGTTATTAGTCGATGGGGTAACCAAGCTTGGGCGGATTGAGTATAAGAGTAAAGTGGAGCAACAGGTAGAAAATTTACGCAAGATGTTCTTGGCTATGGCCAAGGATATCCGTGTAATTCTCATTAAACTTGCCGATCGACTCCATAACATGCGTACTTTGAAATATCATTCAATTGAAAAACAAAAGGAAATTGCTCAAGAAACACTTGAAATCTTTGCACCTCTGGCTAACCGTCTGGGGATTTTTCGGATTAAATGGGAGTTGGAAGATCTTTCGTTTCGATATTTAAAACCTCAAGAATACTATGATCTCGTGGAAGGGATTGCCCTCAAACGACGTGAACGCGAAGCCTATATCAACGAAGTTATTGTACTCATGCGAGAACGTTTAAGAGAAGTCGATATTTATGCGGACATTGCTGGTCGTCCCAAGCATTTTTACAGTATCTATCGTAAAATGACCACCCAGCATAAAGAACTGAGTGAGATTTACGATCTAATGGCGATTCGAGTGGTTGTGGAATCAGTCAATGATTGTTATGGCGCACTCGGAATCGTCCACACCTTGTGGAAGCCTCTACCAGGTCGATTTAAAGATTATATTGCTATGCCAAAGCCTAATATGTACCAATCGTTACATACTACGCTAATCGGAGTTCATGGAGAACCTTTTGAGATTCAAATTCGGACTTGCGAAATGCATCGCACGTCAGAATATGGGATCGCTGCGCATTGGAAGTACAAGGAAGGTAGTAAAGAGGGCGGCAAAGAGGCTGGTAACAAGACAGCAAGCGTAAACTTTGAGCAAAAACTTTCTTGGTTGCGTCAATTACTCGAGTGGCAACATGATTCCCGGGATGCCGGAGAATTTATGGAATCCTTAAAGATTGACTTATTTACAGATACGGTGTTTGTATTTACCCCTAAGGGAGATGTGGTTGAACTACCAGCGGATTCCTGTCCGATTGATTTTGCTTACCGGGTTCATACGGATGTTGGGCATCGTTGCATTGGTGCGAAGATTAATGGTCGGATTGTTCCTCTAGAAACTAAACTTACCAACGGCGATATTCTAGAAATTCTTACCTCGAAGCAAGGAGGCGCTCCCAGTCGAGATTGGCTGGCTTTTGTCAAAACGTCTCAGGCTAAGAATAGGATTCGTCAATGGTTTAAGAAAGAGCAAAGAGAGGATAACATTGTCCGAGGGCGAGAAAGCTTGGAACGAGAGGTCCGTAAACTTGGAGTGGATTCGGATATTCTCAAGCCAGAAAGTCTGCTAGCTATTGGCAAAAGTCAAAATTTATTGGCTTTGGATGATGTATATGCCGCTATTGGAGATGGTGTACTTACCACCAATAAGGTCTTGATGCGTTTGCGTGAGGATCTCTCCAAAGAGGAACGCGAAAAGCTGCAGCTTGCTTCACTGCAGCAAGGAGAAGGAAAAATACCCACTCAGACTTCCTACGGTAAAGCTTCGCACGGTGTAAGGGTTAAGGGTATTGATAATGTGTTAATTCGTTTTGCCCAGTGTTGCAACCCGCTGCCAGGGGATACTATTATCGGTTACATTACCCGTGGCAGAGGAGTTTCTATTCATCGTGGGGATTGCAGCAATATCCTCAGCCACTCTGAAGATGAGAGTGAGCGGGTTGTGGAAGTCGTCTGGGCAGAACAAGTGGATTCTACTTATCCTGTCGATATTCAAATCTATGGGATGGACAAGCCGCGTCTGGTTACGGAGGTCATGAATACCGTCTTAGATACTCGCACGCATATTCTGGGGATTAACGCTCGGGTGGGTAAGGATAACTTGGCTCATATTCAGTTGCGGATTGAGATTCGAAACCTTGATCAGCTCAAAATGGTCATGCATAAAATCCGTAAGGTTAAGGATATTACGGAGGTTAAGCGGATCCATTCAGGAGAGCGGATCCATTCAGGAGGAAAATAAAATGCGCAGTGTGATTCAGCGTGTTAAACGCGCCTCTGTAACCGTGCATGGTGAAACCGTGGGGCAGATATCTGGTGGTCTTCTAGTTTTGTTAGCTGTTGGACAGGGAGATGGAGCAGACGATTTGACCTGGATGGTGGATAAACTTGTCGGTCTGAGGATTTTCGAAGATGAAGAACAGAAAATGAATCGTTCGATATTGGATGTAGGTGGAGAAATTCTGGTGGTCTCTCAGTTTACTCTCTATGGAGATTGTTGGAGGGGAAAACGGCCAAGCTTTTCTTCAGCCGCACCGCCGGAGCAGGCCAAGGAAATGTTTGAGCGCAGTGTGGAAGCAATTCGCAGCTATGGTCTTAAGGTCGAAACGGGGGTCTTTCAAGCTGAAATGGACGTTGAACTGATCAACGCTGGACCAGTGACGATACTGTTGGATAGTGAAAAGAAATTCTAGGAGGAATGTAAATGATTGAAGGGCGAGCTGTAGGACCTATAAGTGCAAATTGTTATCTCTATGCCTGTATGGAAACAAAGAAAGCCGTAATCATTGACCCAGGAGCTGAAGCTAAGAAGATTCAACGCTGGATTTTAGAGAAGGGTGTAAAGGTCGACTATATTCTTCTGACCCACGGACATATCGATCACATTGGTGCTGTCGATGAACTGAGAGACTTATTAGGAGGAAATGTCCAAGTCGGGATTCATGAGGGCGATGCAGGCATGCTGACCGATGGGAGGAAGAACCTTTCAGGTTATATGGGGCAGAATCTCGTCCAGAAAAAAGCAGATATCCTGCTGGAGGACGGGCAAGAACTCGTGATTGGCAACGAACGGCTCAAAGTTATTTCCACTCCTGGGCATTCTCCTGGGGGGGCATGTTTTTTATGCTCTGAAGGGCTGTTTAGCGGGGATACTCTTTTTGCAGGGTCGATTGGTCGGACGGATTTCCCCGGCGGATCGTTAGATCAACTCCTAGCTGGAGTCAAGAAAAAACTCCTAATCCTGCCTGAAGAGACACTTGTTTTTCCTGGGCATGGTGAGGCGACCACTATCGGAGAAGAAAAGCGCGATAATCCCTTTTTGGGGTAAGGTTATCGTCCAAGAGCTAAAAATTGTTCAACTCATAATTTGACAAATGGCCGTAATATTTGATAATATGTTGGATGAACATTAAATAATAAGTAAAAGTATTCATAATACCTTTGGAAAAATCCGGGTTATTCTTTCGACAGGGAGGGCTAGCAAGACTGGAACTAGCCTGGGAGATATTCGGTTAGACACTCCTGAAGGGAATAGTTTTGCATCGGGTGGTCTCGTTAAGGACTGTAAAGTGGGCGGAAACCTTCCGTCAATTAGGGTGGCACCACGAGAAGTTCTCGTCCCTTGCAGCAAAGCAAGGAACGAGGGCTTTTTTTTATACTATAAGAGGAGGAATCATTATGGCGATACAGCGTCCTAAAGGGACTCAGGATCTCTTGCCAGGTACAATTGAACAATGGCATTATCTCGAAGAGACGATCCGAAGCGTTTGTCGTGAATTTGGTTATGAAGAGATTCGTACACCAATGTTTGAAGCAACTGAACTTTTTCAGCGCGGAGTAGGTCAAACGACCGATATTGTCAAGAAAGAAATGTATACTTTCTTAGATAAAGGAGACCGTTCCATGACTCTTCGTCCTGAGATGACGGCTTCGGTTTGTCGCGCTTATGTGGAGGACAAGCTACACGGTCAACCCCAACCGGTCAAGTTATACTACATGGGCCCCATGTTTCGCTATGAGCGGCCACAAAGCGGGCGTTATCGCCAGTTCCATCAATTCGGAGTTGAGGTGTTGGGAGCAGACCAGCCGCTGGTTGACGCAGAAGTAATTAGTTTAGTCTGGAATTTATATAAACGTCTGGGCTTAGTGGGTCTAGAAGTCCATGTCAATTCAGTTGGCTGTCCAACTTGTCGAGCTGAGCACCGCAAACAGCTTCAGGAATTTTTGGATACACGCCAAAATGAACTTTGTAGCGACTGTCAGGAACGGTTTGAACGTAATCCTTTGCGCATTCTTGATTGCAAGAATACCTCCTGTCAAACCCTTACTACAGGGGCCCCGACCACAAAGGATACCTTATGTGAGGAATGCAGCACTCACTTTGAGGGAGTTCTTACTTTATTAAGTGCAGCGGGAGTGGCGTACCGAGTTAATCCACGCTTAGTTCGAGGGCTTGACTATTATACAAAAACTGCCTTTGAAGTGATGGTTGAGGAAATTGGAGCACAAAGCGCGATCTGTGGCGGTGGGCGGTATGATAAGCTAGTTGAGGAAATTGGTGGATCCCCTACCCCAGGTATCGGATTTGCAATGGGGATCGAGCGTGTTTTAGCGGCCTTACAAGTACAGAACAAACTTCCCCAAGAAAAGCCCAAACTATTTGCTATGGTGATCCCCTTGGGCGAAAAGGCCCAGAACAAGGCTTTTTCTATCCTGTGTGAGTTAAGAAATCAAGGGATCCCTGTGGGTATGGATTTGCTCAGTCGAGGGTTGAAAGCCCAACTTAAAGCGGCTGATCGCCAACACGTTCGCTATGCCCTTATGCTTGGAGAAGCAGAATTGGAGAAAAATGTGCTCCTAGTTCGGGATTTAACACTTGGGGAACAAAACGAGGTTCCCTTAGCTAGTGCTGTCGAAGAAATCAACAAGAAGTATCAGAGGGGTGTTTAGCATGACGATGTTTTCAGAACGTATCAACAATGAAGCGCTAGGCTTGGATAAAGTAGGTGAGGTCGTACGGTTGCTGGGCTGGGTCCAACGTCGCCGTGACCACGGTGGATTAATTTTTGTCGACCTACGGGATCGTTCTGGTCTTGTGCAAGTGGTCTTTGGGCCAGAAAAAATGGGAAGTGGATTTTCTGATGCCGAAAGTCTTCGTTCAGAGTTTGTAGTCTCCATCCGAGGGCTAGTGATTGCGCGTCCTGAAGGGATGATTAATCCGAACTTGGCTACTGGGAAAATCGAGATCGTTGCTGAATCCTTGGAAATCCTGAATGGAGCCAAGACTCCTCCTTATTATATTGTCGATCAAGTTGAGGTCGATGAAACAGTGCGTCTCAAACACCGTTATCTAGATCTGCGTCGCCCTGAGATGCAGGCAGTGTTCAAAACTCGGCATCAAGTAACGCAAATCATGCGCAATTTTTTTGATAACCAAGGCTTCTATGAAATCGAAACTCCGATGCTCATAAAATCCTCCCCAGAAGGAGCAAGGGATTACCTTGTTCCCAGCCGTGTCCATCCAGGAGAATTTTACGCCTTACCTCAGTCGCCGCAGATCTATAAGCAACTTCTGATGGTGGGTGGTATGGAGAAGTATTTTCAAATAGTACGTTGTTTTCGGGATGAGGACCTTAGAGCGGATCGCCAACCAGAATTCACTCAGCTGGATATTGAAATGTCCTTTGTCGAGGTGGAGGACATTCTACCGATGATGGAACAATTGATGGCTCGAATTTTCTCAGAGACGATTGGAAAGTCGTTAATGATGCCTTTTCCTCGTTTAACGTATAAGGAAGCTATGGACCGTTATGGGTCGGATAAACCGGATACGCGTTTTGGGATGGAGCTCATTGATGTTGGGGACCTTGTAGCTAAGACTGGTTTTAAGGTTTTTGCCAATGTTGTAGCCAATGGCGGAAGTGTGAAATGTATCTGTGCCAAAGATTGTTCTGGAATGCCCCGTCGAGAGATTGATGACTTAGCGAAGTATGTCAGTACCTATCGCGCCAAAGGCTTAGCCTGGATTGTCATGGCTGAGGAAGGAATTAAATCTCCGATTGCCAAGTTTTTTACAGAAGAAGAAATGAATGCCCTTATCAAACATGTTGGTGCTGAGACAGGGGATATCGTGTTCTTTGTCGCAGACACGTACCCGGTTGTCTCGGATGCCTTAGGTCATCTGCGCTTAGAATTAGCCAAACGATTGGGCCTGATTTCGGAGGATGCGCTCAATTTCTTATGGGTGACAGAGTTTCCATTGCTGGAGTACGATGAGGAACAAAAACGCTATATTGCGATTCATCACCCGTTTACTGCTCCTATGGATGAAGATTTACCCCTTCTGGAGACGGAACCCCTCAAAGTTCGGGCTAAAGCGTACGATATGGTCCTTAATGGTGTAGAACTGGGAGGCGGAAGTATTCGTATTCATCGCCGCAAGGTTCAGGAACAGTTATTTAGTGCCTTAGGTTTTTCCGAGGAAGAAGCGGTTGATAAGTTTGGGTATCTTTTAGAAGCCTTTGAGTATGGAACACCTCCTCATGGTGGAGTTGCCTTTGGGCTCGATCGGTTGATTATGCTTTTAACAGGTAAAGATAACATCCGAGATGTGATTGCTTTTCCCAAGACGCAGAGTGCTTCTGATATAATGGTGCATGCTCCTTCGCCAGTGACAATAAGACAATTAAAGGATTTGCATATTGTGACTAATATTGAGGTCGCTGGAGTAAAATAAACAAAACTTCAACGCCTATATGAGTCAGGGGACATATCATATTTTTCCGATAAACTCAGTGTGCGTTAAGAGTTGACAGGGGAGGGGGTTTTTAGCTATAATATTATTGTAGCTACCCCCTTAGGGTATCGGAGGACATGAAATGAAAAATTCAACGACATATTCTGAATCTAAAGAAGACCTCGTCCGAAGGCTGAAAAAAATCGAAGGTCAAGTCAAAGGGATTCAACGCATGGTCGAGAGTGATAAATACTGTGTCGATGTGTTGATTCAAGTGGCTGCTGTGCGTGCTGCGATCAATAGGGTTGGCACAATTGTGTTTGAACACCATTCACGCGGATGTATGCGTAATGCCGTTGAAAACAATGATCAGGAAGCTGCGATTGATGAGCTTATTGGGGTGCTTACTAAGTTTATTAAGTAGTCGAATTTAGGAGGAATTTTTATGGCAGGTGCAAATGTTAAAACCTTTACTACTGAAAACTTTGAGTCGGACGTTCTGAAGTCTGAGCAAGCTGTTTTAGTGGATTTTTGGGCTCCCTGGTGTAGTCCATGCCGCATGGTTGCTCCTATTGTCGAGGAACTTGCTGACGAGTATGTCGGACGGATTGCTATTGGAAAGCTCAACGTCGATGAGAACGGTCCGATAGCCAGCCAATATGGAGTCATGAGTATTCCGACGCTTGGTATTTTCAAAGGTGGCAAGATGGTTGACAAAATCGTAGGTTTCCGTGGCAAACCTGATCTTGTCAAAATGCTCGATGCACAGGTCTAATTACAGATAGAACGAAAGCGATGCCCTACTGATTAGGGCATCGCTTTTATAGTTTAGGGAGGTGCAAGGGTAAGGGTTGAATAGTGAACTAACCTAAACCTATTTGTTATCTTTTAACCCGTTAGCTTTGCAGGGGTTTAGACCTTCTTTCCCCATTTCGGACGGGACATAAAAACTTTGTCCCTGGATTGTTGGCGGGAGGTAGGGCTGTTCGATCCAGTGGTTCGGATAGTCGTGTGGGTAAAGATACCCTTTCCCGTTTCCCAATTTGTCAGCACCTGGGTAGTGACTATCCTTAAGATGGGCGGGAACTTCTCCGGTGGGGTGTTTTCTTACGTAAGCTAGGGCACGGTCGATGCTCTGGACGGCGCTATTGCTTTTTGGAGCGGTGCTAATGGCAAGTACTGCTTGAGCTATAGGTATTCTTGCTTCAGGCATCCCTAGCCATTCGAGCGCAGCGGCAGCAGCATGGGCCTGAAGCATAGCCATAGGATCAGCGAGTCCCACGTCTTCCGAGGCATGGACAATAATTCTGCGCATGATGAAACGAGGGTCTTCTCCAGCATCGAGTAAAACGGCTAACCAGTAAAGAGCAGCATCGGGGTCTGAGCCGCGCATGCTTTTGATAAATGCGGAAATGATATCATAATGATTATCTCCAGATTTATCAAAACGGATGGCCCTTTGTTGAATTGATTCTTCGGCAATATCAAGGGTTATCTGGCGAATTCCGTTTTCTAGCGATGTAGTAAGAACGGCTAATTCTAGGGCATTAAGAGCGCGTCGCAAATCTCCATTAGCGTAATTAATCCAATGCTCCCAGGCCTCAGGAGCTATTTTTACCTGATATCTGCCCAGACCACGTTCTGTATCTTGCAAGGCTAGTTCAAGGCCTAGGCGGATTTCTGGAGGGAGAAGTAGTTCTAAGCGGAATAGAGTAGAACGGCTTAGGAGGGCAGAATTAAGCTCGAAAAAGGGGTTTTCTGTTGTAGCTCCAATAAAGGTAATGGTTCCGTTTTCTACTGCTGGAAGAAGGGCATCTTGTTGTCCTTTATTAAACCGGTGAACTTCGTCACAAAAAACCAAGGTTCGTTTTCCGTAAAGATGCAAATCATTCGTGGCCTGCGAAATAATTTCACGAATGTCTTTTACGCCCGAAGTGACAGCGTTGATACGAATAAAGTGTGAGGCAGTTTTGGCCGCAATAACTTGCGCCAAAGAGGTTTTGCCCGTTCCAGGAGGACCATAGAGGATGAGTGAAGATACTCGGTCAGCTTCGATGGCCCTTCTTAGGAGTTTCCCAGGGCCGAGGATATGACTTTGACCGATATATTCCTCAAGCGAGCGTGGGCGCATACGCTCCGCAAGGGGCGCTACTTGATGTTGATTAAATGTGGCGGAGAAAAGATCCATTTTTAGTTTTCCTTTCTAGGGGAGGAAGTGGAGGAAGTGGAGGAAGTTTCTTAGCCCGTTCACACAACGTTCCATCGCTATTCGCTTGAGGATATGGCTAAAACACAAAACCTCTGGGCTTTCTGGTCGAATGCTATGCCGTCCTTGGCGCATTCGACACTAGGCACGTCCTGTGCCGTCGCATGTGAACCGTTGTGTTTTTTAACGCCAGATCCTCGGCGCTCATTGACGCGATTCCACTAATCGTGCTCTCTAAGCTAAGAAACTTCCTCTGGCTTGGGTCGGCCGAGGTGTTAGAACGGTGGATGCAAGTTAACTCAAGCTAGAGTGAAAGTAAGGTGCAAGTAAGGGACGGTTCTTGCCTGCATTTTAACAAAGATGCTTGGTGGAGTTTTTAGTTGAGTGACATAATTATATCATGTGAGACGGACCTTTGCTTGGAGGTAATTCACTTCAAAGGGTTATTGAAGCATATATGACAAAAGAAAGAGTCTTTCACGTATTTGAGCTGACAAAATCGTGAAAGGCTCTTAGTAATTCTTGCGTTTACAGTATGATGGAGACGGGGCAAACTACGGACTTGTTTTGCTAACCTTATTGTTTTCTTGAATATTCAAGTTTACCGTTTATAAAAGTATGAAGGACTTTAGAATTTATATTAAAGGGTTCTCCGCTGAATACAACTACATCTGCATCGTAACCTGGAGTAATTTCACCAACCTTATCACTACAGCCCAGTATTTCTGCCGGATGAGAGGTTAACAAACTGAGAGCGTCTGCCTGATTTAGACCCTCTGCGATGGTCAAGGCAGCGATTGTTCGTAATTGATCAATAGAGTTATAAGGATGATCTGTAATAAGTGCTACTCTCACGCCCGCTTCAACTAAATTTATGGCAGTCCTATAATTCCGACTCTTTAGTTCCATTTTTATCCTAGGGGTTAACATGGGACCGAATGCGACGGGAATCTCCCGTTCCTTGAGATACTCTTTCACTAAATCCGCTTCAGTACCGTGTTCTATCACAAGTTTACTAATTTTGAACTCTTCCGCAATGCGTATAGCTGTAATAATATCGTCAGCCCGATGAGCATGTGCCCGTAAGGGGATTAGTCCTTTGAGAACTGGGATTACAGACTCTAGACGAATATCTCGGTACTTAAGCTTACCTAGTTCTTTTAAACCCATATAATCCTCAGTTTTCATGAACAATTCCCTAATCAAGGAAGCAGTACCCATTCTTGTAACCGGACATTTACTATCTATTCCATACGTGCTGATTGGATTTTCACCAAGGGCGACTTTTAAGCCAACCGGGTTTTTTAAAATCATCTTATCAAGGATATTCCCGGCGGTCTTGATGGCTAAAGATAAACCACCGACCGCATTATTACTGCCTGGGCCGGTCATAACGCTGGTAATTCCTGACTTGACGGCATCTTGAAAGGCTATATCTAAAGGATTAACTGCATCGATACCTCTTAAATGGGGTGTTACTGCATCTGATGTTTCGTTATTGTCAACGCCTATTTTCCCAGTACCTTCTTCGATTATTCCTAGATGAGTGTGGCAATCAATAAATCCTGGCAAGACATAATGTTCTTTCATATCCATAATTTCATCACAACAATCAGAAAAGAGGGTATCTGAAATACAAGAAATTTTCCCAGACTGGATTAATATATCTTTTTTTTCTGTTTCGCCATTAATTTGAAATACAAGACAATTCTTCAGAAGTAACGATTCCAATGAATTTCCCCCCTTTTCCTGCCGGCAAAGTTAGTTTGCTCAGTTTAGTCAAGTTTGGTATGTCTCTATATATATGCCCTTTCTAAAGAGGAAACTTTCGTGTAAAATACAAAGGTGTTATGTTCAAGATCAGACTTGACAAATCCCGAGTATTTTTATAAGATATAAGCAATATAAAGAGAGATTTAAAGAATATAGAATTTAACTAGCGGAAAAGAGGTGAGGGTGTTGAAACTCTCGACCAAAGGGCGATATGGTGTCAAAGCCATGTTTGATTTAGCTCAACATGTGGGTGAGGGCCCGACTTCTTTGAAAAGCATTGCAGAGAGACAAGGTATTTCCGAGCATTATCTAGAGCAACTGATTTCAGGTTTGCGTAAAGCAGGGCTTGTCAAGAGTATTCGCGGCGCACAAGGTGGTTACTTACTGGGAAGAGAACCCGATAAAATAAGAATTGGAGATATTATTCGCGTCCTAGAAGGGCCCATTGCGCCATCGGATTGTGTATCAGAAGAGGCCCCGGAAATATGTTCCAAAGCTGAATTTTGTGTCACACGAACAATTTGGGAAAAGGTAAGAGACTCCATCACGGATGTTCTTGATTCGATCACTCTGGAAACGATGCTCGAAGATGCCAAAAAAATTGAAACGGAGCGGAGCTTATATATGTACTATATTTAAAGCAATGCTTCACACGCAAGAAATTATAATAAAGGGAGTGAACCCCGTCATGCGAGTTTATTTAGACCACAGTGCAACCACTCCGGTTGATCCAGAAGTGGCTGCTTTGATGATGACTTATTACACTGAGAAATATGGCAATCCGTCTAGTGTTCACGGTTTTGGTAGGGAGGCTAAACAAGCCTTAGAGCAAGCAAGAAGCCAAGTAGCAGAGCTCATAGGTGCTACCCCTAAAGAGGTTACCTTTACTAGTGGTGGGACGGAGGCGGACAACCTTGCAATTTTAGGCACTGCTGAAGCGCTCCGCAAAAAAGGGAAACACATTATTACTTCTTGTATCGAACATCACGCAGTTCTTGAAACCTGTGAATACTTAGAAAAAAACGGCTTTGATCTAACGGTTATACCTGTAAACGAAGAGGGAATTCTCTCAGTCGATGAGGTTAAAAAGGCAATTCGCCCGGATACGATTTTAATCAGCGTGATGCATGCCAATAATGAAGTGGGATCGATCCAGCCAATTGCTGAGATTGGTAGACTGACCAAAGAACATGGTATAACGTTTCACGTGGATGCAGTTCAATCGTTAGGCAAGATTCCTATTAACGTGGATGAGATGAATGTAGACCTAATGACTGTTTCCAGTCACAAGATTTATGGTCCCAAGGGAGTAGGGGCTTTATATATTCGAAAAGGGGTACGGGTTGTACCTATGGCTCATGGGGGAGGCCAAGAAAAGAGGCGTCGCGCCGGAACAGAGAATACACCCGGAATCATAGGGTTTGGCAAAGCTTGTGAGCTGGCTGGGCAACGAATGGCGGACGACACTAAGCATCAAACGAAACTGCGCGATAAACTCATGAATGGAATCAGTGAGCGCATCGAATACGTAAAAGTTAATGGACCTCTTGGAGAAAAGCGCTTACCCAATAATGTGAATGTCAGTATTCGTTATGTTGAAGGAGAGTCCTTGTTATTATCACTTGACATGTTAGGAATCGCTGCCTCAAGCGGCTCCGCTTGTACGTCAGGGTCATTAGATCCTTCCCACGTGCTCCTGGCTATGGGGCTGGTCCATGAGATTGCTCACGGCTCGCTGCGCTTTACCTTAGGACGTCAAAACACGGAAGCGGAAATTGATTATCTTCTTGAACAATTACCGAAGATTGTAGAGCGTTTGCGTATGATGTCTCCGCTGTACGATCAGGTTATTCATAAGCAACAAGCACAATAAGGAGTGACGGAAAAATGTATACAGAAAAAGTAATGGATCATTTCAATAATCCTCGTAATGTTGGCGAAATGGAAAATCCGGATGGCGTCGGTGAAGTAGGAAACGCTAAATGTGGAGATATTATGCGTATTTATTTAGATATTGAGGGAGACATTATTAAGGACGTCAAGTTTAAAACCTTTGGCTGTGGTGCTGCCGTTGCCACAAGTAGTATGGTTACTGAAATGGTCAAGGGGAAGACGATTGACGAAGCGATGGTAATTTCCAATGCGGCTGTTGCTGAGGCTTTAGGAGGGCTACCTGAAACGAAAATGCATTGTTCTAATCTGGCAGCTGATGCACTCCATAAAGCGATTGGTAATTATCGCGATAAACAACAAACAAAGGAATAGATGATAATTATGGCTCTGACAACGAAACCAAAAGTGGTTGTGGGGATGAGCGGCGGTGTGGATAGTTCCATGGCCGCCGCTTTACTTAAAGAAGAAGGATACGACGTGATCGGGGTTACGTTACAAATTTGGGAATCAGCGGGCCCGGAGACGGAATGGGGCTGTTGCTCGAACTCAGCCATTGATGACGCCAGGCGGGTGGCCTTTATCCTGGGGATTCCCCATTATGTCATGAATTTTCGGTCGTATTTCGAGGAGACTGTGGTGGATTATTTCACACAGTCTTATTTGTATGGAGAAACTCCAAACCCATGTTTAGCCTGTAATAAGTATGTGAAATTTGGGGAACTACTCCGCAAGGCACGTGGGCTGGGGGCTGAGTTCATAGCCACTGGACATTATGCTCAAGTATTACGAGATCCGGGAAGTGAACGATTTCTTTTAAGTAAGAGCGCAGATCAGCGCAAAGATCAAACCTATGCACTGTATATGTTGACCCAAGAACAGCTGGAGCACACCCTTTTCCCTTTGGCAGGCTACAAAAAAGAACAGGTTCGAGAAATGGCTAGAGAACGTGGTTTGGGGGTGGCGAACAAAGCAGAAAGTCAAGAGATCTGTTTTGTTCCCAATGATGATTATGCCTCGTTTGTTCGAGAGCGTATCAAGGTTCCCATTAAGGCAGGTTATTTCGTGGACCTTGCAGGAAATAAGTTAGGTAAGCACGAGGGGATTCTACACTTCACAGTGGGGCAGCGCAAAGGGCTTGGGGTTACCTTTGGTAAACCAATGTTTGTAGTGGGGTTGAATCCTGAAAGCAATGAGGTTGTTTTGGGGGAGGATCCGGATGTATATACTGATACGCTCTGGGCGATCGAGCCAAACTGGATATCGATTCCGGATCTAAAGGAACCTCTGAAGGTCAAAGCCAAAATTCGTTATAACTCCATAGGGGCTGACGCGACTCTTTATCCTGCTGAGATGGGAGCAGACTATGACTTAAAGGTTTGTTTTGATGAACCACAGCGTGCTGTAACTCCCGGTCAAGCAGTGGTCTTTTATCAAGGGGATTTAGTCGTTGGAGGGGGAAAAATTATTTCCGATCCTCGAGGACTAATGCGAGGCTCGAAGTTCGAGGATCGAGGTTCGAACGTGTAGTCCCTGCATCTATAGCGGCGGTTCCTTCCGCCATCCCTGGCTACAGAGACACTCGACCATCACGGCAGCTTGCCATCCATGGCGATGCTCTAATCTCGAACATCCTTGTTCGAGTCTTGGTCAGCGCATGCATAAAGTTTAGAATAGTCGGGCAGAGTATAGGTAGTACTTTTTGGCGAGGAGGAGGTAACATGCGACGCACTCGAGAGATTGTCGGACTACCTGTTTTGGATCTAAAAAGCGGGGACTCGATTGGTTGGGTACATGATTTGGTCCTCGACAATGACAAAGATGAGGTTGTAGGAATTCTCTTAGAGGGCGGACACTTCTTCCAGTCCACAAAAGGCATCCCGCGAAAGGCCATCATAACGGTTGGAAAGGATGCTCTGACCGTGAACAAGAAAACAGTTGAAGTACTTAAGGGGACGCGATGGTCTGACAAAGTCGGGAATGAAGTCTATACCCAAGGTGGAGAGGCTAGAGGCACGATCGAAGATGTTTTTCTCGATGATTCCGTAGAAAGAATGGTAGGATTTGAAGTTTCGGACGGGCTCTTCGCTGACCTACTTCATGGCAGGGGAACGATTCTTAGACCCCATGTTATGATGGATGGAAAAGACATATTGATCGTTGATAATCAAGTATCCCCCTTGGACCAAGCAAATGAAGGGGGTATACTATCATGAATTGTCCAGTTTGCGGTGGACGTGCTATTGGTAAAGTGGGGGTAGAGCAGTTCTATTGTTGGGATTGTTGTGTTGAATTTACTACCCAAACTGACAAAGTGGTTATTTATGATCTCGCGGAAGATGGTTCTCTCGTTGCTTGGGATGATCCAGCCATTGACTCGGGTGTTTCCAGCGCTGCTATGGAGTAACCCATATCTAAACAAAGATGGAGAGATGAATAATGAGATCTAAGCATATGCTAAGCGGTTTGGTTACTGGGAGTGTCGCTTTAGTGAGTGCTCTAGTTTTATACATCTGCATGAAGGGTAATACGTGCGAAGACAGTGTCTTCGTCCACGACAAAAGAAAAAGCCGATGCTTATGTGACGTGGCATGAATGTCTTGACCAAAGGTAGCCGCATGTTGCTGAAAAGAACCAAACTATTTCACTAAGATTCAGAAATTAAAAGCGCGCATCGCGCGCTTTTTTTTGCAAGTCAATACCTATGATAATACACGGTATTACTGATTAATGAAAAAGGTTCTTGTCAGAAGAACGCATAAATATAGCTTCTTCAATTTTAATAGGAAGGAGATAAGATGAAGTATAAGTATTGGAAATGGATCTTTACAGGAACCTGCCTACTCATAGCAATCTTGGTTCTTTTCAAGGTGAAGGCAATTTTAGGTCCGTTTTTTCTTGCTTTTGTCCTTGCTTTTCTTCTTAATCCCTTTGTCGAAGGCTTGGAACGCTATAGGATCAGCAGGAACAAATCCATAGCGATTGTTTTCACTATAATTATAGCGATTTTAGCTACTGCAATATTTTTTATCCTGCCCATAATTTATAATGAACTTAGTAAATTGGTGGTAGTGTTACCTAAGACAATTGAGTCAATTACAGTCATGATAGATGGCTTTCGTGAGCAATTTAAGGCGACTGGCTTGCCAAGCCGTGTGGCGCAGGTATTGGATCAACAATTAGCGCAAAGCGAGATCATAATTGCCGATCGGCTTAACCTTTTCTTAGCTAGTTTACCTAATGTATTGTCTACATTCACTCTTTACATGTTATCCCCGGTGATCGCCATCTATTTCCTAGCTGACTGGAAGGGCCTAGGAAATGGCTTCTTTCGAATTATTCCACAACGCTGGAGGATGGAATGGCGACGGTTGTGGCAAGATATCAACCATGTGATTCGCCAATTCATACGGGGAGACCTAGTCGTCGCCGTGATTGTAGGGATATTAATCGGTATTGGTGTAAAATTAGTGGGGATGGAATATGCTCTGTTAATTGGTTTGATCTGCGGAATATTTGATCTCATTCCCTACTTTGGACCAGTGATTGGGGCGGTACCAGCAGTCTTGTTGGCTTTAACGCAGTCACCTGCAATGGCCGTGAAAGTTACTTTGATTATTTTTATCGTACAACAGCTCGAGGGCAATATTATTTCGCCTAAGCTCATGGGTGAAAGTGTAGGCCTCCATCCCCTGTGGGTCGTTTTTGCCCTTTTGGCATGTGGAGAGATTGCTGGCTTCTGGGGCATGTTCTTGGCAGTTCCGTTAGCGGCTGTTGTGCGAGTCATCTTGAATCATGTATATTTTAGGTTAGTTTCGACAAAAGTTTAATTTGGTTGACAAATAAGACTTTCCCTGTATATACTTTATAAACAATGGGGAATTTGTCAGATGAATAGAAGATGTAAGTTCTTTGAACCGTAAAATATGCAGGGTGATCTCAAAAAAATCTCGCCCCTGATTTATAGGGTGAGGTTATTTTTTATTGTGCTGGCTAATTTTAGATTGAATTCTAAAGGGGTGTTCGTATGTATTCTGGTAATGAATTAAGGGACATGTTTTTAAAGTATTTTGAGGCTAAAGGACATAATGTTTTGCCCAGTGCCTCGCTGATCCCTAAAGATGATCCGACCTTGTTATTAACTGTCGCAGGCATGGTTCCCTTTAAACCCTATTTTCAACGCCGGGTAGAACCACCTTTTCCCAGAGCCACAACTGCTCAAAAATGCGTTCGTACCCCGGATCTGGAAGAGGTAGGGAAAACAGCTCGCCACCATACATATTTCGAGATGTTGGGAAACTTTTCGTTTGGTGACTACTTTAAAAATGAGGCAATTCCCTGGGCTTGGGAGTATATAACCGAGGTATTGAAAATCCCAGTGGAAAAGCTTTGGGTAACTATCTATCCTGAAGACGAAGAAGCCAGAATGATTTGGGAGAAAGCGGGCGTTAAGTCCGATCGAATCTTAGGAGATCCTGAAAATTTTTGGGCCGCCGGTCCTACAGGGCCGTGTGGACCTTGTTCAGAAATATATGTCGATCTTGGAGAGGCCAGGAGTTGTGACAAACCTGGTTGTGCTATGGGCTGTGATTGTGATCGCTTTTTAGAGATCTGGAATTTAGTCTTCATGCAGTATAACCGCGATGAAGCGGGTGTCCTAACCCCTCTTCCGAAGCAAAACATTGACACAGGTATGGGTTTAGAGCGGATTGCGTCAGTGATGCAAGGGGTTGAGACCAATTTCGATACGGATCTATTCCGTCCCATTATTGACCATGTGGCAACCTTAGCTGGAGTTAAATATAGGGAAAATGCCAAAAATGATTTGGCTTTAAAAGTGGTGTCTGACCACGTTCGAGCTGTGTCGTTTATGTTAGCAGATGGGATTCGCCCGAACAATGAAGGTAGAGGGTATGTTCTGCGACGTATTCTGCGGCGCGCTGTCCGGTACGCCAAACTTCTGGGAATTGACAAACCGTTCTTGGAATCAGCTTTTCAGGTGATCCAAAAAGATTACTCTGAGGCCTATCCAGAGCTTAAGGAAAATGAGAATTTTATTTTAAATCACTTAAACTTAGAAGAAAAGAACTTCCAAGCAACTTTGGAGCAAGGCACTCAGCTGTTGCAGGAAAAGGTTAAAGCACTTATGAAACAAGGGGAGACTGTTCTAGCCGGAACGGATGCTTTTTATCTCTATGAAACCTATGGCTTTCCGGTAGAGTTGACGGAAGAAATGCTTGAAGAGCAAGGCTTAACCGTTGATATGGGGGCATTTCAAACTGCGGCAGAAGAGCATCGCCTGAAGGCAAAAGAGCAATCTCAGCAAATGCGTGCTGTGGTTGAAAGCCCACAACTCATGGAAAAAGCTAAACTCTTAGGGCTGACTCCATTTGTTGGTTATGAGAGGCTTTCAGTAGCGACTCGAATTGAAGGGTTGTTTGTTAGTGGCGAGGAGAAGCAGGATGCCGGTGAAGGGGAAGAGGTCCTGATCTTCCTTGCTGAGACTCCTTTTTATGCAGAAAGCGGCGGTCAGGTGTCTGATTGGGGAGTGATCCGAACCCCTCGTGCCGAGGCTCGTGTGCTTGAAGTGAAAAAAGGTGTTACCGGCACCCTTTATCACCGTGCTCAGGTAACCACAGGAGTGTTGCACGTTGGGGAAACAGTCGATGCAGAAATAGATCTCGTTGCCCGCCAAGCCACCTCTCGCCATCACAGCGCAACGCACCTGCTTCATTTTGCCCTGCGCTCTGTTTTGGGGGAACATGTCCAGCAAGCAGGGTCTTTAGTTTCTCCAGAACGCCTGCGTTTTGACTTTACCCATTTTTCTCCGCTGACGGCGGAGGGACTTAGAGCAGTTGAGGGTATTATTAATGAAGCCGTGCTGAAAAATCTGCCGGTAGATGCCACTGAAATGCTCTTGAAAGAGGCTAAACTGAGCGGGGCTACGGCACTTTTCGGAGAGAAATATGGAGAAACAGTTCGAGTTGTTAATATGGGAATGGTCAGCAAAGAACTGTGCGGTGGGACGCATGTTAAAAATACTGGAGAAATCGGGCTGGTGAAAATTCTCAGCGAGGGTGGAATCGGGGCTGGTCTGCGTAGGATTGAGGCAATCACAGGCTTAGAGTCCTTAGCGTATTTCCGTGCTCTTGATGAACAAGTCATGGAAGTTGCCCAAAACCTTAAAGCCCAACCCTTAGAAGTAGGAAAACGCGTCCAAGGGTTGATGACTCAAGTCAAAGACCTTGAACGGGAAATTGGCCAACTTCAGGCAAAACTCGCCAAGAATGAAGTGGAAGGATTGCTAAAACGGGTTACTGAGATCGAGGGAATTCCAGTCTTAGCCTCTACGGTGCATGTTTCTGATATGGAAGGCCTTCGTCAAATGGCAGATCTTTTACGAGCCAAACTCAAGTCTGGAGTCATCGTCTTAGGTGCGGCAAGCGAAGGTAAGGTGAATTTTGTGACGGTTGTAAGCCCTACAGGTTTAAGTGGGTTACATGCCGGACAGATTATAAAAGAAGTTGCTAAAATTACGGGCGGAAGCGGAGGCGGCCGGCCGGACATGGCTCAAGCTGGAGGCAAAGATCCTAGTAAACTGGGTGAAGCCATTGATCGTGTATCAACAATAGTAAGAGGATTTCTTAAAAAATAGAGAAGCTCTTGCTTTAACTTAAAACACCCTTGTACAGTTGGGTGATCAGTGCTAACGAAAGGCGAAAGGGGGACAGGAAAATGGATCGAATGGAAGAAACCATGATGTTTAAGGCAGTGGGAGATGAGGAAGTTTCTGCCCGCGATATTTTGCAGAAGGTGTACGCTGCGTTGCAAGAAAAAGGCTATGACCCAATAAATCAGATGGTTGGCTATCTCATGTCTGGCGACCCCGTATATATTACGAGCCACAATCAGGCACGCGCGATGATTCGTAAACTTGAACGCTTTGAGCTGATTGAAGAGTTGGTCAGAACCTACTTGCAAGAAAAGTAAAGAAAAGTAGCTAAAGCTAATGTAAAGTTAAAGTAGCTAGAGCTAAAGCTAATTAAAGTAAAGTAAAGTAAAAGTAAGTAATGCTAAAGCTGAAACCCTCACTCAAAGTGGTGAGGGTTTCAACTTTAGCGATGCATTAGGCACGAGGCGAAGCGAGTAACACCATGCGAGGCACGTTACTCGAAGCACGCGAAATAAGAGTCTGAAACGAGATATTCTAATCTCGGACTTCGAACTTCGGACTTCGCACCTCGCGTTTCGAAAGGAGTATGAGATGCGTCAGGTCAAACTTGGTTTATGGGGATCGGAAGTTTCAGAGGTGTGCTTTGGAAGTTTAGCTATATCCCCATTACAAGGACGTTTGACAGCGGCTGAAGGGGCTAATGTTTTGCGCTATGCTCTTGAACAAGGGGTTAACTGGATTGACACGGCAGAAATCTATGCCAATTATGAGCAAATTGCTACGGTCATCAAAGATTATCCTGACGTTCAAATTGTTAGTAAGAGCTACGCAGTGACGGCGGAGGAAATGCGTTTGAGCCTGGAAAAAGCTCGTACTGCTCTTAATCGAGATACGCTCGACTTTTTTCTACTCCATGAGCAGGAAAGCGCTTTAACTCTCAAGGGGCACATTAGGGCTTGGGAAGAACTCCTAAAAGCCAAGGAAAAGGGGATTGTGCGCTGGATTGGCCTTTCAACCCATGCCGTGGCAGGAGTCAGGGCTGGGGCGCTTCAGCCTGGGCTTGATGTGATCCATCCCATCTTAAATTATCAGGGTCTAGGGATTATCGATGGTAAATTAGAGGAGATGCTTGAGGCAGTTACTTTTGCTGCGGAAATTGGGATTGGGATTTACGCCATGAAAGTTTTCGGGGGCGGTCATTTGACGAATGATCCAGAAAAAGCCGTAGGTTTTATCCAAAAGATTCCGGGTGTGCAAGCTTTAGCTCTGGGAATGTCCAGCCGGGAAGAAGTGGATTATAATTTGCTCTTGGTTTCAGGACAAGAAATCCCTCCGAAGTTGCGGGAAAAAGTCAAGTGCAGAGAACGAAAACTATATGTGGCTGATTGGTGCCAAGGGTGTGGGTTATGTTTGGAAGCATGCCCTCAGGGTGCATTGAGGATTGAAGAAATAGCCGTTGTGGATAATGAGGTCTGTGTGCTTTGTGGGTATTGCGGGAGAGCTTGTCCGCATTTTTGTCTTAAAATTGTGTAAATATCTGGAGGAAACTATTATGCGGATTATGGGGTTAGATTTTGGCTCGAAGACGATTGGTGTGGCGATGAGTGATGCTTTATTTTGGACGGCCCAGGGGGTTAAAACCATTAAACGGTCCAAGAAGGAAATCGAAGAGTTGCGTGAACTCATTCGCGAGTATGAGGTGATGGAGATTGTCGTAGGTTATCCTAAAAATATGAATGGAACCTTGGGGCCCCGTTGTGCCTTGACAGATGAGTTTACAGAGGTTTTGCGTTTAGAGTTTGGGCTTCCGGTGGAATTGTGGGATGAGCGATTAAGCACGGTGGCAGCACAGCGGACGCTTCTGGAAGCGGATGTGTCGCGCTCGAAGCGAAAGCTTGTGATTGATAAGATGGCAGCTGTTTTTATACTCCAAGGTTATCTGGATCGTCGACAGTCAAGAAATATTCAGGCTGATATTTGACAATCATTACCTACAATAGTACAATGACCATATTCTTTGATAAGAGGTGAAATACATGTCCGACCAACCACATAACCATGATGAGCATGACGCTGAGGAATTTGACACAGTCGTACTCACAGATGACGAGGGAAAAGACCACGAGTTTCTCCATCTCGATACCTTGGAACTTGAAGGCTCGACATACTTTGTTCTGATGCCTATTACAGACGAGGATACCGAAGAAGAGGATGCAGATGAGGCTATTATTCTTAAATTAGGCAAAGATGCTGAGGGCAACGAAATGCTCCAAGACATCGAAGACGATGAAGAGTGGGAAAAAGTTGCTGACGCTTGGGAGAACTTAGTTGAATCCGAAGACGACGAAAAAGAATAAACTCTTGTCACCTTTGTTTTCATAGCTGCAAAGAACCTGTTGAGACGATCTCAGCGGGTTCTTATGTTTTCATAAAGAAAATTTCATAGTTTATAATGAAAGTTAATAAATCTGGAGATAAACGTTAAGCTCTGCGGAAATACTAAGATTGATGAAAGCAGAGGAGTGTGGATTTTGAAGCAAATACGACAAACATGGATGCGGACTTTCTATACAACGTTAGGTTTTCTATTGCTAACGTTCCTATTAATCGGATGTATCCCTTCAAGTCACACCTTAGAGAATGAAAGTACGTCGCATAATAAGGTAGGAACCAAAACAAAATCTATTGTTATTTCAAATGGCGTAAAAGTGGATGATTTAGATCTCAGCGGCACCCTAGTATCTGAAGCACCCACGAAAATAGATACCTGGGCAAATGACAAGCTGGAAGAAACGCGAATCCTGTTGTACAATGAAAAAGAGATTCCGATTTCCTTAAGAGACATGGGTATTGAAGTAGATACAGAGAAGGTAGTTGAAGAGGCCCAACGTATCCCTGGATTGGCAGTGTCAAGTGTGCTTAAAGTCGATCCTTTAGTTGCAAGTCAGGCGCTTCAGGAAAGGTTGAAGAAATTTAATCGCCCAGCAAAAGATGCCTCTTATAAGATCGAAAAGGATAAGGTGGTTATTCAGCCGTCAGAGAGTGGCCAGACAGTGGAAGTTGATCGGTTAATCGGGGATATTCTAAAATCCTCTCTAACTGAGGTTCCGTTAAGGATAGACCTTCCAATGAAAGAGGTTCCGGCAACAGTGACGACTGAGTCGATAAAAGCTTTGGCTTTTGATTCGGTGATCGGGGAGTTCACTACAAAGTTTTCAGTCAAAGAGGAGAATCGTTCTGCAAATTTAACTGCGGCCGCTAAAGCTTTGGACGGCAAAGTTCTTCTTCCGGGGGAAACTCTTTCATTCAACCAGACAGTAGGTCCCCGAGAGCCTGAGACAGGGTACAAAGAGGCCTACGTAATTGTCAAAGGGGAATATGTGCAAGGAACCGGAGGTGGCATCTGTCAAGTCTCTTCGACGTTATATAATGCTGTCTTGCTAAGTAATTTAGAAATTATAGAACGGAAACCTCATGAGGTTGTCGTTAGTTATGTACCTCCAGGTCAAGATGCAACCGTCAGTTATCCTAATCTTGATTTTAAATTTAAAAATAATTCCACGAGTATCGTCTATTTGCGGACAGATGTAAAAGCAGGTGCTCTTACTGTTCGGCTATGGGGTAAGAAGACGGGATTATCCATCAGTATTGAACGACAAGTGGAGAAAGAACTCAACTATAAGGTAGAGAACCGCCTTGACTCCAAACTTTCTGCAGGACGAGTTGTTCAGGAGCAAAAAGGTTCGAAGGGGATCGTTGTCAACACCTGGAAGGTGACTCGAGACAAGGATGGCAATGAAGGCAAGCAGTTTTTGGGTCGTGACTGGTATGCACCGACCAACCAGATTTTTCGTGTGGGGACTCGAGGTATTTCTGAAACATAGTGGAGAGGGAGTGAGAAATGTCCAGAAAGAAAAAGTCCTTCGGCATCGGTATCTTAAAGTGGGTTATTCTACTTTCCATGGCTGGGGGTTTTGGTTTATTGTCTTGGTGGTCTTGGGCTATAAAGCCCTATTCGACTACTGACAATAGTGTAAAGATTACGATTGCTCCGGGAACAACGGCTGCTCAATTAGCTGGGGAATTAGAACAGCGTCAGCTGATTCGCAGTGCATGGGCGTTTAGATATTTAGCGCGTGTACGGAACGATGAATTCAAGCTTTATGTTGGGGATTACCAATTAGCTCCGATGATGTCCCCGGAGGAAATGATCAATCGCCTGACAAAAGGGGCAACGATGTTAGATGCCCAGCGTGTGACTATTCCAGAAGGGTATACCACAGAACAAATTATTGATTTATTAGTACAGAAGGGGATCTCGAATAAAACAGATTTGACCAAGGTGATTACGGAAGACACCTACCCTTATTCATTTCTGAAAAATACACCTAAAGGGGTCCATCGTCTAGAGGGATATTTATTTCCCAATACTTATGAAATTAGTAGGCAATCGAGCCCTCATGCAATAATCGATATCTTTCTTAAACAGTTTGAGAAAGAACTCACTTCTGACGTACAGACTCAACTCGATAGCAAGAAGTTTTCCGTTTCCGAGTGGGTTACCCTAGCTTCTTTAGTCGAAAAAGAGGCGGTGAAAGAATCAGATCGCCCTTTGATCGCTGCCGTGTTTCTGAATCGGCTAAAGATTAACCAACCTCTTCAATCCTGTGCTACTATCCAATTTTTGCTCGGCACTCCCAAACCGGTGCTTTATGAAAAGGATCTTCAGATTCCTTCACCGTATAATACCTATCTCCACCCAGGCTTGCCACCAGGACCGATTGCCAATCCCGGTCATGCCTCCTTAGAAGCAGTCTTGAATCCGGCTAAAACGGATTTTTTATACTTCGTGGCTAAAAAGGACGGGTATCATGCATTTGCTAAAACGTACGCAGAGCATTTAAAGAATGTGAAATTATATCAGTGACCCATGTTGAAGATTTGTTCGACGTCTTTGTCTCCGCGGCCGGATAGATTGACGATTAGGATTTGGTCAGGATTCATGGTAGGAGCGAGCTTAAGGGCATAGGCGACTGCGTGTGCACTCTCAAGGGCTGGGATGATGCCTTCAGTTCTAGAAAGTCTGTGGAAAGCGTCCAGGGATTCTTGGTCGGTAATGCTCACATACTCGGCACGACCGATATCTTTCAGGTAGCTGTGTTCTGGTCCTACACCGGGATAGTCCAGACCAGCTGAAATGGAATGGGTGGCAAGGGGCTCTCCATGTTCGTCTGCCATGACGTAACATTTAAAACCATGCACGATTCCAGGTGCTCCGGCAGTGAGGGGGGCTGCATGTTTTCCGGTTTCTAAGCCTAGACCAGCTGGCTCGACCCCTATGAGTCTGACGTTTGAGTCGGGGATGAAATTAGCAAACATGCCGATGGCGTTGCTTCCACCGCCGACACAAGCCATGACTGCGTCGGGGAGTTTCCCCTCTGCTTCCAGGATTTGTTGGCGTGCTTCCCGGGAAATAATCGATTGGAAGTGTTTGACTAGGGTGGGGAAGGGATGTGGCCCCACAGCCGAACCAAGCATATAAAAGGTTGTTTCATAATTAACGGCGAAATCTCCAAGGGCTGCGTCTACAGCATCTTTTAGAGTGCGTGTTCCGGAAGTTACGGAAATCACTTTGGCTCCCAAGAGTTCCATCCGGAAGCCATTGAGGGATTGGCGCTTCGTGTCTTCTTCTCCCATATAAATGACGCATTCCATGTCAAAGAGGGCACAGGCCGTTGCTGTGGCTACCCCGTGTTGCCCTGCGCCAGTTTCTGCGATGACTCGTTTGGCTCCCATGCGTTTAGCAAGCAAGGCTTGACCTAGGACGTTGTTAATTTTATGGGCACCGGTATGGTTTAAATCTTCTCGTTTGAAATAGATTTTTGCTCCGCCTAATTGTTTGGAAAGTTTTTCTGCGAAGTAGAGTGGGTTGGGACGGCCAACGTATTGGCGTAGATAGTAGTCAAGTTCCTCGTTGAAGGCAGGTTCGTCCTTATACGTCTCAAAGGCATCGTCCAATTGATTTAGAGCATCCTGTAGTTGGGGTGGGACAAAACTTCCGCCATATTGACCAAAATATCCTTTTTCCATTTCGAATTCCTCCATCACTCATTTATTTTTTGAAACTAAAAAACTTTCCGCCCTGTAAAGGACGGAAAGTTAATTTCCATTATGCCACCTTTTCGCACAGGTTCTAACAGAACCCATACTTCAGTTCTTAGATACGGAGTAGTCTCGAATCTCGTGCCTATTGAAAACTACTAGCGCCAAGCCTCAGCGAAGGCGGTCGTTTAGTTGTTCTTGGCCCACCTGAAATTTATACTTTCAAATTTGGTACAAATAAGCAGATGCGGAGAGTCGACCTCTCGATATCCGTGTCTCTGTAACGGGAAACCCCCGGTATCACCTACTGACGCCAAAGCGTGTTCGGATTACGACTCTGAAATCCATTCGGTCTACAGGAAGTGTATCAGACTCTCACCAGCTCTGACTCGCTAGAACATTCCACAAAAGACTTACTAATTCTCATCATTGTCTTGCATGTTAATTTTCTGTATTGTAATATAGCAGAAGGTACTTCGTCAAGGGGTGTTGTGTAAAAGATTTTTCTGAGAGCTGACTTTCAGCTTATTTGCTTAACAATCCTCGAAGGGGGTTGAATTCAATCACAGGTGAAAGTATAATAATGACAAATATTACCATAAGAAAGGGCAATCGGAGATGTCGGATCGAATTTATTCAATTGAAGAAATAAGATATTGTCCGTAATGTAGCCCAGTAGTGTAGTATGGGGTTGAGAAGGTTTGGCTTTTTGGCTCTTATGTAAGGGGAAGCTAAAATTGTTGGAAAGATCGAAGGCTCTATTGGTAGAAAGGAGGACGGGCGATTATGTGCCCCTATGATATTGAAATAGAAAACATAAAAAATCAACTTATTAAGAAGTATCATCCTATGGACATCATTCTTTTTGGTTCCTGCGCCAAAGGTAGGGTTTCTCGAAGTAGTGATGTGGATATTTGTATAATTCTTGAAACGAACGATAAAAGGAAAATAGTCAGAGATATATTGATTGAAGTAGAATATAAAGTGGATTTGGATGTAGTGGTTTACACCCCACAAGAATGGCAAAATAACATGGATGATCAGGCGACATTTCCAGGTATTATTAAGAGGACAGGGGTGAGTTTGATTGGTTGATCCTCTCATTGTAAGCAAAGAAGACACTGAAGAGTGTTTTAGGATAGTTAATGGGGTCTTAGCAAGAATAAGTGAATCGATTGGTAGTTAGCAAAGCGGCTGTCTCAAAGGAAAAATATAATTTCTACTTTGCGACAGCCGCTATCTATTTGCGCACCATTAATTTCTTAATTGCCCAATCAAGCCCCTCTAGGGTTAACTCAAACATCGGAAAAATATCGCGCACTATTTTTAACGTTTGGTAGCCGTGAACACGGTCCCAATATTTCTCGGGTAGAGGATTGAGCCAAACGTTATAGGGGAACTTCTTAGCTATCCGCTGTAACCAGGTAATCCCGGGTTCTTCATTGCCAAGACCCCAATAGATGTTACCATCGCTCATCATCAATTCGCTGGGAGCCATGGCTGCATCCCCGATTATAACCACTCTGTAGTCTGAGCTAAGCGAACTCAGAATGTCCTCAGTTTTAACGGCTTTTCTGGGGTTATTTGAAGCATCCAAATACAGCAGGTCATAGATACAGTTATGGAAGTAATAAAACTTCAAATCCTTAAAATGGGAAGATTTATGGACCGCTGAGAACAATTGGCTACAGATATTGGCATAAGGCGTCATCGAACCACCGACATCCATCAGAACGATAACCTTGACCGAGTTTTTGCGGGGTCTCGTCCAGACCAACTTTAAGCGTCCGGCATTTTTACAGGTTTCATCAATCGTATCATCTAAATCCAGTTGGTCTTTGAGGCCATCTAGGCGCGTACTAAACTGACGCAGCTTGCGTAAAGCCACTTCGAACTGACGGACTCCTAACGTTTCATCACTGCGATAGTCACGGTAATTCCGCTCAGATGCGACTTTCACCGCGGATTGCCCATAGGACTCACCCCCGATGCGCACTCCACCAGGATGAAAACCAGAGTGTCCGAAGGCTGAGGTCCCGCCCGTACCAATCCAATTACCTCCACCGTGATGAGCACCATCTTGGGTGCGCAAACGTTCTTCCAAAGCGGCTTTTAAACTCTCCCAATCCGGCAAGCCCAATTTCTTTAACAGCTCGTTGCGTTCTTCTTCAGAGAACATTTTTGGAGGCAAAGGATTTTCCATCCATTTCGAAACCTGATCCAATAATTGTGCTGGGGTTTCTATTCCTTGAAAATACTTCTGAAACGCAAGATCATATTGGTCAAAATGACTTTCACTTTTAACCAAGATAGCTCTGGCCAAATAATAAAAACCAGACAGACTAGAGTCGGCTAAGCCAACTGAAAGGGCCTCCATCAAGGTCAGCCATTCTGTGATAGAAACGGGAATCCCCTCACGACGCAGTGTATAGAAAAAGTTTGTATACATAGTCTACCAGCCGCGTTTGGCTCGAGACGAATTATCAGTCCCGCGCGTATGAAGTTGCCTTAAGGTCAAATCAAAATCCTGATTTTTCTTTAACAAGGCCCCTAAGAAAGGAATTTCCTGAGCAATCTTACTGGGCTCGATACCACCGATCGTCAAGGCTTGAACCCAATCCAGAAGTTCGCTAGTACTGGGTTTTTTCTGTAAACCTGAGATACTACGCAACCAATAGAATGCTTTTAAAGCTTCAGCGAGTAATTGCTTTTCCAAGTCTGGAAAATGGACATGCACAATCTCTTCCATCATTTTTTGGTCAGGAAAGTCAATATAATGGAAAACACAGCGCCGCAAGAATGCATCAGGTAGTTCCTTTTCGGCGTTGCTTGTTATAATGACGATAGGCCTATGGTTTGTCGTGATGGTTTCGCCCGTCTCCGGTATGTAAAAATTCATGACATCTAATTCCCAGAGTAAATCATTGGGAAATTCTAAGTCTGCCTTATCGATCTCGTCAATCAAGAGGACGACCCGCTCAGTCGATTCAAAGGCCTCACCTAATTTGCCAAGCTTAATGTATTGTTTAATGTTAGAAACATTCTGCTCCCCAAATTGACTGTCATAGAGGCGCTGGACTGTATCATAGACATAAAGACCATCCTGAGCTTTGGTGGTCGATTTAATATTCCAGATTATCAAGCGCAAACCAAGTGAACGAGCAATACTTTCCGCTAAGACTGTTTTGCCGGTGCCAGGCTCTCCTTTAATCAAGAGGGGCCTTTTTAAAGCCACTGAGATGTTAACGCTGTTCTGAAGATCATTTGAAACGATATAATCCTCAGTTCCTTGATAAGATAATTGTTCAGTCATTCTATGGGTGCCTCCTCAACGTTTTGAACTTCTTTTAACATAATAATACCACTATTGTATAAGGTTTGAGTAAAATTTGTCAAAGTTTTGCAAATAATAAGAATCAATCCCAAGGGGCACAAAACTTTATTAGAATGCCCTTGTTTATGATAAACTATATCAATAAGCTAATCGAAACGGGCTTAGAGTAAATGTTAGGGGAATTCTTGATGAGAAAACCAGAATTGTTAGCGCCTGCGGGAGATTGGGAAAAGTTAAAATACGCTCTGGCCTATGGAGCGGATGCGGTTTATATGGGTGGTCAGGTTTTTGGCCTTCGGGCTTATGCCGGAAATTTCAATTCAGAGGAAATGGAGAAGGCAGTCCTTTGGACCCATGGCTTGGGTAAGAAACTCTATGTGACGGTAAATATCTTTGCTCATGAACCTGATTTTGAGGAACTTCCGGCTTATCTCAAGCAGTTGGAAAAACTGGGAGTGGACGGAGCTATCGTCTCTGATCCGGGCATCATAGCGATGGCCCAAGAAGTCGCCCCTCGATTACCTCTGCATTTAAGCACCCAAGCGAATAGCACGAATTCCTATTCAGTGCGATTTTGGCTCAAGCAAGGGATAGAGCGGGTCGTCCTGGCTCGAGAGCTTACCCTTGAGGAACTACGGGAGGTGCGTTCCAAGGTTGAGGGAGGGCTAGAGGTCTTTATTCATGGCGCAATGTGCATGTCCTATTCTGGGCGGTGCTTACTAAGTAATTATTTAACCGGACGGGATGCTAATCGGGGCGAGTGTACCCAGCCCTGTCGTTGGGGATATAGTCTGGTCGAGGAAAAGCGTCCGGAGCAAAGCTTCCCGATTGAGGAAGATGAACGCGGGACCTATGTCTTTAATTCCCATGATCTATGTCTTTTGCCGCATCTACCTTTGTTAAAGACTATTAACCTGGACAGCTATAAGATTGAGGGACGGATGAAAAGCGTTCAATATGTAGCCAGCACAGTCAAAGTCTATCGTGAAGCCATCGACACGCTGTGGGATCAGGGGGAGGAAGCGTTTCAAGAGAAGCTCCCTGAGTGGTTGGAAGAGATGGATAAAGTCAGCCACCGAGACTATTCACCGGGATTTCTGTTCGGCAAACCAGGGGCCAAGTCGCATAACTTAGAGTCCTCACATTATGTGAGAGATTATGACTTCGTCGGGGTGGGGTTGTTGGAAGATGAGAATGAGCACGCTGAAGAGGATGTCAATAAGAATCTGTGCAATGAAGTCAAGCTGAATAAGAGAGAATGCGACGATTTTGACTCGTTCAATAATTATACGGCTTGGATCGAGCAAAGGAATAATTTTAAGCGGGGAGAGGTATTAGAGGTACTCACCCCACAGGGTGCGTCTTGGTCCTTTGAGGTCAAGGAAATGTGGGATACTGAGGGGGAACCTGTTGAAGTCGCTCGTCATGCCCAACAAAAGATAAGGATGGCGGTACCCGAGGAAATTCTACCGTATAGTATTTTGCGGCGGGCGAAGATCGGAAAAAGATAGATTAAAAACTGTAAACGAATATATCAGGGCGCTAATTATTACTTTTGATTTCTTTACAGTAGTATTAGAGATATCTGTTTTAAGGTCGCAGATTAAGGAGACGATTGGGTGAATGCTTTGGAGCAAAAAAGCTTTCTGTTTGCGGATGCTGATGTCATAGTTCATGCGCGTTTAGAACGAGTGGAAATGCAGATGTTGGATAAACTGGTTGAGGGCTTAGGGCATCTTGGCATTGTGACTACGACAAATAAGGCACTAGGTGAGGTTATGATTCAAACGACCAAGGATTGCTGGCCAGACTTAAAGAAAGCCATAGAAATGATGCCGTTTGAGATAGAGTTTTTTGATGATTAGAAGAATTATATTTGACTTTTTACACAAAAAACAAAGAGCAGTTAAGATTAAGGAGAATAGCTGATGAATTATCCAGAAGTGCAGAAGGACCCTCAAGTGAACTCTATATTTGAGAGCATTGACCTTATCATCAAAGGCCGAATAAATCGGTCGGAAATCCAAATGTTATGCAAGCTAGTTGAGGGTTTGGGTCATCTTGGTATTGTCACCACGACGGACAAAGCACTGGGAGAGGTTATGATTCAGACGACGAAGGATTGCTGGCCAGAGTTGCAGAAGTTAATTGAAAATATGCCGCTTGAGATAGAATTTATTTAAAACAAAGAGAAGAAGGAACTCGATTCGAGTTCCTTCTTCTCTTTGGAAAACTGCGCTTGGAACAACCGGTGCATTGTAAAGAAATATTCAGATGTCGGAGGAGCAATTGTATGTAAATCATAGAATTGGGTTGAATTCTATAAGCTGAAATTGTATAATAATAACAAATATTACCATAAGAAAGGGCGTTCGGAAATGTCTAAACAAATTTATTCAATCGAAGAAATAAGAGATATTGTTCGTGATGTCGCCCAACAATATGGGGTTGAACGGGTTTGGCTCTTTGGCTCTTATGCAAGGGGCGAGGCAAGGCAGGATAGTGATATTGACCTGCGTATTGACAAGGGTCAGATAAGAGGACTTTTTCAGCTTTCAGGTTTTCATTTAGATATTGAGGAAAAGCTTAATACTCGTGTCGATATTCTAACTACTGAAAGTCTGAACGAGAAGTTCTTGAGAAGGATAAGCAGGGAGGAAATTGTACTCTATGGACAGTAACGAAAGAAACGCCGACATTTTGGAGCATATCATCAAATATTGCAACGAGATTTTCCATACACAGGAGTACTTTGGTAATTCCTTTGAGGTTTTCAACGCTAATTCAATTTATAGAAATGCGGTAGCCCTGTGCATTCTTCAAATCGGAGAGTTGTCAGGTCACCTAACTGATAACTTTAAGGAGATTTACAGCGGAGTACCATGGAGAAATATTAAGGGCATGAGGAATATTATGGCCCATAAATATGGAGATATTGCCATTCCAACCGTATGGGAAACCATTAATCATGATGTGCCGGAGTTATGTGATTACTGTAATAGCATTTTAGAAAAGTGTCGTGTTCTTTAACCTTCTTGCAGCCGATAGCCACGGTTGACCTAGTGGACCTGAACTGAAGCCAAGATTCCCAGAAGCCTAGCCCAAGAACCCCCAAAGTACTGCTTACACTCCCATCAAACTGGCCTAGAGGAGCGCTTTTCTGCTAAGCGGATGCGTTTGTGGAGCCGCGCTAAGGTGAGCGCCGACGGTTCGCGTCCCCGTAGCGCGCCGTAGGTTCACATGCAGAAATGCCCAGAGGTTCGGACGCGCTCGCGAACCGTCCAGCGAGCCAGCGGTGGAACTCGCAGACGCGTGCAGAAAAGTGCTCCTCCCCATAGCAAATCCCAAGTACTCTTTATCCAAAGAACTACTCCATAATTTTCATTCATCAGTGGTGCCGCCTAGCGGCATGGTAGTCTGATATATTAAAAAAGGGGCTGATGCTTACGAACTTTCAGTACGTTTTGCAACAGCCCCTTTGACGATTCCGCCACTTTCGACCCGTAAAAGATACTTCAACGAGACTAATTTAGTTAGCCAGGTCTCCTTTGATTTTCTGGATTGTTTTAAGAGGTAGGCCTGTGATTTTAGCTACAATTTCAGGTTCTAGCCCTTCATTCAATGCATTACGGGCGACTTCTTGCTTACCTTCCATCTTACCTTCTTGCTTACCCTCCAACTTGCCTTCAACTCTGCCTTCGGCCTTACCTTCTTCTTTTAGCCATTCTTCAATCTGGGTCATGCGCAGCACCTCCAGTAATTTTTTCTTATAGTCTTCGGGTAGAAATTTGTCCGTAATAGCAATGATTGCACCGATAACAAAGCCGATTGATTTGCCATGGGATGCTTTGGCCAATTCTGCAGCTTTTAGGGTCATCTCTGCTTCGGGTTGTTGACTTTTCATTAAGGGTAGGAGTATCAGTTTCATGAGATCTGTTTCTTCTAATTTTAGCCCGTTCTCAACCAGGGTCTTTATTCTATGATATTCTGCATCGCCATCCATGCTCTTAAGAAAGACATTGGTGACTCTATAGCACAGGGAGCCTTTGTCCAGGAGTTCAGGCGCACTTTCTATACGACCTGAATAAATGATCGCTGTGTTGACATCCATGTTGTGTCTTTCAACAATTCGAGCTCCGTAGTAAGCAACTCGCCGCAGAAGATCTTCAGGTACTGTGGTCTGGAATTCCAAATGGAGCAGAGTATCGTCTTCTAAGAGGAAAACAAAGTCTACTCGCTTCTCTTTTGCCTCTACAACGGGTAAAACCGTGGGCATAATGCCAACAATCTTCGCTGTCTTAAGCCCAAACACTGTTAACGCTTTGTTCTTGAACATCTCCGCTGTGGCTTTCATGATAATGTCGTTATTATGACCGCTGATCTTCGTCTCCAATGAGTATCACCTACTCCTATGTAAATATTATACTATAATCTGCATTGCTAAACTAGATATTCGAGTATTGGTTCAATGGTTTCGAAAATCAGAAGTGGAGAGAGCAAAGGAACTAGATTGTTGACGAAATCATGAGGAAGATTGAGGGAAAAGGGAATATTTCAAGCCTGACCCCATAGGCCATGCAAGCCTGACCCCATAGGCCATGACCCCATAGGCCATAGGCTTCCTATATCAGACCTTTAGGCTGAACTTATCTTCGGACTTAGTGGAGTAAAGGGGCTAGATAAAGGTTATAACTCCTACAAAATGGCAACATTTATAGGTAGGAGGGATAGTCTATTATGATACGACCAAGAAAAGAAGGCGGGTATACCCTAACTGAGCTGATGATAGTCATCGTTGTCGTAGGGTTTCTGGCATTCCCAGAGATGGAGCATATTAGAACAGCTGCCAAACTTACTGGGGTTCAATCAAACTATAGATCAGTAATAATGACAATCTACGGACTACAGAGCACGGAAGATGTAGCCACAAAATTAACGTCTTATTTTGGTGATTCAGAGAACCCTAAAGTTGAAGATATGACAAATCCAATTACCAACAAAATGGGCGTAGCAACTGTAGTGGCCCCCGCAGATGAACCAACACCGGCAGTCTATGTATTAGACGAGATTGTGACAACAGTGCCATCAGAAGTAGAGCAGTCCGATTATAAAGGAGCAGTCGTAGCAATTGTAAAGGCTGATAATAGCATTGTAGTCTATGGCTGTGACGAAGTTGGTAAGCTGATGACTGGTTTTCAAAGGACTATAAAACTATGATGGTGTAATTAGCTAAGACCCAGAATCCATTTATGACCTAACTAACGATTCTTTCCCTTTACATGGGGGCATATGTATCCTTGGAAAGGTAAAGAAAAAATAGAAATGGAGCTCTATTCAAAATAGAACTCCATTTTTCATTATTAGATTTGGTTTTCAACTCGGTTATGTGGAGGTCTGTAACCCAGACCCTAATTACCCCCAAAATGGAAATCTTTTTCCTTAAGATTATTGTAATATATCCTGACAGGGCCGTAATCTAACGTGTTATTACTACTCAGATAAAGTGAGGTTAGTTTGGTTAATTGCCCCAAAGGAGTAAAGTTCTCAACACTATTCGACGCTACGTCGAGAAAGGTAAGGGAGGTTAAACCTTTTAAGGCAGTGAGATCGTTAAGTCCACAGTTTCTTAAATCTAAGTGGTTTAGATTAGTCAGTTTTGCTAGCTGAGTTATCTTTTTGAGGTTATTTTTGCCAAGATAAAGAGTTTTTAAATTCGTAAAGTATTCCAACCCGTTGATATCTGTAATTCCAGAGTCGTAGGCAAATAAATCAGTGATCTCGAGGACATCACTTTTGTAGATTGCTGCATCTGGGTGTTTTCCTAGCCTCCGGCTAACAATCGTCTTTAAAGCAAGATCCGGGAATTTGATTTCACTGTCTGCGGAAACCTTAAGCGTTAAGCTAACCTTTTTGGTTGAGTCTGGAATTGTTCCTTCAAATTTGTAAGTACCTATCTTATTTAAATTGGCAGTATTTATACTCCAGGTAACGGGAAGAGTTTTGACAGTATTATCACTCATGGGTACTTCGACGGTTGATGGAAAAATGAAGTTACTGTTTTGGATGATTTCTGCTGTAATCTTATTCCAGATCGGAGTAACGGTCAAACTAAGATAAACATTATTGCTATAGTTCTTAATTGTTCCTTCCAATTCATAATTTCCAGTGGTTTGGGAAATAACAGAGGTCAAACTCCATGTTACCGGAACTTTCGCTTTTAACCCGTTGGTTGTGGTTACAGTAACGGTTTTCGGTGGATCATAGGTTTGTTGTTCTTGAACAGTGTCACTGAGGTTATCAACTGACGCTATCTGAGGGGGCAGAGTTGCGAGTGTTGATTCTGTAGAGGCGCTGATAACACTGGTGCCACCCATAATGTGGAGTTCGGAAATGATATTAGAGCTCAGGAACGAAAGTGCTGAGTTCGGAAGGGTATTGCCCTTAAGTAAAAGAAGGGGATTCTTGGTTTTTTGTGCTAAAGCAGAGGCGGCAAGAGCATCAGGGAAAATCTCACCTGTTGCAATATAGAGCGTATCTAGATCGAGACTATCCGCAAATCGCGTGATCAAGTTGATATTGCGTTCGTAAGGGTCTACTCCGTCAATAACTTCGAAATTTGGAAATTGATAGATCACTTCGTCACTAAGTTTTGAATTTTCCAAGATAAAACTTGCTGGGATTTTATTTTTACGTAAAAAAATCTTTTGACTTGCTGTAAGATCATGGGGAGGTACTAGTAGGAGGGGCATCTCATTGGCTGCTGCAATCGGACCTATGGACAAGGCATCTGGAAAATCTGTACCGAGCGCTACAAAAACGCCCTTGCTTAATCCGACTTTTAGAGCTACTTTGAGGGCTGTTTCATAACGATCCTGACCTGCTAGTCGTACAGCGGTAATACCCATGGAAGAAAGTTGATTTTCTACTTCTTTAGAGACAACCGCTTCCCCGCCAATGATATAGACTTTTTTAACGTTCAGTCGTTGCATCTCGTAAGCAGTGTCGCTATTTAAATCTTTGGAGCCTGTCAATAGTATCGGGGCATTATACTTATTAGCTAATGGTCCAGCGCTTAAAGCATCTGGATAATCCTCTCCGTAGGCGAGGATGGCTAAATCTGCCCCGTCAGGCCAGCCTCTTTGGCTAGCAGCTACGGTGGTTTGATATCTGTCATAGCCAGCAATTCTGTTCGTGGCTGTAGAGGCACTAGCCTTAGGCACATAGACAAACACAATGATGCTAATAAGGAACAAGCTTAGGATAAAGTGTTTCTTCGTAATCAAAATTCTCGTCCTGGTTTCTAAATACTGAACAATTCTATACATTTGCCCAGTATCTTCACTTTGCCGACTAAACAAAGTGGTAGCATCACAGGATTCAGCTACTAGGGTTAATACTCTCGTATCAAACATCCGCGAGCCTTTGGAGCACGACATCCATTAAGTACACCAGATGTGCGACGGTTAGTCGCCCTTAAAGGTCACTCCGCACAAGCCTTTCAACTAAGTGTACTTGTGCAGTGGTTTATTTTAAGTTCAATTGTTAAGCAATCCCCAGTAGTTCTTTCCTACGCACTAGCCATAAACCAG